>ENA-UPTA01006527-UPTA01006527.1-activated-sludge-metagenome-genome-assembly--contig:-NODE-6527-length-10268-cov-4.891805_pt1 | contig 10268 bp, 11 predicted proteins | sample MGYA00238184_ERZ773361 | MGnify/ENA primary metagenome ERZ773361 (study PRJEB29100, sample SAMN05720205) | activated sludge metagenome | isolation source: anaerobic digester from wastewater...
TCCAACAGCTCCTGCACAAACCCCTGAATCCTCTGCCGGGCCATCTCCTCCAGGCTCGCCAACATATCTCTTGACCCGAACGGCGAAGCGGTGCTCTTCTTCTTCATGGCGGCGTCTCCTTCCTTCACGGGCCTCGCTCGTGGGTCTTGGTCGACCGGAAGGCTACGCCGCCTTCTCCTCGTTTACACACCCGCTAAGGCTACCTCGATGCATGGCCCATACCTACAGTGCCTTCGTGGACGATTGGCTGCGCAAGAACCAACCCTCTTGGCTAAAGTCACTCCTCCTGAGGACACACAAAGGGGCCTTCGTAGGTGACGTTGATCCAATTTAGGTTCCAATAATCTTGGTCTATGTTCATCCGGATGATGTGAGGCCCGACCGGTATATCGCCACGAACAGTGACTGTCTCCCAGGTTTGCGGTCCACCGGTTGGTGTGAACTGGACAGGTCCGCCAAAGGAAATCCCCCCGTCGCGCTCGAAGTGGAATGCTCCGCCGTAGGGTCCCGCTACACGGACGTCGAATTGGTAGCAGCCGCCCAACGTCGCATCCACGGTGTACTCGAGCCACTCACCGCTGTAAATGTATCCGATGTTGTAAGTCCCGCCCTCGGGGTCCGCAGTGGCTTGTATGTCCACGTCGTCGTTGCGGTAGATTGAGGGCGGATGGCATTGATTCCCAGCCTCGGTGTCGTGGTATGCGATGCTCTCACCACCGACGTCGTAGTCTTCTGCCTCGATTCTGCCAGGTAGGAAGTGGGGGCCGTTGAACTCCTGCTGCACTTGCAGGAAGGCGTTCTGTGATGCGATACCGAACGGGCAGTTCGGATTGCTGACGATGCACCGGTACATTCCGGTCTGGGAAGGCGTTGCGTTAATAACGGTGAGGGTCGACGTGTTCGTACCAGCGTAGTGTGGGCCGTTAGAGATGTTCTCCTCATTGAACTGCCATTGATAGGCCGGGTTTGCTCCAGGCGGTGCGCTGACGGCGATGTCGATCTGGGCGCTCCCCCCGGCGTCGGCGCCCGTGCCTTCTGGGTGCTGAATTATGGACGGGCGCCCCGCGGGCTCAGAAGGCGCATCGATCATGAAGTTGTCAACTGTCATCGACGTAGAGCCAGCAACCTGACCAGCGTTGTTCATGTGGAGACCAGCGAACCTGATCTCTGGTCGGAAGCCCCCCAGCGAATAGCCTGACACTACTTGATCCCCTTCAAACCACGCATCAAGCGTGTTGAAGCACTGATCGTATTGAAGCTTGAATCGGTACGGTTTTGTGCGCTGAAGACTCGGAACGCTGCTGGAGTAGACTGTGTTGTCGAGCACACCACTGCCCGGACCCTGAGTGAGAATCTTGCATGTGCTCCCCTGGCCGTGAAGCCGTGCAACCAACAACCCATCGTCCCAGAAACCTCCGGTCGCCGACTCTGTGAAACCAATACCGACCCAGTAGGCCCAGTTGACTACCACGTCTCCCTGCAGAGAGACGACTGAGCCGTAATCAGCTGGGTCAAACGACAGACCTCCCTTGTGATGTCCACTGCCAGCATTGGTGGCTTCGCTGATGCCGATCTTAACGGAGCCATCAGCTTCCCAGACCAACGCTGAATCCTCCACTACTGACCCATCCAGTGGATCGCCCTGTTCCCGATTCGTCGAATTGTTCGAAAATGTGTCCCTTGCAATCGGATCTCCAGTCACAAGAAGATCACGAATATCCCAAAAGCTCTTCTTGGGGCGGTGGTGTCGATCGGCGGCCTCCACTATCCCCGGGCCTCTCGTTCTCCAGTTGGGGTTGGGGGAGTCGCTCCAGATTGTCAACATTACCACATCAAATCCGGGTCTCTCGTGGACGCCTCTGATTATCTCGGTCAGATGTTCCGCTTGGTCACTTTCGCCTCGGATGTTTGGGTTACTCGTTGCGACCTCGTCGAGTGCGGAGTTCACATCACAGGAGGTGCAGAAGAAGGGTTTACCACCACCGAAGCCACTGATCCACGGCCCACAGCCAATATCGCGAGGGCCTCCCGAGTCGTACAAAGTGAACAAGTCCCTCCACCCCTGACCGCTTGTCACTTGGAATGCACCCTCATTGACAAAGTGGGCGGAGTAGATATCCAAGTAGCCGCTGATCGGCCCCGCCCAGTCGATGAAGTTCTTGCATCCGCTGTCCGCCCAGAAGTTGTTTGCTGTCGCGGGGCCGATCAGCTTCAGATCCAGACCCGGATTCTCGGCTCGGACTCTCTGCATAGCTGCCCACGCGGGTATCGCAATAAGGTCGATCCACTGCTGCTTCGAGCCTCCCCAGAAGCTCCAGAAGTTTGGTTCCTGCCAGATCTCGTAGTGGGTCACGACCTCCTTGTATCGGTCAACCACAGCATAGAAGAAGTCCTCAAAGTAACCCGGTCCTAATGGAGGCTGCGAACAACCTGGCGGTACGAGATTCCCGTTTTCATCCATAAAGAAGAAGCGACAGCATGTTTCGCCGTGAATGCCGCCGTAAATCTCGCAGGGCTGGAGGTTCCCTGGCCGACCCGCTTCACCTGCTGGTATCGCCCAGTGAGGGACTCCGACGAACGTCAACACCACTTCAAGGCCACTACCCACCGCCGCGTTCACGCGGGTGTCCAGTGTGGTGAAGTTAATGGCCCCTTGGTCAAGTTCCAAGATCCTCCACCACGCATGAATGTAAGCCCACTCCATGCCAGCATCGGATGCCACATCGTATTGCGGCACCTCTTGGAAGGGAAAATCGAGGAAATTCAGTCCCGCGCTAGCCCCCATTTCGGGATTTGGGTCGTCAGCGAAGACGTTCTGGGGAAACCCGAAGTTGAGTACTGATAGGACAGACAACGCGAATGCCCAGCAATAGAAGGTGCTGCGTGCCTTCATTCTCAGTCCCTCCGTCCAAATGGAGATAGCAGAACCACATTACTTCAAGTGGGCCCCCAATTCAAGTCTCATCTCAGGAAGCGTACTTCGGACGTGCTTGGCCGCCTTACCCGTTCTGACGCCAGGCACGAGTCGGAGGGCTCGAAACATGGTGACGTCCTCGCAGTGCTGCAGATGGAGGAGGGTTGTGTCCTGACCCGAGAGGGTACTCTCGGGGTGCAAGAACCTCTTTGGGGGGCTCAACCAGCGAAGCCAGTACCAGCGTTGCAGCGCACGAAGGAGAGGATTGATCAGTTGTTTTCCGTGGGAGTGGCCGGGGATCGTCCGTTGAGTGAGCTTGTTCGTTTGTCGGTGCAGGAGATCGTCGGTAGGTGCTCGCCGCAGCCTGTCTAAACGCCAGCCACGGATTGGACTGTTCGGAGTCTGAGTCGAGGCAGATCACGTGAGTTCGAAGGGGAGGGTCACGGCGCCAGTGGTCGTGATCGCACGGCGCGCCGCGAATCTGCGCATGCGGGCTCTTCCGTATGCGCGACTGTGCCAGCAGCGGGGAACCCGCTCGGGGGCATCGCGACTCGTCTCGAGCTGGGGGGATTGACGCTTGGGCGGTGGCTGGGGACAGACCGGAGGCGCTGGCAGCGGATTCCCGTTCGCTGTCGATGGTGGAAGCTCTGGAGGCCGAAACCGCTCTTCTAGGAGTTCACCGACTCGTGACGCCGCGAGGGTAGCTTTGCGAGCTTGGGCGCTTCGACGCTTGTGATTCACTTGCTTGTGTCCTGCTTACCGTCGGGAGGGAACGGGGCGATACCACCTGTGGCCCCCTGCGGGCCCCTCGAGAGTTACGACCTCGCACACATCACACAACCTCGCGGCGCTCGTGAGACCTCAAATATGCACGTGTTTTCAATTATTTCCACGAACTCACCTTGAGCACAGCTACCGCTGGTAGAATGGGGTTCAGGGGGTCCGGAGTTCAAATCTCCGCGTCCCGACCAAACAAACCAAGCAAAAACAACAACTTCCAGAAACAGCGGCCACGTGCAATTCTGTCACACTGGAGCATTTGACACCCTCTTGACACCCCGAGGCTCGAGGGGCCTCAGCAATGGATCACGTGACCTTCCGAGATGCTGCGCGACGGTAGTCCGGCCAGCCGCCCCAATCGATGGCTCGCTCTGGGACGCCAACACGCTCCAAGGGGTGCTGGCGCGAATCGCAGAGGCTGGCCTCATCTGTTGCACCCAGTACTCGCCCATGCCCGCACCCCTAAGCCTCTGCCATGTTCTCACCCAGCGCGCGGCAAAACGTGTCATGGCGTGCCAAACGTTGACACGGCACGGCATGTAATGTATAAGAACGCCAGGGGTGGTGATGACGCGCAACAAGATCCGGCGGTATCGGCAGAAAGCGGGGCTGACCGTCACGGAGCTGTCCAAACGCAGCGACGTATCAATCCGCACACTTCAGAGGATCGAACAAGGGGGTGGAGCGCATAAGGTGGAGACGCTCATGAAGATCTACAACGCCGTGCGCGATGCCGGCAGGCTGAATCCGATGCCCTCACCGGAGGAGGTCTTTCCAGGAATCGATGTTGGAGTGTGACGAGGTCCAGACTCCATGGCAACCGGCCAGAACCACATACTTTATAAGATGCGCTTCCGGGGAGGGCGTATGGTATACTGCGGCCTCCTGAAGGGATCATCGCGGGAGGAGCCGATGAGGCTTGACGAACGGCTGTGCGCGCTCGAGGCGGAGACTCGCCACCTCGCAGAGCTCCTCACCGGACGGAACCACACCGAAAGCCTGGAGGCGTTGTGGCGCTATCCCGGCGTGAGCATCGAGCAGTTGACGCAGGAATACCTGTGCGACAAGGACCCGCGGTTCGCGGACTACGTTGAGCTCGCTGGAGAGGTGCACCGGTTTCGGGTCGCGGCCACGGAGAAGTGGTGTATGCACCTGCCGAGCCTTGCGCGCCTGTTGGAGAGCGTGGGGAGCTTGCTCGGCCACGTCCCGGCGCGCCGGACGCCCCTCTTCGCGGCGCGACGCCTGCGGCCCCTTTTCCACGAGTTCCTCCAGAGCGACGCCGCGCACCCCATCGCAGAGTACGAGCGTGTATCGGCCACCGACCAGGCTCTGACCTTTTCCGCGACGCAGCACCCGGCGGAGGCGTTCATCGTGTCCGCGGGCCTCCTGCGCCCCTACGTGTTGTCGTATGACGCAATCAGCGCGCGGACTCCCGTCATGGACCGCTACCTTGCAGTGGCAGCGGCGCTCCCGGCGAGAAAGCCGATTGGGGTCTTTCTCTTCCTCACCAAGGAGTACGGGCCGACGGGACCGGTAAAGGACCGAGCACGGTTCGCACGCGAATTCCCCGATGCGGAGGTCATGGTGCACGCGTGTGGCGCGCCATCGATCACGGCCACCGGCCCGCCACGGCGCGCCTGCGTCGTGTATGACTTGGTCTACACAGGTGGCGGCGTGCTTGATGGGGTAGCTGCGCTCCGCGACGCTGGTATCGCAGACGGCACGGTCGACGCGATCGTCCTGTCGTCAGAAGCGAGCGCCAACCCCTCGGCGCAGGCGCGACTCGACGCGGCGGATGTCGCCGTGCACGAGATCTTCCCCTTCCAGCAGCACCGCTCCGAATACGGCGAGCGCAACTACCCGACCTGGTGGCGCTCCCTGGGCCACCCGCGTCGGACGGAGCCGCCGCTCTACGAACCAGTCGTCGCCTACTTCACCTTCCTCGCGGACAGGGTCGGGCACCGAGGGCGCCGCTAGCGCCATGCGGTCCCTTGTCCGACGGATCAGCCTGGGCCTCCTGACTCTCTTCGTCGTCGGGAGTGCGATTGGCTACGCCGCGCTGGGCGAAATAACGACCTCCCGGCCAGTCTTGTGGGGGATGTACTGCACCCACCTAGTTGTAGCGCTCCTCACGTTCGGCTTGCTCGCGTTCCAGGCAACCCACATCTCCCCAACCTGGAGCACGTGGTGGAAGGTCCGCTATTTTGCCTTCCTCATCGGGTTCATCGTCGTGTCGAATGTCGGCTTCATCCGCGTGGCGCATCTGCTCGGCGCCGAATTCTCCGCCGACTACGCGTTTAATGCTGGGAATGTTGTGGATCGCCTCTATCTGTGCATCATGACACTCGCACGACTTGGCCTCGGCGAGATCGTGCCGGCGAATCCCCCAGCACGCGCGGTCGTGCTCGTGGAACTCGCGTTCGTGCCGTCGCTCATCCTCTCGGCGTCCGTGGTTGAGATGCGGAAGTGGTTCGGCAACGGCGAGTAGCGACACGATCCTCGTGCGCAGATCGGAAGGGCACCGCCACTTCTTGCTCTGCCCGGATCGCAGCTCGTCGGCCACCTCGCCGGCCAGCTGCCCGGACAGGCTGCTCAGATCAGTCCCGCTCACCCCTCCAGCCTGCCCGACGAAACCGCCCCCCACAAGACAGACGGTCTAGAGCGAGCACGTACGGAGTTTGACCTCTCGCTGGGCGTCGCTTTCTGGTGCAGGCGAAGCCGTCACTTTCCCTCACCGCCGCGCGAGCTTCACTCCATACCAGGCAACCGCTATGATGGTACCGATCAGCAAAGTCATAAGGACTGACCTGCCCCCCTGGAACCGGTCCACAACTGGAGTGAGTATTCTGGGTGTTTGAGGCCGGAGAAGGGAGGCGGCAGAGTGGGCAAGAAGACGTACACGGTGGAGCAGATCATCGGCAAGCTTCGCGAGGCGGAGGTTGCCATTGGGAAGGGTCTGACCGTGCCGGAGGCGGCTCGCAGAGTGGGGTTACGGAGCAGACGTTTTATCGGTGGCGGAAGGAGTACGGAGGGTTGCGTCTGGACCAGGCGGCACGGCTGAAGATGCTGGGGAAGGAGAACCAGCGGCTGAAGAAGATCGTGGCGGATCAGGCGGTGGACATCGCGATTCTGAAGGAGGCTGCTGAGGGAAACTTCTGAGCCCTCCGCGGCGGAGAACGGCTGTTGGCCACGTGAGGGCGAAGGTTATGGTATCGGAGCGACGGGCGTGTCGGGTGCTGGGGCAACCGCGATCGACTCAGAGGTACCGCACGAATGCTGTCGAGGGCGAGGAGGCGTTGACGGCGAGAGTCGTTGCGCTGGCGAGCAGGTACGGCCGGTACGGGTATCGGCGCATCACGGCGTTGCTGTGGCAAGAGGGGTGGCGGGTGAACCACAAGCGGGTGGAGAGGATCTGGAGACAGGAGGGTTTGAAGGTGCCGGCACGGCAGCCCAAGCGGAGTCGCCTCTGGCACAACGACGGCTCGTGCTTCCGGTTACGGCCCGGCTACAGGGACCACGTCTGGTCGTACGACTTCGTCGCCGAGCGAACGAAGGACGGCCGCCCTTTGAAGCTGCTGACCATCATCGACGAATACACCAGGGAGTGCCTGGCCATCAGGGTGGCGAGATCCATTCGCTCGGAGGACGTTTTGGAGACGCTCGCGGAGCTGTTTGTTCACCGGGGAACGCCGGACAACATCCGATCGGACAACGGGCCGGAGTTCACGGCGCGAGCTGTGCGGGAGTGGCTTGGCCGGGTGGACGTGAGGACGCTGTTCATCGAGCCGGGCAGCCCATGGGAGAACGGCTACGTCGAGTCGTTCAACGGGAAGCTCCGGGATGAGCTCCTGAACAGGGAGGTCTTCTACACGTTGACTGAGGCGGAGGTTCTGATCGCACGATGGAGACACGAGTACAACACCAGACGCCCCCACAGCTCGCTGGGATACCGGCCGCCGGCGCCGGAGACGATCGCGGCCGCACCCCCCTCGGGGGGGTGCCCTCTCTCTCCTCTTTGGAGATCACTGCTATGGCCCTAACATAGTGACTGGATCAACAACCGGGGGCGGGTCACCACCGGTAGTTCCTTTGCCCTTCCGAGACTGTCGACGGGGCTCGAGGCACTCCCGTGAACTGGATCTGCTTATTGTGTCTTGATGCTTCCATCCTTCGCCAAGAAAGTCAAGACTCGGTATGCGCCAGATCCCTCAGTCCCGGGCCGGCTCTCATCGCGCGCGATCTGCTGGTAGGTGGCGAAGTACATCTCCCGGCTCGTGACAACCTCGGCCTCGATGCGGTGCAGGGCCTCGCCGAACGGCGCGAACTCCCGCAACATGGGTTGGCTGAGCAGGGTCGTGCGGTCCGCGAGGTACAGGATTTTGGGTCGCTGGTGGCTGCCCTTGCGGTTCCACCGTGCCTGCCAGAGACGCCAGCAGACCTGGAAGGCGATGAAGCTCTTGCCAGTTCCAGTTGCGAGGGTCAGGAGCACCCGCTCCTTCCCACGCGCAAGGGCCTCAACGGCGCGATTCACGGCGGTGGTCTGGTAGTACCGGAGCTTGCGGTTGGGGTCGGAATAACTCGGCGTCAGCATGCACCGCTCAAGCTCGTCGTCGACGTGCTCGCCCGCCTTCCACCGTGCCCACAGCTCGTCCGGACCCGGGAAGCGGTCGAGGTTGCGTTCCTGGCCGGTGACGAAGTCGTGCTCGATGATCTCGCGGCCGTTGGTGGCGTAGGCGAATGGCAGGGACAGGATGGTGGCGTAATCGATGGCCTGCTGCAGCCCGCTGCCCGCAGGCTCGTCGTCTGCCTTGGCTTCAACCACCGCAAGAGGCAGGTCCCGCCGGTAGCGCAGGAGGTAGTCGGCCCGCTTGCCCGTGCGCCGGCGGGCCCTCGAGCCCACGACGACGACCCTTCCCGCCGTAAAATACCGCTGCTCAAGGATCTGCTGGTGGAGATCCCAGCCAGCCTCGACCAGCGCCGGGGTGATAAACCGTCTGCACGTGTCGGCTTCCGTCAACGCCACCTTGGTAGGATTCTACTCTCTCCTCCTGAGACAGCAGGCGACGGCACAAGGCCCCTCGTACATCAGCAGCGCCGTCCGCCTGCCCCGGCGGCGCCGACCCTCTTGCCGGTCTCGTGCTCTGGTCCCGCCACACTGCGCCACTCGTGCAGAAGCGCAACACGTGGGATGGGCTCTACTGCAACCTCCTTGGTGCGTACTGGGACTGGGCATGCGCTCTCACCCCGAAACATCGTGCTCTCCCCGGCTTGGCTGCACGATCGCCTTGTGCTCGGGAGTTCGATTCTCCTGGGTCTCGTCTGCGTAGCGCTCATCGCCGCGGAGCGGACGCTCATCATGCGCCATGGCGAGGCGTTCGCACGGCAGCTCTTCGCAAGGGGGCCGGGCAGCCGCCTCGGCTGGACCGAGCGGCAAGGGACGACAGCCTCCGCCCCGCCGCGAGGAACCGCTGCCAAACGGACGCTGCGTCGAACCAGCGCTCAGAGGGCAGAAACCGAATCAGAACGAGCCCCAGAATCGGGTCCGATTCCGCCGATCTCGCATTCGACTCCTGCGATCAGATCCTGTGCGCGCGCTGTTCTGATTCTCGTGCAACGTCGCTGGCAACACGACTTGTGCAGCGCGCACAGCGAACCGACGTGCTGATTCCCGATTCTCGATTCAGGGCTCATTCCCCCCCCACCACACCATCTTCCCCCATCACCACTCCACCCTACCCCACCACCCCCCACCCACGGGGGGGCACACACTCAGCCCCCCCTCCCCGAGAGGGGGGGCAACGATCCAGTGATTCCCCCGGAACGGGGGAAACACCCATACCCAGGTCTCCAGAACACCAATCCCGCACCAACCCCACCACAACGAAGCGCAACCGAACACCCACCCAAGAGGAACCGACCAACCAGCCAACAACCGAGCAACAAACCAGCAGCACCCGAACACCAAACCCCGAAAACCACGAAACGACCACCCACCAACACGTCAACCACGACCACGACCAGTCCAGCAGACCAACGAACCCCCCACCCGACAAAACACACTCACCACACCCATCGAAACAGCATGCGCCATCCGCCAAACACCACGGCCACCACAACAACCACCCACCCGAACAGACACCACCACGGCACAAACACCGTCCCCGGACCAGCCCATCCTCACCGCGAACCCTGCCTCATCCGAACATCAACGCACGACCATACCCGAGCACCTCCAAACACCACGCAACCGCGGCCCCGCTCACCCCGAATCAGCAATCACACATCACCATAATCCTCAAACCCACATATGCCCCAATCAATCCAAACACCGAAGGAACCACCGCCACAGCCAACAACGAGACGATGCTACCGTAGGCCAATGACGAAACACGCAGACCTCCGGCACCCGCACCGAGACCCAACCGCAAACCCACCCATCCACTACGACCACCTACCCGATAGAACAGCCCTCAGACGCATTCAAACAGCACTGTGGGCCAAAGAAGAGACACGAGGAGCCGCCGTCATGATAGGCTCCGGCCTCACCCGAACCGCACAACGAGCAGCACACGAT
>ENA-UPTA01006528-UPTA01006528.1-activated-sludge-metagenome-genome-assembly--contig:-NODE-6528-length-10268-cov-3.924312_pt1 | contig 10268 bp, 17 predicted proteins | sample MGYA00238184_ERZ773361 | MGnify/ENA primary metagenome ERZ773361 (study PRJEB29100, sample SAMN05720205) | activated sludge metagenome | isolation source: anaerobic digester from wastewater...
GGCCGACGAATACTTTTTCAAGGGCGCCTGCGCGGGGCTTCTGGAGACGCCGGGATTCATCCCGACAACGTACATCATGGAGGTGGCGCGGATCTCCAACGAGCGGGGCCGCGGCGAGGAAGCGATCTACGAAGCCGAGGACGCCCGGCACCACGTGGATACAGGGGCGCACTAATGCCTTCCGTATCCACGCGCTCAAACCTGGTGATCGACCTGGTGAAGGTGGTCATGAGCAAGTACCCCGCCGAATGGAAAGCGGCGGAGCTGGCCGTGGCCACCGGCGCCAACATCCGCGCCGTGGAGCGGGCCCTGGCGAAGATGACCGAGGCCGCGCTCCTGGAGAAGCGCTACCACGCGTACACGCTCTCCCGGCACCTGGTGCTCAACTTTCTGGAATCGAGGTTCACGCTGAAACAACAGATAAGCAAGGACGTGATGTTACAACAACTGGAGGACAGGCATAATGGCAAAAAGGAAGAATGAGATCGCATGCGCAAACGAATTTACCGACCCGGACGATGGAAGTGTAATCCACCTTAGAAACGACGCGGAAAAGGTATTACAGTTTTGCGAACAACAGATGAAAATCGGATTTTTACAAGTAGCATTTGCATTAAAAGAAATCCGTGATGAAAAGCTATACTTCCTCCGCGACTGCAAAAGCATGTTACAATACGTCGAAGAGTACCTTGATTTTTCGTATCGACACACAAAAAGATTTTTGCTGATTGCCGACAGTTTTCAATCAGCGAAGAGCGATCTTCTCGAACAGTTTTCCCAGGGCACGCTCCTGGAGCTCACGCGCCACCCGGAGCTTGCCGCGGAGGTCCAGGGGGCGGAGGTGGAGGAAGGAGAGGTGAGGCTTCCCGACGGCGAGGTGATGGGGTACAGGGAATTCGTCAACAAAATCACCCGTGAACTTGGCAGGATCGCCGAGGAGCGTGAGGCGAAACACACCAAAAAGATTCTCTCCCAAAAGGACCAGCTCCACGGCAAGGACGAGCTGCTCAAGCTCTACGAGGAGCGGCTCCAGGAATCCGAGCAGAAGAACAAGGACCTCCAGAAGGCCATGATGGACCTGACGATGCGCAAGGACGTGGACCCGAGAAAACTGGTGTTCATTACCCAGAAGAAGGAGGCCCTCCGCCTGGTGGACGAGGTTGAGACGCGCTTCGTACAGATCCTCGGCGACGCGATAGGAGTGCCGCACGAGCTACTCGACCCGGAAATCTCCATGAAAATAACGCACATGATCGCGTCACTCGACGCGGGGCTTATCCGCCTCCGGGAATATTACGGAGCCGCCATGTACATACCTGCCCTGGCCCAGCGGCCGGACGACGTGGTGCCGAGATAAGGGTGGGCGGCATGGCACGAGAAAAAATATTCAACGAATTTCTGGTCCATGATTTTCTTTCCCGCCACACCAATGCCGAAAGCGCCCGGGAGCGCGGCGCGGCGATCCGGTGGTTCATGGATCACACCGGCGTTTCCATCAGCGCGGCGTACACGGTGCTGCGCCGCGCCAGGACTGGATTTTCCATGCGCGATATCGCGGACAGCCCCGGGAAGCGGAAGCCGCGGAAAAGCGATATTAAACGCGCGCAAGAAAAACGGGACGCGATCACCGTTTCCGCCATAAAGAAGATCCCCGGCGAAGACAAATCGAAGTGGATCCCCACGGAGTACGCCATGCGCATCGCGCGCAATATGGGGCTTATGACAAACAGCTACACGCGCTCCACCATGGATCGTCTGCTGGCGCTTTACGGGCTTAACAAATCATCCGCGAAAAAAAGGAAGCTGGCGCACCGGATCACCGCCGAGTATCCCATGCAGGTGGTGGTCGTGGACGCCACGCCCATGGATCAGTATTACATCCAACTGGACGGGAAGGTAAAGCGTTACGACCTGCCCGAGGGAGACACTCACCAGTACGATCTTCTGGCGCGCGAGGGACTGTATAAAATCTGGGTCTACTACGGCGTGGACCTTTTCTCGAAAAGTTTTCTCGCCATGCCGTTCGCGTCGCTTCCCAAGGGAAAGGACTCGAAGGTGTCCGGGGAAAACTCGGACGATTGGTTTTCGTTCTTAAAGTTCTTCTTTCTCCCCAAGTACAATCTTTCCTCGCCGATGGAGTCGTTCGCGCCTCCGCTCGCGGGGTGTCCAATCCAGGGGCTCCCCGAGGTCATCTACTGTGACCGCGGTTCCGGCATCGGAAAATCCAACATGATCAACGAGACCTTCGGAAAGCTCTGCGTCAAGGTGGTCACCCACATGCCGAAGAACCCGTCGGCAAAAGGCATGGTGGAAGGGAGGATCTCCGCGTTCAAGCGAAGCTTCGAGACTCAGCTCGTTCCCCGGACCGTGGACAATATCAACCAGCTGCTCCACTTTTATTTCGCGTGGGCGGATTGGTGGAACAAGGTCAACGGCCATTATACCAAATTCAGGGAAGGGCTGAATATACGGACCCCGTTCAACGCGACCGAAGACAATTTCAGGGACGCCAACATCGCCCGTCTGGAGTGCGTCGTCGACGGGTACGGGTGCGTCAATATCGCGAAGCAGTCCTGGTTCGTCACCTGGGACGAGCAGTATCGCGGGGAGAAGATCCTCGTCTTCCGCCATCCGAAGCGCGAGGGAGGTCCCATTTACAGCGCCATGCTTCCCAACAGGGAAATCATATGGCTCACGGAGGGAAGGCCATCCCATCCGTTCGGGGAAATTAAATCGCACCCGGAAAGCGAAGGCGCGAAACACCGGAAGGAGGCGACCGAAGCGTCAAAGAAAATACGCGGCATGATGATGTTCACGGACACCCTGCCGCCGGAGAAAGAACAGAATGTCATCCAGTTCCCCACGGTCACGGAGCGCGTGGCCACGCATTCCCCTGCCGTGCCGCCGTCGTTCGCCGACATCCGCGGCGCCATGACGTGGCTGTGCTCACAGACGGGGCTTTTTTACGAGCACATCCCGGAGAAAAGCCGGTCTACCATTGAGGGCATGTTCAAGATGAACATGGACAAGCTCGGCTTCATTCCCGGGGAAATAGTCGTTACGCTCTCAAATCTCATAATCAAAAACATAGAGGAGGCGAAAAGTGAACGCTGAGAACTTACCCTTGCAACCGATTGAAACGCGCAACGTAAAGACCGTGAAGAACGCCGTGCGCAACACCGTCAACAACAACCGTATGACCGCGGTGGTCGCGGACATCGGGTCGGGAAAAACCACCATGATCAACCATCTCGCGGGCTTCTGGGAACACAATTCCCACCGGTTCCGGGTGGTCAAGATCGAGGGATTCAAGATGCGCGATTCTCGGATATCCTCCATCATGCGGGAGTTGATCGTGAAGATAAACCCGTCCGCCCAGATCCCGGTCCAGATCGAACGGATCTATCATGCCCTTACCGACGAGCTGCGCGCCTTTACCAGAAACCGCAACAACCGGGTGATACTCATGGTCGATGAAGCGCAGGACTGGAACCTCCAGACGTTCCGCGACGTCAAGAAGATCTACGAGATCAACGGCAACGGCATGGAACATCTACTATCCGTCGTGTTTTTCGGAAAGCCACACAAAAAATGGAACTGGATTCTGGAATCGGAAGAGCTCGGCTTCCGCATCGATCCCATCTTCCTGGAAAAACTCGACGCCGAGGAAATGGCGCGCCTCGCCGAGGAGCGGTTCGGGTTGAGGTTCGTTTCGAAGCGCGTGAAAGACCGGTTCGTCGCCGCGGTCATGTTCCGCACTCCGCTCGGGATAGAGTATTTCGCCAGGTCTATCAAGAAGGAGCTCGGCCTGTCCGAAGACCAGCAGGCGGCAGTGACCGAGGAGATAGTGCTGCGGGTGCCCATGCTTTCAATACGGCACAGGATCCGCCAGGCCGGCGGCAGCATGACGGGGTTCGCGAAGTTCGCGGATACCATCATCCCCCACCGTAAGATCAGCATTCAGCGCGTCAGCGAGTTTAACAACGGCAAGCTGGACGATGAAAAACTCAACTCCGACCTGATGCTTGCCGGAGAGGAGTATATCAAGACCCTCGAAACCGAGAAACGCAGACGGATCGCGGGTGAATAATACAAGGAGGACGCAATGACGAAGACCAGAAAGAGAATCACAGGGACGGCTCAGATCAAGTCCCTGGAAGACGCGAACGCCGCCCTGGCTGAGATCGGCAGGCTCACCCTGCAGATCGAGGCCATCGACGGAAAGGCTACCGAGAAGATCGGCAAGATCAAGGAGGATGCCGCCATCAAGGGGAAGGAGGCGCGCGAGCGGATCCAGGACATCGAAACCGCGCTCTCGCTTTATGCCGACTACAACAAGGCCGAGCTTTTCCAGGACAGAAAGTCCATCCCTCTTACCTACGGGCAGATCGGCTTCCGCATGTCCACCAAGGTGAGCATCAAGCGCACCACCCTGGAGCTGCTCAAGAAGCTCTTCCCCGGCAAGGGGCTGCGGGTCAAGGAAGAGGTCGACAAGGAACAACTCAAAGATTGGCCCGATGAGGACCTTGCCCAGGTGGACGCCGCGAAGGTGCCCCAGGACACGTTCTTCTATGAAGTGAACCGCGACGAAGTCAACAAGGATCTCCTCAAGGCGGGATGACATGCCATCCGTAACACACACAAACTCCGACGGGCCGGGCGCGGGATCCGCGCGTTCCAAACGAATAGCTCGGATCTGGTGCCTGGCCCGTGACCTGGGGTTGTCGAGCGATCTTCTCCACGCGGCGGTGGAATCCATCACCGGGAAAAGCTCCATCTCGAAGCTCTCGCAGCGGCAGATCTCCGAGGTGATAACGTCGCTCCAGTCCAGGCTGAAAAGCGGCAAGCGGAGCAAGTGGCGGCAGGGTCAGAAGTCCGGCGGCAACGTGGCCTTCATGGCGACGCCCCAGCAACGTGAGATGGCGAAGGACCTGTTGGACAAGCTCACGCCGGTGCTCAACCTGCGCAACCCGGACGCGTACCTGGACGCGATCTGCACGCGGACGTACAACAGACAGTTCGGAAGACTTAGCAAAGCACAAACACAAGGCGTAATCGAAGCGTTGAAATCAATCTATAAGCGGAGCGTTGAACATGGAACAAATGGAAATGACGGCCCGGCGGAATGACTCGCTCGCGGCGGCGCGGAACAGGATCGAGAAGATGAGAAAGGCGAACATCGGCATGACGACGATAACGGATCGCACGAAAGGCGCCATGAGGACGATAGTCGAGGCCGATGAAATCCATGACCTTGCGGAGGGGATCACATGGTAGAACTATCGCTGGCGGCAATTGTAACGGCGGTGGCGGCGGTAATATGCGTCGGCGCGCTATTCGCACTCGTCGTTGCCAGGATCGCGGAGTGGGCCTGGACCATGATCGACAAATGGACGCTCGACAGGCAGACACGCGACACCTGGCGGGACATCAAGGCGGGGAGGATAAAGTAATGCTATCGTCACCTGATCGCGGGAAACTTATTCGTTCCGGCTTCAAGATATTCCGTCGAAATGAACAATTGAAAACCATTACGGAATGTCGCGGAGATAAGGGGGGATGGTATAACGTCGGTTCCTATAAAAGCAAGGCTGAAATGAATCGCGCAATGGATGTGTTGCTTTCGATGTCGTCCATGAATATTGAGGACAAGTGACTCCGATGAAATTCTACCTGGCAAGCAGCCTCGCAAACTCCGTCAACGCGGATAGGGTTATCAATTACCTGATCTGGAAAGAGTGGATGGTAACTTATGACTGGACCTCTCACGGCGCGGTCGAAGGTGCCAGGCGAATGGAGGATGTTTCACAAAAAGAGATCGCGGGAGTAAGGGAAGCCGATGTGTTTTTTCTCCTTCTGCCGGGACGCCACGGATCGCACGTAGAGCTTGGCGCGGCGCTGGCGCTGCGCAAGCCGGTGGTGATCCTTTCACCTTCGCAGGACCTCCTCTTCCAGGACGAGCTCGCCTTCTCCTTTTACTGGCACCCCTCGGTGGTAGAGAAGATCATCGACGACGATATATTCAATCTTTCATGCAGGGCGCATAAATGCGGGAAAAAATTAGTGAGGGTGTGACATGGACGAGATCACCTTCTCCTACAACTGGAACAACAAGCTGGACTGTAAAGCCTTCACCACTATCCGGCTTCATAATCCCTACAAATACCGCATAGGATCGATTTATCGTGTCGGGGCGGTGGACCATGATTTCACCGTGAAGATTATCGACATCAAGGTCATTCCGTTCGGCAAGATCAACGAATATATGGCGCGCATCGACACCGGGTATTCCCTGGAAGAATGCAAGAACATCATGCGGAAGATGTACGCGGACATCGAGGATTCGACGAAAATAGACTTCATTCTCCTGTGCCGTGTCGACGCCGAAGAACAACGCGAGTTGAATTTCAATAACAAGGAACGATCATGAACGGCTATCACCAGGAGGCAAGAAACCTCTATATCAAGATGTGTTACGACTGGCAGTATCGGGAAGGAAAACCGTCGTTCGCGGATTTCACCCGCCTTCACGAGCTGTATGAAAAAGCGCTTATGAAAAACATCAATCAGGAGGAAGCCAATGTCGAAGGTTAATCTGATAATCTGGTGTCTGGTGCTCTCTTTTTTGTTCGTCGCGATCAACGAAATGAAGAGGCTCGGCATGGTGGTGGAGAGGATGACAAAAACGGTGTACGATCTTGACCTCGAGGTGTCGAGGGTCACGGCGTCAAACGGATACCTCGGGTATATCGGCGAGCGCGACGGGGCGGTTTCCGTAAATGGGGAAAAGATAGCGAGGAAGAAATGAGAATCATCTACAAAGAGCTGGCGCGCAAGGGAGATATCATCGTCGTGTATAACCGGAAGAGCTGGCTCCACCGGTTGATCGTGAAAGTCACCGACCGCGGGAGCCGATATAAGGCCGGTCATGTCGCACTTTATCTCGGGAACACCATTATCGCGGAAGCGAACAGCGCCGGGATCCACCGGAAAAACTGGAAGGACTACACGCCGGGAACTCATTGCGTGTACCTTGCGCGATTTATTGGATTAACGGAAGAGCAGTATGTCAAGATGTACGGGTTCGTCATGGACAGCGAGAACGAGCCGTACTCTTTTTTCCAACTCCCGATGATCCTCATCAAGCGAATTTTCAGGCTCAAGCACGTGCCGGACGTTTCCAGGAAAGCGATGATTTGCAGCGAGTTCGTGTGTAACGCTTTCCGATTCGTCGGGGTGGACCTCGCGTCGGGAAAAAACGCCGCAGAAGTAACGCCGATCGACATTCTGTGCGCCGAAAATTTTGAAGTGATCGAGGGGTGCGAGGAATGAACATCGATCGGCGTGACGAGCGTTTCAAGCAGCGGCTTGATGAATTTCAAAAGGCGTTGATGAAAACGGATTTTTGCTACATGTACGCCGACGATCCGCGGGCACATCGCGTGGGAAAAGAAAGCGTCGATAGGGCTTTGCAAATGAGGGTTGAACTTGAAAAAGAATTTCCCGAATACGTGACAGTAATCAAGGGGATTTATTCGCAGTATTCCGAGTAAGAGAAAGAAGGAATGGACCTCACAATCGACGACAACTTCGCCCGCGAACTCGGCATAGAGAAAAGCGAGGAACTTCGGGAAAGGGCATCGAAAATTCTTCCTGTGCAGATAACGATCCCCGCGGTTCCGGGAGTCATATATCATACTCTTTCCATCGCGCTCGAAATTGAAGGGGTAAAAATGTCCCTCGTCATACCATTCAAAAAGCAACAGGGGAAACCACAATGACAACAATTACCGATCCTTCGAAGATCAAGTTATTCAAAACGCTTTACGATTTGAACGGCGCGACCTGGAATAAATTCAATTTGTCCGGCATCAGCAATTCGGCCGACGCGGAAAATGACGTATGGAACGACGTGTTGATCGCCGCCTCGGATGAGGTAATACTTCTGTGCCAGGGGACCACGGATCCCGGCCGTGCCGCGACGTTACAGCATAGCGTCGGCGCGGATCACCTTCAGATCGGGTTTTACAAGGACCTCTGGGAAATCGGCTGGCATGGCGGCAAAGACAAGTCCTGGAGACACCGGGCCTTCGTCCAGGGCATGCGCCAGGTATCCACAGTAAGGGACACGAACCGGAACTTCATCGTCGATCCGGAGGACCTCCTCATCACGGATAAAGCCGGCTGGGGCATGAACGGACATACCGTGATCGGGCCGCGGCCGGCGACAATCGGGAACTGGAGCTGGGGGTGCCAGGTCTGGTTATTCCGGAATGAATTTGAGAAAGTCCTCTCGCTCGCCGAGAAGTCGGGGATGAAGCTCTTTTCCTACCTCCTCATGCCTCTCAAGTCCGAGAACAAGGAGTTCTATTTCCTCAATGCGGCCGCCTGAAATACCCGGGGCGGTCGTACTACAATTCTACGCTTCAAAATCTCGGCGTCGTTTTATGACGCTCCCTCCGTCAGTTAAAAATAATTTCTTGATTTTTTCGTTCAACAAATGACAGTTTTTCACGGTTTTCATTATTGAGTTAACTGCGCATACGATAGTCTGGTGTTACCCCCGGACACGGGTTTCAACCCTGGCAGCGACTGGCAGGTATGGGCCTCAATCTTCAGAATCGGCGTTACAGAATAGTAGTTTTCACATGCCCGCGTGTAGTCCCGCGCACTGGTAAACACCTGCAGAAACCGCACGGTGGAGCGGTCCTTTCCCTCGCAGTAGATATTCAGGCGGTGATGGATGGTATCATCCCCGGGTATGTCCTTAAGCGACATAATCATTCCCTGGTTGAGAATATGGTTCGATTGGAGGATGATGGTGTAGAGCTGGTCCTCGTGCGGCAGGCCCGCAATGAGTTTTCGCAATACGCGATAATCGGGCCCGGCGTCGTGCATCTCGATATGGAATGAGAAGACGGCGGTATCTATCAAATCGTGGTAACGCGTACCATCCCAGCACGCTTCGTTCCTGCCGTCGAAAATCGCCCCGCATGTCAGGAGACCTTCCCCACAGGTGCTGAAGTCCGGGAGGGAATCCCGGTGCTGCAACAAGCCCGTCAGTCCGGTCGTCGCGTTGACGATGGCGCCGAAGGAATCACGGGAAAAGTTCCATCCCTCCAGAAGGTAATACGGCGGCTTGCGCTGGAAGACGGCGCCGGAGCTCTCGGCCATGTCGCGGATGCGCGTGCCCGGCAGGAGCATGAGCGGGTACAGCTCGATGTTCTCCTCGAAGCCCAGCTCAGCCAGGGTTTCCACCGTGCGCATGAAGCGCTCGGGGGTATCTCCCGGCAGTCCGGGTATAACGCCGATCTTGAGGTCGATACCGGCCTCTTTCAGGCGCCGCATCCCGTCGAGTTCGCCTCGCACGCTGGAACGCCGGCCGATTTGTTTCAGTGCCCCGGGCGTGAGCGTCTGGAGGCCGGTTTCCAGGCTGCGGAAACCGGCGCGGTATATCGCGCGGGCGAGTTCGTCGTCGATGCCGTCGGCGCGCATTTCGGTATGCAGGCGAATCCCGGGATTGACTTCTGCGATGCGGTCGAGATTTTTCCGGAAGGAGCGGGACCTGTTAAAGGTGGGGGAGAGTATGTATATTTCCGACAGATCGAAGTTTCGCATGGAGAGGGCTTTCAGCAGTACTTCAATGGGGAGTTCCCTGACCCCGGCGCTGTTTTTCGAGTAATAACAGTAACTGCATTTATACGGGCAGCCCCTGGTCAGTTCGAGGAAGATGCCGCCGTCCATCATGGAGTTGAGATAGCCGTTCGTGAACGGCTCGACGATCTCACCGGCAGGAAGGAGCTCGTTATCCGGCTGGACAACAAGTGTATTGTCCCGGATCCGTTGTGAGTAGCGGCTGATATCATCGCCCGATACAAACTTTTTGAAAAACCACTCGCCTTCGCCATGGACGAAGAGGTCCACCTGGACGCGCTTTTCATTGAGCGCAAAAGACCCGTCGGTTATCTCCGGCCCGCCGAAAATGATTTTAATGTCCGGATTCGTTTCCTTCACCAGCGCGGCAATGCGGAGATTCCTTTCCAGGTTCCAGAGATAGGTGGTGAAGGATACTATATCCGGCCCGATGGAGACGATGTGGCGGGCTATGACGCGGTTAGATGAGAAGTTTGCATGAAGAAAGGGCAGAAACTCAAAGCTGACTGCGCCTGTGGCGTTCCGCCTAAGATACGCCGCCATGGCCGCGGGAGCGTACTCGACATTGCCCTGAATGTAGGAATGGGAATGATCGTGGATCGGCAGCTGGACGA
>ENA-UPTA01006530-UPTA01006530.1-activated-sludge-metagenome-genome-assembly--contig:-NODE-6530-length-10267-cov-5.653153_pt1 | contig 10267 bp, 9 predicted proteins | sample MGYA00238184_ERZ773361 | MGnify/ENA primary metagenome ERZ773361 (study PRJEB29100, sample SAMN05720205) | activated sludge metagenome | isolation source: anaerobic digester from wastewater...
GCCTATGGCGGCGCGGACGTTGGGATGCTGTGCGCGGCGGGCAAGGTCAGGAAACTGGTTTTCGCCTTCGTCTCGCTTGACGCGATCCCGCTGGAACCGTGGTTCCGCAAGGCGCGCGAGGCCGGGCAGATCGAAGTGCTGGAACTGGACGAAGGCATGTTCCAGTGGGGACTGAAGGCGGCGGCGTTCGGCCTGCCCTTCCTGCCGACCCGCGTGGGGCTTGGCACCGACCTTGCCACGCTGGGCGGCCTCAAGACCGTGCAGTCGCCCTATGCCGATGGCGAAGTGCTGATCGCGATGCCCGCGCTGAAGCTCGATGCGGCGCTGCTCCACGTCAACCGCAGCGACTGGCGCGGCAACGTCCATATCTTCGGCCCGGATGCCTATTACGACGAATGGTTCGCCCGCGCGGCGGCGAAGACCTATGTTTCGTGCGAGGAACTGGTCGACCGGATGGAAGACCACTACGCTGACCAGGCGCAGCATAACATCGTCGAACGCGCCTTCATTTCGGGCGTCACGCACCTGCCCTGCGGCGCCCACCCCTCGTCGATGCCGCCCGCCTATGGCTGGGACATGAAGGCCTTCAAGGCCTACACCGACGCGGCGAAGGACCCCGGCGACTGGAATGCGGTCAAGGACCGCTTCGTCGGCGCCAGCGAAGCCGACTATCTTGCAACCTTTGGCGGAAAGGAGGCGGTAGCGGCTCTCCCGCTGCCGATTTTCTGATGAGCGACGTCACTCTCGCAGAACTCTGCATCTTCGCCTGTTCCGAGGCATTCCGTGGCAATGGCGAGATCGTCGCCACCGGGGTCGGCCCGGTGCCGCGCCTTGCCGCAAGCCTGGCCAAGCTGACCCATACGCCCGAGCTGATGATGACCGATGGCGAGGCCTATCTGGTCGAGCAGCCGGTGCCGCTGGGCCCGCGCGGATATGACGATCGCAAGGCGGCGGGCTACCTGCCGTTCTCGCGCTTCTTCGACGCGGCGGTGTGGAGCGGGCGGCGCCACGCCATGGTCACGCCGACCCAGATCGACCGCTTCGGGCAGATCAACCTATCGCAGCTGGGCGGCACCCACCGTCAGCCCAAGACCCAGATGCTGGGCGTGCGCGGCTTTCCCGGCAACACGATCTACCACCCCAACAGCTTCTTCTTCCCCAGCCACACCACGCGCGTCTTCGTCGGCGGCGACGTCGATATGGTTTCGGGCGTGGGCTACAACCCGGCCAAGCGGGTGCCGGGCGGGAACTATTCGGCGGTCGACCTGCGCCGGATCGTCACCAACCTGTGTGTCATGGACTTCGGCGGGCCGGACCACGCGGTGCGCGTCATCTCGCTCCACCCGGGCGTTACTTTCGCTCAGGTACAGGAAGCGACCGGGTTCGAGTTGATCGACGCGGTCGCCGGTGAAACGGCACTGCCCGATGCCGAGGCGCTGGAAATCGTCGCCCGCCTCGATCCACACGGCATCCGCGCCAGCGTGATCAAGGACAATCCCCCAGCACGGAGGACCGCATGACCGACCTCGTCCAACCCAAGAGCGTCGAAATCACCTACGAAACAGACGAACCGGTTCGTTATGAGGTGGAAGGCGGCGTCGCCTGGATCACGATGAACCGTCCGGGCTTCAACAATGCCCAGAACGGCCAGATGACCTATGCGCTGGACGATGCGTTCAACCGCGCGGTGAAAGACGACGCGGTGCGCGCCATCGTGCTGGCGGGCGAAGGCAAGCACTTCTCCGCCGGGCATGACATCGGCACGCCGGGGCGCGATCTCCACAAGGAGTTCGACAACCGCCTGATGGTGCCGCCGCACACCAACAAGCCCGCCGCCGAACTGCTCTACACCCGCGAGCAGGAACAGTACCTTGGCATGTGCCGCCGCTGGCGCGACATTCCCAAGCCGACCATCGCTTGTGTACAGGGCGCCTGCATCGCGGGCGGACTGATGCTGGCCTGGGTCTGCGACCTGATCATCGCCAGCGAGGACGCCTTCTTCCAGGACCCTGTGAACCCGCTGATGGGCATTCCCGGGGTAGAATACTTCGCCCACGCCTATGAACTGCCGCCGCGCGTCGCCAAGGAATTCCTGCTGCTGGGCGAACGGATGAGCGCAAGCCGCGCCTACGACTTCGGCATGGTCAACAAGGTGGTCCCGCGCGACCAGCTGCGCGAGGCGACCGCTGCCTGGGCCAGCAAGCTGGCGGGCCAGAACCGGCTGGGCAACTGGCTGACCAAGCAGGCCGTCAACCACGTCGAGGAACTGCGCGGCAAGCGCGCGGCGATGGACGCGGTGTTCCATATGCACCATTTCGCCCACGCCCAGAACGACCTCGTCACCGGGGACTCCATCGGCGGCGTCAGCGGCAAGTCGGCGGCCAGCGCCAACAAGTCGCAAGACGGCAAGGGCTGACATGGCCGACGCGCTCGCCACGGCCCTCACCCGGCGGCTCGGCTGCCGCCTGCCGGTGATCCAGACCGCGATGGGCTGGATCGCCACGCCCGCGCTGGTCGCGGCGAGCAGCAACGCGGGCGCCTTCGGCTTCCTGGCCGGCGCGGTGATGAAGCCCGCCGAACTGGCGGACGCAGTTGCCCGCCTGAAGGACATGACCCCCCACAATTTCGGGGTGAACTTCCACTCGTTCCAGCCGGGCGCGGCGGAGATCGTCGAGATCATCCTCGCCAATGCCGATCGGGTGCGCGCGGTCAGCTTCGGGCGCGGGCCGGATGCGAAGATGATCGGTCGGTTCCGCGATGCCGGCATCCTCTGCATTCCCACCGTCGGCGCGGTGAAGCATGCAGAAAAGATGGTGCAGCTGGGCTGCGAAATGATCACCGTCCAGGGCGGCGAAGGTGGCGGGCACACCGGGTCGGTCCCCACCACCGTCCTTTTGCCGCAGGTGCTCGACTCAGTCGACGTGCCGGTGGTTGCCGCTGGCGGTTTTGGCGACGGGCGCGGCCTGGCCGCAGCACTCGCCTGGGGGGCTGCCGGGATCGCCATGGGCACCCGCTTCCTGATGACGGCGGAAAGCCCGGTGCCGGATGCTCCCAAGACGGCTTACGTCAAGGCGGGAACCGGCGACATCGTGGTCTCCACCAAGGTCGACGGCATTCCCCAGCGCATGATCCTCAACCCGCTGCTGCGGCGGATCGAAGGTTCCGGCAAGCTCGCCATGTGGGCGCGCGCGGTGGAAGCGGGCCTGGAAATGAAGCGCCAGACCGGCATGGGCTGGGGCGAAGTCGTGGCCGCCGCGCGCGGCATGACTGCCCATGGCGAGATGCCGCTTGCCCAGGCGATGATGGCCGCCGCCGCACCAATGATGATCCAGCGCGCCGTCGTTTCCGGCGATGCCGAACACGGCCTGATGGCGACCGGCGTGGTCGCCGGACGGCTGAAGGATCTGCCGTCCTGCGCCGACCTGCTCTCGCAAATCGAAACCCAGGCGCGCGAGCGTATCGCGGCATTCACCCAGCAGCCGTTCGTGTCGAGCGAAGTCGAGACACCAGCGCGCGGCATCTCGACTTCGCTCGATGCGAACGGAGGTTAGTTTCATGGGCATTACCACCACCATCACCGACCGGATCGCCGAAATCGTTTTCGACGTCCCCCCGGTCAACGCCTTCGACAGCGAAACCTGGATGTCGCTGCCCGCGATCATCACCGCCGCCGCGAGCAATCCCGAAGTCAACTGCGTGCTGATCCGCGCCGCCGAAGGCTCGCGCGGCTTCTGCGGCGGGGTCGACATCAAGGAAATGCAGGCGCACCCGGAACGGATCACCGTACTCAACCGGGGCAACTACCTGACCTTCAAGGCGATCCGCGATGCGGAAGTGCCGGTCGTGGTGGCCGTGCACCGGTTCGTGATCGGCGGGGGCATCGGTATCTGCGGCGCCTCCGACACGATCATCGCGGCGGACGATGCCTTCTTCAGCCTGCCCGAGGTCGATCGCGGCGCGATGGGCGGGGCCAGCCACCTTTCGCGGATGTTACCGCTCCACAAGGTCCGCGCCGCGTTCTTCACCGGCGGCAATATTCCGGCCGAGGAAGCCTATCGGCTCGGCGCAGTCGAAAAGATCGTCCCGCGAGACAGGCTGGTCGAGGAAGCGCGCGCGTTCTGCGCGGTGGTCGCATCCAAGAGCCGCAAGGCGCTGGTGATCGCCAAGGAAGCGCTCAACGGGCTGGAGCCGCGCGACGTCGATCGCGGCTACCGCTGGGAACAGGGCTTCACGCTCGAAATGTACATGCACGAAGACAGCCAGAAGAGCCGCGATGCCTTCGTCGAGACGGGCAAGGCCGCGAAGTTCTGATGGACCTGTCCTACACCCCTGAACAACAGGCGTTCCGCGCCGAAGTGCGCGCGTGGATGGAAACCCACGTACCCAAGGAGCCGCTCGTCACGCTGGAATGCCGCGAAGGCTATGACCAGCACGTGGCGTGGGAGCGCACCCTCGCCAGCGGCAACTGGGGCATGGTCACCTGGCCGGAGGAATTCGGCGGGCGCGGGCTGGACCTGATCCAGTGGCTGATCTTCGAGGAGGAATACTTCCGCGCGGGCGGCCCCAACCGGGCCAACCAGAACGGCATCTTCCTGCTCGGCCCGACGATCATGGAATTCGGCACGCCCGAGCAGAAGGCCCGCTTCCTCCCCCCCATGGCGCGCGGCGAAGTGATCTGGGCGCAGGCCTGGTCGGAACCCGGCGCCGGCAGCGACATGGCCGCGATCCAGTCGAAGGCGGTACGTGACGGCGACCATTACGTCATCACCGGACAGAAGACCTGGTCCAGCCGCGCGGCCTTTGCCGACTGGGGCTTCGGGATCTTCCGCACTGACCCGGAATCCAAGCGCCACAAGGGCCTGACCTTCATCCTGTTCGATCTCAACAGTCCCGGCATCACCCGCCGCCCGATCCGCCAGCTGCACGGCGACACCGGCTTTGCCGAACTGTTCTTCGACGAAGTGCGGGTGCCGGTGGAAAACTGCCTGGCCGGCGAAGGCCAGGGCTGGAACGTCGCCATGGCCACCGCCGGGTTCGAACGCGGGCTGATGCTGCGCTCGCCGGGCCGCTTCCAGGCAACCGCAAAGCGGCTGGTGGAGCTCTACAAGGCCAACGCGGAGAGCGCCTCTCCCGCCGCACGCGAGGCGGTGGTCCAGGCCTGGGGCGCAGCGCAGGCCTATGCCTACAACACCTATGCCGTGGCAGCGAAGATCATGGCCGGCGGGAAGATCGGCGCAGAGGCCAGCCTCAACAAGATCTTCTGGTCCGAACTCGACCGCGCGATGCACCGCACTGCGATGCAGCTGCTGGGCGCGGCGGCGGAGCTGAAGCGGTTTGCCGACGGCTCGGTCAACCAGTGGCTCGAAGGCTATATCTTTTCGCTTTCGGGTCCGATCTACGCCGGATCGAACGAGGTCCAGCGCAACATCACCGCCGAGCGGCTGCTTGGCCTTCCGCGCGTGGGAGCGGGCTGATGGACTTCCGTTTTTCCGATGACCAACTGACCCTGGCCGAGAGCGTACGCGATTACTTGGCCGGAACCCACGGCCCGGAAGTGCTGCGCCGCCTCGATGCGGAGGGCAACCGCGATCCGGCGATCTGGCAGGGACTGGCCGACATGGGCCTGACCGGCCTGCTCGTGCCCGAGGCGCAGGGCGGGCTGGGCATGGGGCTGGTTGAAGCCGCCCTCATCGCCGCCGAATGCGGCCGCGCTTGCCTCGCCGAACCGCTGGTCGACAGCGCCCTTGTCGGCGTGCCCTGGCTCGTCGCACGCGGGCAGACCGATGGGCTGGATGAGGTCGTCGCGGGCACGCGGCGGATCACGGTGCCGCACCCGATCAATCCGTGGCTGGCCGACAGCGAAGGCGCGGCCCTGACCAGCGTCGATCCGCTGCGCAACCTTGCCGTGGCCGAGGCTACCGAAGCGGACGATCTCCTCCTCAACGTCGGCGCGCTGATGAGCGCGGCGCAGCTGGTCGGCCTGGCGGATGCGATGCTCACCCAGGCAGTCGAATACGCCAAGGTCCGCACCCAGTTCGGCCAGCCGGTCGGCGCCTTCCAGGGGCTCAAGCACCAGCTCGCTTCGTGCTCGGTCGCCATCGAATTCGCCAAGCCGGTGGTCTGGCGCGCGGCCCAGGCGCTGGAGGACGGCCTTGCCAGCGCGTGCGTCCACGTCAGCCACGCCAAGCTCGCCGCCAGCGATGCCGCGATGCTCACCGCCGAAACCGCGATCCAGGTCCACGGGGCGATGGGCTATACCTACGAGGTCGACCTGCACTTCTGGATGAAGCGCAGCTGGGCGCTGTGCGGCGCCTGGGGGAGCCGCGCCTTTCACTACCGCCGGGTCGAGGAGGCGCTGCTCGGCGGCGCCCAGCCCATCGGCCCCGAACACACTTTCGCGTGAGGAACTAGCATGGCCGAAGCCTATATCATCGACGCTGTCCGCACCCCGATCGGGCGCAAGAAGGGCAGCCTTGCCGGGGTCCATCCCGCGGACCTGGGCGCTCACCCGATCAAGGCGCTGGTGGCGCGCACCGGGATCGACGCCAATCTGGTCGACGACGTGGTCTGGGGCTGCTGCGACACCATCGGCCCGCAGGCGGGCGACATCGGCCGCACCGTGTGGCTGGTCGCGGGCCTGCCCCAGCACGTGCCCGGCACCACCATCGACCGCCAGTGCGGATCGAGCCAGCAGGCGCTCCACTTCGCCGCGCAAGGCGTGATGAGCGGAACCCAGGACCTGGTCGTGGCGGGCGGCAGCCAGGCGATGAATGCCATTCCCATCTCCGCCGCGATGCTGGCGGCAGAGCCCTATGGCTTCTCCAACCCGTTCAACACCTCGCCCGGCTGGGTTGCCCGCTATGGCGACGGCATTCTCAACCAGATCAATTCTGCGGAAATGATCGCCGCGAAGTGGGGCATCACCCGCGCCGAGATGGAAGCCTTCGCCGTGGCCAGCCACCAGCGCGCCCAGGCAGCACTGGACAATGGCTGGTTCGCGAATGAAGTGGCGCCGATGGCCGAACTGGCGGCGGACGAAACCATCCGCCCGACCACCACTGCGGAGGGCCTTGCCGGCCTGCGCACCGTGCAGGAAGGCGGGATCATCACCGCCGGAATTTCCAGCCAGAATTGCGATGGCGCCGCCGCCATGCTGGTCGCCAGCGAACGCGCGGTGAAGGAGCATAATCTCAAGCCCCGCGCCCGCGTCCACCACATCTCGGTGCGCGCCGACGATCCGGTGTGGATGCTGACCGCGCCGATCCCGGCCACCGAACATGCGCTCAAGAAGGCGGGCATGACCGTGGCCGACATCGACCTGTTCGAATGCAACGAGGCCTTTGCCTCAGTGCCGATGGCCTGGATGAAACAGCTCGGCATCCCGCACGAGAAGGTCAACATCCACGGCGGCGCGATCGCGCTGGGCCATCCGCTCGGCGCCACCGGCGCGCGGCTGATGACCACCATGCTGAGCGCGCTTGAGCGCACCGGCGGCCGCTATGGTCTGCAGACCATGTGCGAAGGCGGCGGCCAGGCCAACGTCACGATTATCGAGAGGCTGTAATGGGTATCTGCGAAGGACGCACCGTCATCATCACCGGCGCCGCGCGCGGGCTGGGCCGCGCCTATGCGCTGGCTTTCGGCGCGGAAGGCGCGAACGTGGTGGTCAACGACATCGGCACCTCGCTCCACGGCGAGGGGCGCGACACCAGCGCCGCTGACCAGGTGGTGGCCGAGATCGTCGCCGGCGGCGGCAGGGCGATCGCCAATTACGAGGACATCACCGACTGGGACGCCGCCAAGCGGATCGTCGATGCGGCGGTTGCGGCGTTCGGCGACCTCCACGTGGTGGTCAACAACGCCGGGATCGTGCGCGACCGGATGTTCGTTTCGGCAACGCTGGAGGAATGGGACGCGACCATGCACGTCCACCTGCGCGGCCATTTCTGCCTGTCGCGCCACGCCGTGGACTACTGGCGCGCCAAGCAGAAGGCGGGGACCAATCCCGACGCGCGGATCATCAACACGTCCAGCGGCGCAGGGCTGCAGGGCTCGATTGCCCAGGCGGCCTATTCGACCGCCAAGGGCGGAATCGCCTCGCTCACCCTGGTCCAGGCGGCGGAACTCGGGCGCTATGGCATCACCGCCAATGCCCTCGCCCCCTCGGCCCGCACCCGGATGACCGAGCAGGCCTTTGCCGAGAAGATGGCGACCGAGGGCGATGCCTTCGACGTGATGGACCCCGCCAACATCGCCCCGACGGTCGTCTGGCTGGGTTCAGCGGAGAGCGCGGATGTCACCGGCTGCGTCTTCGAACTGGAAGGCGGCAAGATCATGCTTGAGCAGGGCTGGCGCGAAGGCCCGGTGCTGGACAAGGGCGCGAAGTGGGAGGCTGCCGAGGTCGGCGGCGCGGTTCAACAGCTGCTGGCGGCCCGCGTGGCCCCGCGCAAGGTCTGGGGGACGGCGTAATGCATTTCGTCCTCACCGAAGAACAGGCGATGATCGGCGAGACGGCGCGCGCCTTCTTTGCCGAAAACGCCACCAGCGAACGCACCCGCGCGGCGATGGCGGCGGACGGGATCGACGCGGCGCTGTGGAGCGCCTTCTGCCATGAACTCGGCTTGTCCGGGATCGGCATTCCGGAAAGCGCTGGCGGCGCAGGGCTGGGCCTGGTCGAGCTGGCGATCATCGCCGAAGCGGCGGGTGCACAGGTTGCCGCGCTGCCGATGCTCGGCTCGCTCGCCCTGTCGGCTCAGGCGATTGCCGCTGGCGGCAGTGCGGAACAGCAGGCGGCGCACCTGCCCGGCCTGCTTTCGGGCGAAACCATCGCCGCCTACGTCCATGACGCGGGCCTTACCGCCGATGGCGACACGCTGACCGGCGAAGCGGGCTTCGTCGCCCACGGCGCTTCGGCTCAGCTGCTTGTCGTCACCAGCAGCACCGGCGCTTGGATCGTCCCGGCGGATGCCCCGGGCGTGACCGTCACCGCCCTCACCACGATGGATCAGACCCGCCCCTATGCCCGCGTCACGCTGGCCGGTGCAGCGGGCGAGCCGCTGGCCGATGCTGCCGCCGGGATCGCCGCCGCGCACCGCGCCGGGTTCGTCACCGTGGCCGCAGAGGCTCTGGGCGGGGCGCAGGCCTGCCTCGACCGCACGGCCAGCTATGCCAAGGAGCGCGTCCAGTTCGGCCGCGCGATCGGCTCGTTCCAGGCCTACAAGCACCGCCTTGCCGACATGATGATCGAGATCGAGCAGGCCCGCTCGGCGGTCTACTGGGCCGCCTGCGCGGCGGACGAAGGCTCGGACGAGGCCGCCCTTGCGGTCCATGCCGCCAAGAGCTTCGCCGCCGACACCTATTTCATGTGCGCAGGCAACATGATCCAGCTCCACGGGGGGATCGGCTTCACCTGGGAGCATGACTCGCACCTGTTCTTCAAGCGCGCCCGCGCGATCCAGTCGATGCTCGGCAGCGGCAACTGGCACCGCGAACAGGTCGCCACCATGATTCTGGGAGAAGCGGCATGAAGCTGGGTTTTTCGCCGGAGGAAGAGCTCTTCCGCAAGGAATGCGCCGATTGGCTGAATGCCGAGATGGCGGGTGAATTCCGCGACATCAAGGGCATCACCAAGCTCACCGCCAGCCCCGAACGTCGCAAGGAATGGGAGCAGCGGCTGGGTGAAGCCAGGTGGGGCTGCATCGGCTGGCCCAGCGCCTGGGGCGGACGCGACGCCACCCTGGCCCAGCAGGTGATCTTCGCTGAGGAATATGCCCGCGCGGGCGTTCCGGGGCGCGTCAACCACATCGGCATCGAACTCGCCGGCCCGACCATCCTGGCCTTCGGCACGGAAGAGCAGAAGCAGCGCTTCCTGCCCGATATCGCGGCGGGCAAGACGATCTTCTGCCAGGGTTTCTCCGAACCCGGTGCGGGGTCGGACCTTGCCTCGGTCCGCACCAAGGGCCGGCTGGAGGATGGCGAGTGGTTGGTCAATGGTCAGAAGATCTGGACCAGCCTGGCGCACATTTCCGACTGGATCTTCGTCGTCACCCGCACCGAGGAAGGATCGAAGGGGCCCAAGGGCCTGACCTTCCTGATGATGCCGATCGACCAGCCGGGAATCGAGATCCGCGGGATCAAGCAGATCAACGGCGACGCCGAGTTCAACGAGACCTTCTTCACCGATGCGCGTTGCGCTGCCGACAGCATGATCGGCGCGGTGGGCGATGGCTGGAAGATCGCGATGGGCCTGCTGGCCTTTGAACGCGGG
>ENA-UPTA01006531-UPTA01006531.1-activated-sludge-metagenome-genome-assembly--contig:-NODE-6531-length-10266-cov-5.322495_pt1 | contig 10266 bp, 20 predicted proteins | sample MGYA00238184_ERZ773361 | MGnify/ENA primary metagenome ERZ773361 (study PRJEB29100, sample SAMN05720205) | activated sludge metagenome | isolation source: anaerobic digester from wastewater...
ATAGGTTCTCACTCCTTCAATAGAATTCAAAGCGTCACATAACGATATGCATTCCCTGTCCATTAAACCATCATATTTCCCGTGCCCTGATAAAATCTTCATATTGAAAAACCCAAATTAAATATAACTAAATCCATAACCTTGAATACAAACCAACTATCCGGAAATTCATATAAATATCCAATTCTATTTTCACCATGAGGATTATCTTCGTCTATAAACTGAGGATCATTTATATCAAAGGTAAATCCCATAATTTTATCATTATCGTCTCCACCTCCAAAAAACCTGATATCTCCAATTATTATCTTGCCTTCACTATAATTATCATCAACAAAATATTCCCGCAATAATTCCCTGATATCTTCTTGAGATATTTGCTGACAACACTCCATCCACTTCTTTTTGTCGGTTTTAAGTATATGTGGCTCTATATCTATAATATCATCTTCACTATAATCTTCATAATCGTAGTCCCTATCTTCGTGGTCTTCGTAATCGTAATAATCATCGTCTTTGTCTTCTCTATTTTCTTTTTCATATATAGAATCCACTGCTTCGTCAGCTTCCTCCATATATGCAAACATTTCCTGTAATAAATAATTATAAGTATCTTTGTCGCTCCAATATTCGTCTCTCTTCTTTAGGTTTAGCGGTATCATTTTTTCCCCTTTTCAATTAAAAACAATATGCTATTGTACTTTCATCCATTGCTTTTTCAATGATTTCTTAAAATATAATTAGATTTTATATAGATTTTACACAAGTTGTTTATAATAAGGTATTTGCGCAAATATTGACTGCATATAAGTGTAAGTCGTTGGGAAAGAGATAGTAAAAAAACATCTTGCACTGAATGTATGGTTTTGAACCGCAACTCAAATTTTTGTAAATTATCCGACAACAAAAACATAGCACATTTTTAGAAATTGTCAACTTTATTTTGTAATTATTTTAGATATGATATGATCTAGAACAATTGTGGCCAAGCAGTCAATAATATCAATAAAAAATTGCACTAAAACTAACATTTTTTTTGACAAAATTGATTTTCTCCAAAAAAATATAGAGTTAAAAACGTTAAGAAAATCGTTAAAAATGTGCATAAAAATTGAAATGTTTGGTTGAATTTGTGACAGTAATGGTATTGAAAAACATCAAAATGGGGCAAAGTGGGGGAAAGTGGGGGCAAAAAACTAGGCATAAAATTTGTAAAAATGCTGAGTAATTTTAAATATTTAGGTAAAAGCGAGCCAAAGTACATAAAAGAACATAAAAATTTACACATCTAACATCTGTACGAATTCGACTTATATAAACTTGGGATGATCAATAAACTAGTGAGGTATATTGAGATAGTATGGTTTAGTATTGGTTTAGTATGAGTGACAAACAATATAAATAGCCCCTAGAAACACCCGGAACAGCCCCTAGGATTAAAAAATAATAGAATAATGAGTATTGGCATTGAAATTAGCGAAAAATATGTTATAATGAGACTTATGAAATTAGAGCCCACGAGAATTACATTTAAAGTAGTTGGCATAAGCAATGGGATGAGACGGATAGGATTTGTTTATGTTGCGAGTAATGGCATTGAGTTAAGATGTGAGACCCTACCTAAATACGACAGTGAGGACAAAATATTGTATTTGCCTGCGATTCCAAGTTATGATGACATGGAGATCGAATGTAAATCTGAGGAATATTTAGCTATAGAATTTGCTGTTGACGAATACATGAGATTTGCTGGTCTTGAGGGTGGATTTGCTGGGCGTGAGATAATGATAGGTGGGCGTAGATATATGTTTAGTGAGATACATGGTGGGGATTGGGAAGAAGGGTGAGGGTTATGTTTAAAAAATTTATGAGATTAGGGGATATAAGTAGCACATATAAGATATTACGAGATTTATTAATTGGGGTATTATATTTAGCGTGTTTGGTATTGGCATATGACGAACAGGGACTTATTGGATTACTTTGTTTTATCGGGATAGTATTTGCTATTAGTTTATTGGATGACAAGATTGAGAAGAGTGAAGTGAAGTCAGAGATAAAGTTATTAGATTTTGAGATACGTTTAAAGCGATTGGAATTGAGTAAGATAGAAGTTGACAAAATTGGTAGGGGTTTGGGTGAATTGGATATAGTTTTGGAAAGTATTAATAACAGGTTAAAACGTATAGAAGAGATATCATTGAAGTTGAAGCAAGATTTGGGTAAAAATGATAATGGATTAAAGGAGTTAAGCAATGACAATACATATTGATGACGGTGTAATTAATTTAGGGATAGAATCTGATTTAATCATAGAATTAGAGATAGTGTATAGGAACGATAGTCAGATATGTTTTAAAGTTAAGAGGACGCCATTTATATTTGGTGTAGGATTTAGTTATTATCATATGGAGAGAGCGGTAGAGATACGTGGTAATCATGGGAAATCTATCAAAATAGAGAGAGACGAAGAGTTATTAATATTTGGGTTACCTTTAAGTTTGCCGAGTCAGAACGTAGCATTGGTGAATTTGGGGACATGGGAAGACATAAAGAGTGCTGTTAATTCTTATAACAATTTTATTATAGAGAATCGGGAGCAATTGATTAAGAATTTAAATTTTTAGTAAAGGAAGGGATTGGGGATGAATAAGGGTGTAATATTTATATTAATTCTTTTGGTTGGATTTATTACTATTCATTGGTATTTTGATTATTTGAATGACATAAAGGTAATGGAGCACAAATTAAGATTATCTGAATTAGGTTTATGCGGTTTATGCGGTTTATGCACTGAATCGAATTTAGGGGAATGGGTTGATTTGTCAAGTGTCACCAATGTATATGATAGTGGGACTAATATTACAGGTATGACTAATTTGCCGCTTGAGACTGATAATTCTACTAATATGATATTTTTTAATGAAAATGATAGTAATGATATTATAGAATTAGCATCATTTCAGGCTTCGCATTTATATATTAGTGATATAATTGAGATAAATGTGACGAATGGGGAAGTTAAGATAAAAGAGGGGGTAGAAATGGATGAATCTTCTCGTGCATTTTGGGAATTTGTGGAGGAATATTTTGGGTTAAATTATGTAGTGAAGAACGAATAAAATAATTATCTGAGATTGATGATTAAGACGATTAAGTTATGCACTGAATCAGGAGGGTTTTATGGGATGTAAGGGCATATATTGTTTAAGTTATTTTTTATGAGGGATGTTTTTGGGGGTAATAATTAATTTATATATAACATCTTCGTGGGCAACGCTTTATAGAGAGCCGTTGACATTTTATGATTATAGTGGGAATATAGTTATGACGAATGATTTAGATCGACACATAAGAGTTATATATGAGTGGGAGAATCGTGGTGACAAATATTATAGGAATGTAAGTCATTTAGAATATTATGGGTGTAGATATGAGCAAGTTAGAGATAAGCGAGAAAAGAGATCGGAGACATATGAATCTAAATTTAAGAGTGCTGAGGAATTGAGGGAGCATTTAGATAGATATCAGTTAGAGGTGATAAGGAGTGGTTTACCGCCTTTACCGATAGCATTAAGTAGAGAGAGAGCTGATATTTTGATAAGTGAGGGATATAATTTAAACAATGTGGTGATAAATGATTGAAATATTATTGGCATGGTATTTATTGGGATATTTATGTTGGTTAATTGTAATGTTTGTAAATGATGGTGGTTTTGACAGAACTGGTTTAATGGCAGGGGTTTATATAAGTATAGGTGGACCTTTTGTTTTATTTTTCATAATAGTTGGTATAATACAACATTACAGAAATTACAAGAGGTATCGGGAATATTTTAGGGGCACGCACTGAATGAAGAAATGGGTAAATAATGTTGGTGGGATCAGGTATAATGATATTGAAATAGATCATATAATATTGAGGAAGAAGGCTCGGAAGAGGAATGGATTAATTGGCATATATTTCAAGAATAATTCTTATATTGAGTTATCATTTAATCGTAATGCATTTAAGTATGGTAATTGGGTACAAACTGAATGGAGACCTTATGAAGAGAAAGATTGATGGATTGGCACGAGCACTGAATATATTTGACAGATGGGTAAGAACTGAGGGTGGGATTGCGAGTGGTAGCAGTCAATATCATGATTTATGTTCGATAGTAGAGGATGCGGTTGAGATTGGTAAGCAAGAAGAGAGTGGATTATATCAGCAATTGGGATCAGAGATAAAGCCATTTGAATATAAATAATCATGCACTGAATGGAGAATTTATGACATTACCGTATTTAAGTACAGCGAACAAATTGGGATTAATGAATTTATATCGTCATTATTATCCGTTCATTGAGTCCATAAAATTAGCTATGCCTGACATTGATTTTTATATACATGGTGGGCAGATTAGGGATTTGATAAGGGGCAAGGAACCTGGGGGAGACATAGATCTTATTATTGAGCCGGATAAAGTTAAGGTTGAAAGGTTTTATAGGTATTTGGTAAAAGATATTGGTTGTTCTGTGGTAAATAGTGAGGCTTTATATAAGGCTAATGATATCAAGTATTTTAAGTTTGGGGGTCGTCAGATTATAGAGGTATCTAGCCAAGATAAATTTTTTCATGATTGTAGGGAGGGTGATTTTACCATAAATTCATTTCGTTTATCTAGGGACTACAAATTTTATTATTATTACTCGGCATTAAGTGACATTGACAACAGGCGATTAGTACCTATTCAAAATTTAACAATTGAACGTCTAAGGAAGTCGTATTCTTTTGAGTCTGATGGATTTAAGATGAAAGGTCGAGAGGATTATATAGAAGAGCATTTACGGGAATTTGATTTAAGGGAAGTATTTGGGGAGGAAGACGTTCAGATTTCATATTACACATGGTCTGACAATCCTGATAACACATGGTTTAATGTTTGTACGTTGCCTCAGGGTATAGTTACTAAGATTGACATTTGTATTGGTGATAAAAAGATTGATATGTACAAATGGGCTCAGGGTTTAAACAATGATGATTTATGGCATTGTAGAGTCGAGCCTGATTTTATTTGGGATAATTTAGATATTCATATTTTTGGCGACAATATAATTAAATGGTATTGAGCCATACACTGAATCGCATCTTATTAATAGATAAGGAGTTATGATGGGAAGAAAAAAGAAAAAGTTAGAAAAAGTTATTCGTAAACGAGGGCGACCTAGAAAGGCATGCACTGAATGTAAGGTTAAGAAGACGAAAAGTAAAGTTGTGAATAAGATTAAGACTTGGAAAGAGAAGAAGCAAGAAAAGCAAATAGAACCTGATGATTTTTTTAAGCCCTCACCTATTAAAGAGAAGATAAAGAGATTAAAAGTATTGGGATATTGTCGGTGTGGGTTTATGATTACTACATCTGACAAGCAGGGTCACAGATATTTGTGTCATGGGTGTGGTAAATTGGTATTAAAATCAAAGTTAAGGTCTGAATATGTGAGTAAAGAAAAGGGCATTGAATTAGATGAAGATTTTCAGGTTATACATAATGATTTATTGATTTTGAATGATCTTGAAAAGTATAATGATATAGAGAATCCACATCTGCAAGTTTTAAAGGAGAAAGAATAATATGTCTATAGTACAACAATTTAATGATGGGCTTGAGAAGGCAATGTCAGGCAAGTCGCAAGAAGAGCAAGACAAAATGATGCAAATGTTGGCAGACGCATTTAAGGCAAATGGTTGTCAGTAGTGTTCGTTGAGGGCATTGGTTAATAAAAGGGATCCGCAGGTAAAATGTGTAAAATGCGACAAAATGTTTTTAATTGAAGAAGTTATAAATGCTAATGGTTGTCCGGATTGTAAGCAAACTGAGGGATTTAAGGTATTTTGGGGAAAGAATAATTAGTTATTTTCTAGAGTAACATTTTGCGTAAAGCGATGGTTATTAACTATTTAGAATAGTTATCCATCGCTTTATTTTTATCTAGAGTGCAATATTTTTTGTTTTTTGTGAGTATATGTGTTACTTTAGAAAAGCGATCTAGAGTAACACTCAAAAGATCTATTTCTCTTATTTTCTAGAGTGCAACATTAATATTTTTTGGGTGATTTTGGTTGACATTATGGATAAAGAATGTTAATATTTGCGTGTTGAAAATGGAGAAAGGAACATATGAATAATTGGTTTGAGGTTGATAAAGAAGGACTTGCGAAACTTTTAGAGCGTAAAGGCGGAAAGCAATTCGCAGTATTCGAGTTAATCCAGAATGCTTGGGATGAAAACAGTACTCGGGTTGATATTGAATTTCATCCTATTGAAAATTGTCATCAGGCATATTTGCGAGTTGAAGATGATAATCCCGAAGGTTTTACGAATATTGATCATGCCTTTACGCTTTTCGCCGAATCGAATAAGAAGAGTGATCCCACAAAGAGAGGGCGTTTTAACTTGGGAGAGAAGCTGGTACTTGCCTGTTGTGTTGAAGCCACGATATCTACTACAAAAGGAACTATTGATTTTTACAAGAACGATCGGGTCTATTCCAGTAAGAAGAGGGAATCGGGATCTGTTTTCAGTTGTTGCATAAAGATGAGTAGGGCGGAAATAGAAGAGATAAGTAGAAACATTCATAGTCTTATTCCTCCACATCATATCAAGACATATTTTAATGGTAAACTTCTAGAGTGCCAAAAGCCATTGGTTACCTTTGAAGCCCCATTGCCGACTGAGAAATCGGATGAAGATGGTATTTTGAGAAGGACTATTCGGAAGACAATCGTTTCTATATACGAAGTCAAAGACGGAGAAGTTGCCTCTCTATATGAGTTAGGTATTCCTGTTTGTGAACTTCCTGATGATAAATACCATGTTGACATTGGGCAAAAGGTTCCGTTGAATATGGACAGGGATAATGTTCCTCCTTCTTATTTGAGAGACATCAGGCATCATGTTTTAAATCACACTTATAATTTGTTGAAACCTGATGATGTTACTAGGGGATGGGTTAGGGATGCCTGTACTGATCCTCGTTGTGATGTTGACGCAATAAAGTATGTCATGAAAGAGCGGTTTGGGGAGAAGGTTGTTGCGTTTGATCCCACCGATTTAGAGGCGAACAAGAATGCGGTTGCTCAGGGGTATACGGTTTTGCATGGTGGCACATTATCTCATGGTGAATGGAGTAATGTTAAGTCGGCTGGTATAGCATTGCCTTCTGGTAGGGTTACACCATCTCCGAAGCCATTTAGCAGTGATGGGAAGCCTTTATCAATTATGGATCGTAGCAAATGGGATGAACCAATGTTTGTTGTTGAGGCATTTGCTCGGCGTATGGCTCGGGCGGTGGGGATTCCTGATTTGGTAGTAGTGGTTACAAATGATGTGAAGTGGCCATTTGCTGGATGTTATGGTGATGGCAGGCTTACAATTAACAGGGGGAGATTGGGAAAGAAATTCTTCGAAGACTTCCCTGATAATCGTGCAGAAGTTGTGGCATTTCTTACGCATGAGTTTGCCCATCAACGAGTTAGCGACCACCTATCATCTGCGTATTATGATGAGATTTGTCGTATTGCTGGGGTGATATTGGATAGATCTCTTAATGATCCCGAGTATTTTTGGATTGACTAATTGATGAAAATATAGTAAATTATTAAACGATTGGAGAAGAGAATTATGAGTGAAGCCAAATTTCTAGCAAGTATCATTAGGGATGGGGAATATTGTTCTGAGAAATGCCCATTCTTCGGTGGGGACGAATCGCATGTAACGGGAGAGTGCCTGCTTTTTTCTGAAACTATTATTACAAGATTTCCTGAATCATTAGGAGATGGCAAGAAAAACTTCGTTGCGTGTGAACGTTGTCAATATGTTGTAAATAAGATTACGGAGAACGGGAGTGATTGAAAAGGGCATTATCGCAAAGGATTTGGCATTAATGAATTTTCCTGAATATATTGAATTTGAATTGAAATGCAAAGGGGGGATAGTATCTCTTGATAAAAATATGGATGTAATAATCCCTTATGATGAGGAATCTTTATGGAGTGATTTTGTTGTTAATATTATGTGTGGCAAAAAAAATATTGGTCACATACTTGGGAGGCTTATCTATCCCCAAGAATGCAGTGAATATTTTGAATTATTTGACTCGATATCTGGAGAGACTTTAGATTTATATAATGATCTTGCTGATTTATCTGAAAAAATATATAATTCAGAAAAGGCTTGTGAAGGCGAAGAATATGAGATGATATTGAATGTTTTTAATGAGCCAATATGCCTGATCAGTTCCATAGAAATAGATAAAAAATATCGTGGGCATAATTTTTCCCATTATGTTATTATGTGGCTTTATAAAGTGATTAATGGCACCTTTTTCCTTGAGCCTGGCATTTTTAGTGATGAATATGCCGATTTATCTAAACAGGAGATATTAACTGGAACAAAAAAGTTACGAAAGCATTGGGAAAAGATTGGTTTTAAGCGGATGAGTAAAAAGTCCAAGTTTTGGTTTTTGAGAAAATGTTTTAACGAATAAAAGGAAATAAAACCAATGGAACCCGAGAAAACATTTACACTAACAGTAAAAGCAGATCTTGAAAAAAGAGTATGCGGGAACAATTGCCCATTCAGAGAACATGTTTCGATTACTCGTAAGGCGAAATGTTTGCTTTACAATGATGTTCTAGAGGATTATTGGTATTATGACTCAAAGGAAGGCGTTCAAATGTGTGATAAGTGTATTGAAGTTTTAAGAAACATGGAGTATTACAAATGAGAAATAAAAAGTCATATTTGTCGAAAACGATTGCTGATGCCAGAAAAGAATTGGATAAAATAGAGTGTAAAGAAAGTCTAACCAAAAACAAAAAACTGTTAGGTAAATGTTTTAAATTCAATAATGGGTATAGTGGTTCTAATAGGTGGAGTGTTTTTATAAAAGTACTTTATGCTGATGCGAATTCGTTAAAAGGTATTGTTTTTGAAACTGATTGTAATGGGGAACAAAAGATTAGTTTTGATAATTTTATAGCAGGTTCCCTACTTGAGACAAAGATTACCCAAGAAGAATTTGATATTGAACTGAACTTATTCATATTAAGGCTTAAGACATTATTGAAGGATGCTGGGCAAAAGATTACGGAGCGAATAGTTTTTGAATAAAAGACTTGACTTCATGCACTGAATATGAGATGATGCATGTGAAGATTGAATAAAGAAAAGCGATGAAAGAGTAATGATATGGGACATAATTTTGTGGAATTGAATGTTTGTAAGGGCAAAGATCTTTCTGAGAAACAAATATTTGCAAAAGATTCCATTGCCAGAGTATTTCCTGCATTATCTAGTCTTCGTATGACTTATATAGAACTAAAAAACCGAGAACAAATTCTGATAGAGACACCATACGAGGAAGTTAAAAAAGATATATTCAGTTCTTGACTTTAGGTTTAAAACTGTTATGATGGTGGTGAAGATTGAATAAGGAAACAATGATTGATCGAAAAAAACTTGAAGAAGAATATATCGAACTTATTACTGCGAATTTATGTGATGAATATAGTGGTGACACATCGGATATCCAAAACAGAGAAAATAGATTGGAAGAAATAGAAGAAATTTTAGGGGAAGATACGTCTAGTTTATTGGATAAAATATTGGGCACTAATAAGGAAATGAGTAAAGATTTGTTTGATAATGTAATTGATGAATTATGTGAAAGGCGAAAGGAAGACGATGAAAATTAAAGCTGATGATATTGGTGTAGATGCAGGAATGATTATTGTTTGTGATATGGATTATTTCAAAGGTTTGTGCGAAGAAAAGGGCAGTTTTAATTTAGGTAAAGTTTTTGAAGTGCCTAATGGGGATTATCGTGTTTTTTGGGGAATTGATGATACATGGAACGGAGATATAACTGGTCGCGGTGAATTGGAAGTAAAATCCGGCAAAGTGGTTGTTATTGATCCCTGTTATGTTATTGATGATGACAAGTGGTCAGAATGGCTGGATAAAACTGATTATGGGCGTAATATCGAGGATCCCCGTGCATTTATCATTGACGAAATGGGTGGCGACGGCGGATACAATGTTGACCTTCAATTTACAAAGGAGTGATTATGGGAACCAGCTCGCATATTGGGATTTTAGATAACGATAAAGTTATTTCTGTTTATTGTTTGTTTGATTCCAAAAATAACATCGAAATATTGTCTAAAAGTTATAATACTCGCCAGAAAGCACTTGAACTTTTGTCATATGGAGACATGAG
>ENA-UPTA01006532-UPTA01006532.1-activated-sludge-metagenome-genome-assembly--contig:-NODE-6532-length-10264-cov-5.816241_pt1 | contig 10264 bp, 7 predicted proteins | sample MGYA00238184_ERZ773361 | MGnify/ENA primary metagenome ERZ773361 (study PRJEB29100, sample SAMN05720205) | activated sludge metagenome | isolation source: anaerobic digester from wastewater...
CAGATCTACTGCGATTTTTCCGGATATTCCGATATTGCCATCGGCGGAGCCCAGGTGATGGGCTTCAATCTGATGGACAACTTCAACCGCCCCTATTTTTCCAAATCCATTTCTGAATTCTGGGGCCGCTGGCATATCTCGCTTTCCACCTGGTTCCGGGACTATCTGTATATTCCGCTTGGCGGCAACCGCGTTTCGAAGCCGCGCTGGCACTTTAATCTCTTCCTTGTTTTTCTTGTCAGCGGGCTCTGGCACGGCGCGAACTGGACCTTTGTGGTGTGGGGCGCGCTTCACGGCTTCTACCTGATCTTTGCCATCTGGACCGCCGGGCTCCGGGAAAAGTTCTGCGCGCTGACGCATCTGAACCGCCTGCCCCGCCTGCACAAAACCATCAACGTGGCCGTCACCTTTGCGCTGGTCTGTTTTGCATGGATATTCTTCCGTGCCGGACGGCTCTATGACGCGTTCTACATGGTGCGGCATCTGTTCTCCGGCATTCCAAACTGGTTCGGGAACCTGATCGCGCTGGACACAGACGCCGTTCTCCGCCCGCTGCTGGTGGGCCAGACGCTGGAGGATTTCCTGCTTGCGGCGGGCGCGATCGGTTTCATGGAGATCATTCACCTGCTGCAGCGGCACGGGAGCATGCGGCAGATGCTGGGCACCTGGCCGCTGCCGCTGCGCTGGGCTGCCTGCTGGATCATGATTGCCGCCATCATTATTCTGGGCCGGTTCAACATCACGGAATTCATCTATTTCCAGTTCTAATGAAAGCACTCCGCCACATCCTGAATGCCGCCGGTTTCACCACCGGGCTGCTGCTCGTGCTCGCGGGACTCGCGCGCTTCGGCGCCAGCCGCGACCCCATCTATCCTGCCGTGAAAACCCGCTGGGACAACCTGTTCCGGCAGCGCCATGAAATCGAGGCCCTGGCCGTGGGGCACTCGCACTGCCGGGGTATTGATTTTGAAACACTCGGCATTCGGGGCTATCACGTCTGGGAGGGCGGCGGCGACGCGTTTGAGACGGAATACATTGTCAGACATCTCATCCCGCGCCTCCCGAATCTGAAAGTTGTCTTCTATCCGGCATCCTATTTCACATTGTACTTCGACAATGCCGCATCCGATGACCAGGACAGAAACTCAAACCGCATCAAGACCTATGCCTACTGCCCCGGATGGACCTGGATTCGCGGTGACTGGAGAAACTTCATCAAGGGCAAACTGATCAATGTGATCCGGCCTGAACGCGACTATCTTTTTGAACTGCTCTACAAGAATCCGCCGGCCGCAGAACGTGTTTATCTCCGCGAACATGACGGCGCCTCCACCGCCCCCGGACTTTTTGAACCGCGGACCCTCGAAGAACTGATCAGTCTCTCTGAAACCAATCGCGCGGCTGAACATCAAAGGCTGATTCTCGATATGGGGAAAAACCACCGCCATCTGGCAAAGGATGCCCGGAAATCGGTCGAACGCACTCTCAAGGATTTACGGAAACATGACATTCAAGTGGTGTTCTTCACCCCCCCCGTATTTCTATCGCTATACAGAACTCTTCAATCCCGACCTTGTCGCAGAACAAAGGGCCGCCACGGCTCAGCTGGCAGAAAAATACGGCGGCGTTTATTATGATTTCTCCATGGAACCCGATTTCATCCATAATCACCAGATGTTCCGCGATGAAGACCACCTGAACCTGAAATACGGCGCGCCCGAATTTTCCCGGAGGCTGCGGGCGCGGCTGGAGGAGGACGGCATTCTTCCATGATCATTGTTTCGGACTATCGCGATCCGCATTTGAATCTGGCCATCGAGGAGATGCTGATGCGTCAGGCCCCGGACAAACCCGTGCTTTTTCTTTGGCGCAGCCTTCCCGCAGTGATCATCGGCAAGAACCAGAATCCGTGGAAGGAATGCGACCTTGAATTCATGGAAAGCATGCACATGACAATCGCCCGGCGGATTTCGGGAGGAGGGGCGGTCTATCATGATCCCGGAAATCTCAACTGCTGCCTGATCACGCAGCGCACAGCGTACAATCCGGATGATTTGTCTGCAATCATGCTCCGCGCCATTGCCAGTCTGGGCATGGAGGCCCGTCGCGGCGGCAACAGCCTCTTTATACAGCAGCGGAAGATATCCGGCAGCGCCTACTGCCTGCAGAAGAACATGGCGCTTCATCACTGCACGCTTCTGGTCAGCGCCGACCTGGATGCGCTCCGCCGCGCGCTCACGCCGCACAAGGAATGCTTTGATTCAAAAGCCGTGGAATCCATCCCCTCGCCCGTGGCCAACCTGAAGGATTTCCTGCCCGGGATTACCATGGATCAGGCCGCCGAAACCATCAGGCGCTCCTTCGGGGATTCCCAGAGAATCCATCATGCCGCGGACATCTGCCAGCAGCCGGATTTCCGGGACATCTATGCGAAGCACCGTTCATGGGACTGGACATTCGGACACACTCCCCGCTTCAGCGTGGAGCACGGCGGGAAAAGTTTGACCGTTGAACACGGAATGGTCACGGGCCCCGCCGGCGCTGGCAGCCTGATCGGGAAACGTTTCCCCGGCTGAACCGGCGCGGCGGCGCGCGAATATGCCGCCGTTTCCATTTGCGCATAATCTAGTAGACCTCAACTGGGATTCAAAGTAGTATCGGGCTTGTTTTGCGGAAGTTTTCGACCCATGAATACAGAATTGTTCACGGAATTATACCGGGTCATGCTAACCAGCCGGAAGCTGGATGAGCTGGCGGAATCGCTTGCCCATCAGGGGGAAGTCCCCTTTTATGTCCCGAGCTGCGGCCATGAGGCAACCGCCATGCTGGCCCCGCATCTGAAGGAGTACGACTGGCTTCACTGCCACTATCGCGACCAGGCGCTGGCGCTGGCGCGCGGCGTGGAACCGCTCACTATTCTTTACGGACTGCTGGGGAAGACGGAATCGAACTCTGCCGGTCGGCGCATGCCCGGATTCCCCAGCTGCAGGGCGCTCCGGATTCTCAGTTCGCCCACGGTGGTTGGAAACAGCGCCCTGCAGGCGTGCGGGGTGGCCGCCGCCGTGAAGGCGCAGCCGGAACAGCCCGTGGTGCTGTGCTCCATGGGAGACGGATGCACGCAGGAGGGAGAGGTGCTGGAGGCTCTCGCGGAAGCCGTGCGGAGCGAGCTCCCCGTCCTCTTCCTCATTCAGGACAACAGCTTTGCCCTGTCCTCCAGAACGTCGGGCAGGACCTTTTATTCGCTTCCCGGAGGCGAGGCGCGGGAGTATCTGGGAAGACCCATCGCCTGGCTGGACGGGACCCGTCCGGAAACGGTCTACGAGGTGCTGGGCAGGACCATTGAGACCATCCGCAGGGACCGCAAACCGCAGGTTGTGGTCATGCGCACCGAGCGGCTCACCAGTCACACCAACTCCGACGATCACCGGATGTACCGCAGCGCTGAAGAAATTGCGCACATCAGGGAAACCGCCGATCCCGTCCGCATTCTGGGAGAGTCGCTGGAAAAAGCCGGAGTGGAGCTGGACCCGATCGAAAAGCAGGTTGACGAAACGCTGGAGCGCCAGCTCCAGCAGGCCCGCGCCGGAAGCAATCCGGCCGACGCCCGCGATGTGAAGAAGGCCCTGCCGCCCGAGGTTTCCGATCCCGCGCGCGAATACCGCGGCACCGGCGACAGGAAACTGAGCATGCTTGAGGCCATGCGGACGGTGCTGCGCAACCAGCTTGCGTCCAGCCCCAGGGTCAGCCTGTACGGCGAGGATATTGAAGATCCGAAAGGCGACGTGTTCGGACTGACACGCGGCCTGAGCACGCAGTTCCCGGACCAGGTTCGGAACTCGCCGCTCAGTGAATCCACGATTGCGGGCGTGTCCATCGGGCGCGCGCTGGCCGGTGAGCAGCCGGTGGCGCTCCTGCAGTTTGCGGATTTCATGCCCCTCGCCTACAACCAGCTCTTCTCGGAAATGGGGTGCATGCACTGGCGGACCAATGGCGACTGGGAGGCGCCGGTCATTCTGATGGGTATCTGCGGAGGATACCGCCCGGGGCTGGGACCGTTCCATGCCCAGACTCCGGTTTCCATGGCCGCCAAGATCCCCGGCGTGGATGTCTTTGTCCCCTCCACTGCGGCCGATGCCGCGGGCCTGCTCAATGCCGCGTTTGCCTCCGGCCGGCCGTCCATCTTCTTCTATCCGAAAAACCTGCTGAACGACCGCACCGTGGCGACCTCGGAAGACATCGGGGAGCACCTGGTCCCCGTCGGCAGGGCCCGCGTGGTCCGCACCGGACGCGACATCACCTTCGTGAGCTGGGGCAGCACCATGCCGCTGTGCGAGCGGGCTGTGAACGCGCTGGAAGAGGCCGGCCTCAGCGCGGGCCTGATTGACCTGCGGACGATGATTCCGTGGGATGTCGAGACCGTGATGGCGGCCGCGGCCAAAACCGGTGTTCTCCTGATTGTGGATGAGGACACGCACACCGCCAGCCTCTCCGGCGAAATCGCGGCGACGGTCAGCGAAATGTCCGGCGGGAAAATCCGCGCGGGCCGCGTGACCACAGCCGACGCCTATGTCCCCTACAACTTCGGGGCGCAGCTCGCCACCCTGCCCTCGTTTAAGTCCGTCATGGAAAAAGCCGCGGCGCTGCTGGACTGGGACATCGCATGGGAACAGCAGGTGAAAGAGGAAGGCAACGAACTCATCGTCAACGCGATCGGGTCCAGCCCCTCCGACGAGACCGTTAAAATCACCCGGCTTCACGTCAAAAAAGGCGACCCCGTCGAGACCGGCGCCATGATCGCCTCGGTGGAAGCCGACAAGGCCACGATGGATATTGCCGCCCCGGCGGCCGGGCGGGTTTCAGAAATTTTCCTGAACGAGGGCGACACCGCCACCGTGGGCACCCCGCTGGTTAAAATCCACACCGCCGAAAGCGCATCCGCCCGTCCGGTCACCGAAGACAATCCCGGCCGGCCCATCCTGAACAAGCGGGCGGCCGCGCCCGTCAGAGCGGCCGTCACGGCGAAAGCCGAAGCGCGGCCGGTCATTCTTTCATCCATCTGTTCGCAGATGGGTTCGCGCGTGATGACCAATGAGGAACTCGTGAAGCGCTGCCCCGGATGGTCTCCCGACGATATCGTCCAGCGCACCGGCATCATGAAGCGTCACTGGATCGGTGAGGGCGAGAGTGTGCTGACACTGGCTGTTGCCGCATGCCGGAAACTGCTGAAGGCCGAAAATATCGACATTTTGGAAATAGATGCGCTGATCTGCAGCACGGGCACGCCGCTTTCCACCACGCCGTCGCTGGCCTGCCGCATCCTCAAGGAACTGAGCCCTGAAAGCGGCGAACTGCTGATGCAGGCCCATGACATCAATGCGGCCTGCTCCGGCTATCTCTATGCCCTGCAGCAGGCCTATGACATGCTGACGCATAATCCCGCCGCCCGCATCCTTGTCGTCACCGCGGAGACGCTGTCGCCCATCCTCAACGCCTCGGACCCCGGCACCTATTTCCTGTTTGGAGATGCCGCCACGGCCTCGCTGGTGTCCTGCGAGCGCCGCAAAGGCAACATCAACGCCCGGGTGAGCCGGCCGGCGCTGTCCGCGCTGGGCGAGGCGCCCGAAATCCTCTATGTGCCGTCCCTCAACAGCGGGGAGCACGTGATGATGGACGGCCTGCCCGTTTTCCGCATGGCGGTCAAGAAGATGATCATGATGCTGGAGCGCGCCTGCGCCGCCGACGGGATCACCGTCAGCGACCTGGACATGATTGTCCCGCACCAGGCCAACGAGCGAATCATCGAGGCCATCCGCAAGGCCATCAAGTTCCCGACCGAAAAAGTCTATTACTTCATCCGCGATTACGGCAACACCTCTTCCAACACCATTCCGCTCGCGCTGGAATCCATCATCCCGAAGCACCGCTCCACCAACAAGGTGGGCCTCACCGCTTTCGGCGGCGGATTCACCTTCGCGGCCGGAATTCTGGAAGTGCTCTGATCGAGGGAGGATGTTCATGAAATACCTGCTGGCGGCTCTTTCTTTTCTGGCGCTCACGGCGGGAGGCGGCGATCCCGTCGCCAGCCCCCATGCGGCGCGCGGCGGGCAGATCACGGCCTATGCCGGCCCCTGGCCGCAGAGTTTCAACTACTATCTCAACAACAATGTCTTCAGCGCCACCGTGTTCTCGTTCATGTACGAGTCGCTGCTGGGGCTCGATCCCGTCACCGCGGAATACGCCCCCGGCCTGGCCGAGAAATGGGAAATCTCCGGCGACAAGAGGGCCTTCACCTTCTGGATTGATCCCAGGGCAAAATGGAGCGACGGGAAACCCGTCACCGCGCAGGATGTCGCATGGACCTTTTCGGCCGTCATGGACCCCAAAAACCTGACCGGAGTCCACAAGGTCAGCCTCGAAACCATTAAGCCGCCCGTGGTGGTCAGCGAGCGGTGCATCCGCTTCACCACCGACGATATTCACTGGCGCAACCTCGGCGCGGTCGGCGGTTTCAGCATCCTGCCGAAACACGCCTTCGCCACACAGGATTTCAACAAGATCAACTTCGCCTTCCCCGTGATATCCGGCCCCTACCGGCTGAGCGGCGTCCGTGACGGGGTCCGCGCAGATTTCACCCTGCGCGAGGACTGGTGGGCGCGGGAAAAACCCGAAAACCGGCATGTCGCCAATTTCAAAACCATCGCCTTCCGGTTCTACGAGGAGCAGGAAAACGCCTTCGAGGCCTTCAAGAAGGGCATGATTGACATCTTTCCCGTCTACACCGCGCGGCTGTGGGTCAATGAAACCGGCGATGAACGGTTCCTGAAAAACTGGATCATCAAGCAGAAAATCGAAAACTACAGGCCGATCGGATTCCAGGGCTTTGCCATGAACATGCGGAGGCCGCCGTTCGATGATGTGCGGGTCCGCAGGGCGATGGCCCACCTGCTCAACCGTCCCCGCATGAACGAAACCCTGATGTACAACCAGTACTTCCTGCACCGGTCCTACTTCGAGGACCTCTATTCGTGCGACATCCCCTGCCCCAACGAATTCTTCGACTTCAGCCGCGAAAAAGCCATCGCCCTGCTGAACGAGGCCGGATGGAAAATGAACACGGAAAAAGGACTGCTGGAAAAGAACGGTCAGCCTTTCATATTTTCATTCCTCTCGCGCGACGCCTCCACGGAAAAGTTTCTCAACATCTATGCCGAAGACCTCAAGGCGGTCGGCATAGAAATGAAAATTGACAGGAAGGACTGGGCCGCGTGGACCAAGGACATGGACGAATTCAACTTCCAGATGACATGGGCCTCATGGAGCGCGGGGATTTTCAAGGACCCGGAGGGGATGTGGGCCTCAAAGGAAGCCGAGCGCGAGGGAGGCAACAACATCACGGGCTTCAAAAACGACCGCGTGGATGAACTGATCGAGAAACAGAAAACGGAATTCGATATCGAGGTGCGGAACGATATCTGCCGCGAAATTGACCGCATCGCCGCCGCAGAGGTGCCGTATGTCCTGCTCTGGAACATCAACTGCGTCAGGCTCCTCTACTGGAACAAATTCGGCACCCCGCCCACCGTGCTTTCCAAATTCGGCGACGACAGCTCCGCGTTCAGCTACTGGTGGTTCGACCCCGATTCAGCCGCCGATCTCGCCGAGGCGATGAAAAACGAAGACCATCTCCCGCCCGCGCCGCCGGTCGTCAACTTTGACCGGAGCTTCCGCGGAGGAAGTGAAAAAGACGGAATTCAGTAGTCAGAATTCAGCATCGGCGGTCTTCCCGATCTTCATAAGGTTCAACGGGAACAAAACCGGGCGCCGGCGTTAAAATAGTACTAATTTAGTACTATTTCGATTTTTGGGCTATTTTGGGCGTTTTTTGAGCATTTTGGGCCGTTTTTGGAGGTTTTTTCGTGTTTTTTGGCCGTTTTTGGTCCGTTTTTGGCCATTTTTTGGCTTTTTTTGCGTTTTTCCCTCAGGGTGACGCTTCCAGCCCGTTTCTCTTTTTTGCATGCAAGTTTTGCGTCAAACGGGTATAAACGAGCCCAATATGCAGAATGTGATTCAGATTGCCGGAGTGATTGATCAGGCCGAGGCGTCCATGCTGATGGACTGCGGGGTGGAATATCTGGGGTTTCCGCTGCGCCTCGCCTATCACCAGGAGGACCTTTCCGAAGCCGAGGCCGGAGCGATCATCCGCGCCCTTCCCCCGCCCTGCGCAGGCGTGCTGATCACGTATCTGGATCAGGCGGATGAGATTGACCGCTTCTGCCGCGAGCTGGGCGCGCGGCATGTGCAGCTTCATGGCGGGATCACGGTGTCCGAACTGAAAAAACTGCGCGCATTGAATCCGGATTTGTGTATATTCAAGAGTCTGGTGGTCGAACAGGACAACACCGGCGAACTGAGAAGAACGGTGGAAGCGCTGGCTCCGCTGGCGGACGCGTTCATTACAGACACGTTTGATCCCGCGACCGGGGCCCGCGGAGCAACGGGGAAGACGCATGACTGGAACATCAGCCGGATGCTGGTGGAGCTGTCCCCCAAACCGGTGATTCTCGCGGGTGGGCTGAACGCCGAAAATGTCCGCGAGGCCATTCTGGCGGTGCGACCGGCGGGGGTGGACAGTCATACCGGGGTCGAGGGTCCGGACGGGCGCAAGGACCATGAGAAAGTGAAGAAGTTTGTGCGGGAAGCCCGCGCGGCATTTGCAGGCATAAAGGGAAGCTGATGGACAAGCTGATACGAGAATTTCTGGTGGGGCTGGGCGAAGACCCCGATCGCGAGGGACTGAAGCGCACCCCCGAGCGCGTGGTGGACGCATTCAAGTTCCTGACCCACGGCTATTCCCTCGACCCGGCCGAGGTCGTGAAGGACGCCATTTTCACGGTGGAAGCCAATCACATGGTGATTGTGAAGGACATTGAGATATACAGCCTCTGCGAGCATCACCTGCTGCCCTTCACGGGGCGCTGCCACATCGGATATATTCCGAACGGCCGGGTGCTGGGCGTCAGCAAGCTGGCGCGGCTGGCGGATGTCTTCGCGCGCCGGCTCCAGCTCCAGGAGCGGCTGACCAACCAGATTGCCGACGCCATCATGACAGCCATTGAGCCCGAAGGGGTCGCCGTGGTGATTGAAGCCCAGCACCTCTGCATGATGATGCGCGGTGTCGAGAAGCAGAACTCCAGCATGATCACTTCCGCCATGCTCGGGGTTTTCAATGCCAATACCACGCGCAACGAGTTTCTGCAGCTGATCAAGGGGCATTTGACGGGGAATCGCTAAATGGGGATGAAGCGGGGAATCATAATCACGATGCTGGTTTTCCTTCCGGCATGCGTGATGACGGCGGGGGCGCAGGATGACGCGGCCGCGCCGCATATTGAGGTGATCGGAACCCGGGTCACTTTCCCCGTGTATGATCTTCAAACCGCCGCGCAGATTGGAAAACCCCTGAGGCTCTATCAGGAGCTCACCAACGCCTATATCGTCAAGGTGGAGCAGCCGGACGGGAGTTATGCGCTGGGGGCCTTCCCGAAGTTTGACAAGAAGGGCAAGGCCACCGCATGGATCACGAAGGACAAGTCGGTGTTCTTCGGCATGGTTGTGCCCTCGATGCCGGCCGAGTTCACACTGCAGCCCGGGGAAAATCTGCCGGTGGTCGGCCAGACCACGCGGCAGTGGATTGTGGCGCTGCGGCGCTACGGGGATCAGGTCAGTATCCGGCTGACCAAAAACCGGCCCGACATCCTGTACAAGAAGCCCGTGGTGACCGCGAAGAAGGAACCCTCCCGGCAGGAGCTGCTGGAAGAGGAACTGAAGAAATACAAGACCGCAGCAGAAACCGTGGAAGAGCCTGAGCCGCCCGAAGAAACCGGCCTGCGATCCTTTTTTGGAAGGAGCTCAAGGAAGGACACGGATAAAACTGTTAAATCCCGGAGGATTGTCATTGCCAAGGGGGAAGGCGACGAACTGATTGCGGAAATTGACGGACAGAAGCTTGAGCCGAAGGCCGAAGCACCGCCGGAAGAATCGCCGGCCGGGGAAGCGGACGGCTCCGAAGAAGCCCCTCCGGTGATTCAGGCCGCGGAAGAACCGGCGCCTGCTCCGGAAGACGGGACGGAAGTCCCGAAGAAGAAAACGGACATGATGGGGCTGATTCAGTGGATCGCCATCGCCGTTCTGGGAACAGGCCTGCTGACGGCGGCAGGAGTCCGGATTGTGCAGAAGAAGCGGGCGAATGATTTCAAGGTTCCCG
>ENA-UPTA01006533-UPTA01006533.1-activated-sludge-metagenome-genome-assembly--contig:-NODE-6533-length-10264-cov-4.525321_pt1 | contig 10264 bp, 8 predicted proteins | sample MGYA00238184_ERZ773361 | MGnify/ENA primary metagenome ERZ773361 (study PRJEB29100, sample SAMN05720205) | activated sludge metagenome | isolation source: anaerobic digester from wastewater...
CGTCCCGGTCCCACGGCGCTGTCCCTGGGAATCCTGACGATCATTGCCATCGGGTTTGTCCTAAAGGCCGCGCAAGGCGTGGTCATACCGCTGCTGATCGCTTGGTTGCTGAGCTATCTGCTCGCGCCCGTGGTGAACTTCCTGGTCCGCCGCCTGCGCTTCCCAGCCCTCCTGGCCGTCGTCAGCGTGGTCATCCTGCTATTGCTCGCGGCCTGGGGCATTGGAGTTTTGATTCAGCAGCGCCTGCTCGGCTTCGCCAAGGCTTTTCCCGAATACCAGGTCCGGCTCACCGAGACCCTTAACCACTACGGCACCCTGCTGGAGATTCCCGCCGGGGCGCTCAAAGGGGCGGATTGGACTGCCCAGTTGGGGCCGTTGGTGTTGCAGACCTCGAAGTTCTTCTTCTCCTTCATTTCCAACGCGGTGATCGTGCTGATCTTCCTGGTGTACATGCTCCTGGCCAAGCCCTATGCCAACGAGAAATTGCGGGCCGCGTGGCCCGACCGCGCCGACGCGCTGATTGCCGTCACCAACGCCATTTCGCGCCAGATCGGCGCCTATCTGGGCACGCTGTTCATCATTTCGCTGATGACGGGCCTGTGCGTTTGGGGCGTTCTGGTCTGGCTGGGAGTGGAATTCGCCTTCACCTGGGGCCTGCTGGCCTTCGTGCTCAATTTCATTCCCACGCTGGGTTCGATTGTCGCCAGCATCCCGCCGATTCTCATGGCGCTGGTCCAGCACGCCCCGAACATCTGGCCGGCAATTGGCGTGGCGCTTGTCCTGCTCCTCGTGCAGAACATCCTAGGCAATTTCATCGCCCCGAAGATGTTTGGCGACCGCCTCAACCTGTCGCCGGTGGTGATCCTGCTGTCGCTGATCTTCTGGGGCTGGCTGTGGGGTGTGGTTGGCGCGCTGCTTGCGGTCCCCCTGGCCGCCGCCATCCAGATCGCGCTGGCCCAGATCCCGGCCCTGGCGCCTCTCGCCGTCATGATGGGCTCCGGCCAGCGCTACGCGCGCCGGAACAAACGCCCATCTCCGGCGCCCGTCACGACCGCCAATCCGGAGAACCCCGCGGAATGAGCGCCTGGACGCGGCGTGCGCTGGCCGGCGGCCTCTGCGTCCTGGGATGGTCCACCTCCCAAGCCGTGATGCCCCGCGACGTCGAACCGGCCGATGGCAGGGCCCCGGCCAAAGAGGATCGGGACCAGGCGAATCCCGACGAAGTGCGGCGCATCCGGGAACGCCAGCGCCTGGTCCGCGAACTCCGCGACCTGACCGCGCACCGGGACGGGCCTGACGCCAAGCAATCCGCCCGCAAGGCGGAGTTGGAATCCCGCCTGGCCATGCTTGCCAAGACCGGCACTGACCGCGTGCTGATCATCCTGGTCGAGTTCAACGGCACCAATACGTTCACGTGGACGCCCGGGGTGTCCACCTGGGATCCGTTCGGCATCGCCGAGCAGACGGAATACGACGGGACCAACTCTGGCAATGCCGCCGCCTCGTCGTTCTTCGCCGCCAAATACGGCATCACGGCTCCCACCAACTGCCGCTATGCGGGTCCGCTGCACAATGAAATCCCGCGCCCGCTCTCTGCCGCGGACATTTCCGGCGAAACCATCTGGACGCCGGATTTTTCGCCGGACTACTACCGCAATATCGCCTTCGGCGATGGCTGGACCTTCTCCTACGACCGGGCCGACGGCTCTCCCGTGGCCGCCGACTTCCCAGGGCAATCCGTGCGCGATTACTACCGTGATTTCTCCTCCGGGCGCTACGAGATCATCGGTGACGTGGTCGGCTGGGTCCAGGTGACCAACTCCATCTGGTACTACGGGGCGGACGCGATTCCCGGCCGCAAATCGGGCGCCACGTCCGCCGCCCACAACGGGGCTATTCCCGGCGCAGGCAACACCCGCCGCCTGGTCATGGACGCGATCGACGCGGTCAATGCCGCCTATCCCGACTTCGATTGGGCCCCCTATGATCTCAATGGCGACACAATCATCGACCGCCTGTGGATCATCCACGCCGGCTATGGCGAAGAGGACAGCGCCATCCTCCTCAACCGGACTTCCTACGGCGAGTCCGCGATCTGGTCCCAGTCCTCCAGCCTGACCAGCAAATATCCGGTCGCCGAAGGCCTCTACGCCTCCCGGTTCATCATCATGCCCGAAAACTGCGGGATCAGCGTCCTGGCCCACGAATACGCCCACAATCTGGGCGCGGATGATCTCTACGCCTACGGCTACGGCGACACCTCCGCCGGCTTCTGGACCCTGATGGCCGACGATTGGACCGGCTTCCCTCTCGGGTTCCTGCCGCAGGCACCCGATCCGCTTCACCTCGATAATTGGGGCTGGCTGGATCCCTGCGTGATCTCCGATCCGGCCGTGGTTCATGAAATCCATCTGGGCCAGGCCAGTCGTTTTCCCGGCGGCCCCGGAGTGCACCGGGCCGCCAAGATCGAACTTCCGGATCATCTGGCGCCGCTGGCGGTTCCCCCGCGCGGCATGCGCAGTTGGTGGAGCGGCACAGGTGTCAACATCAACGGCAGCATGGTGCTGTCCCTCCCGCTGGCCATTCCAGCGGAGGGCGCGGATCTCGTCTATGCCGCCGCCTATGACACGGAGGCGGGCTATGACTTCTTCCGGGTGCTGGCCACCACCAACACAGGCGCCGACTGGGTTGTGCTCGGGTCCTCCAGCGGCAAAAACCCTGGATATCCCGCCTACCAGATCCGGACCAACAACCTCGCCGCCTTCGCCGGCCAGAACGTCCAACTCGCCTTCCAGTACACCACCGACTACGCGATTCTGGGCGCAGGGGCTTTTGTCGATGACGTGCGCGTCATCTCCGGTTCCGCCCTCCTCCTGCACGACGATGCCGAAACCAACTCGGGCCTTTGGACTTATTATGCCCCGTGGGCGTGCACGGACGGGTTCGTTCGCTATCCCCAGGCCTATTACCTGCAATGGCGCAATACCGAGGCCGACGGCGGCTACGACCACAGCCTGGGAATCTCCAACTGGCGCTTCGGGCCCGTGAACGGCGGCCTGCTGGTCTGGCACTACAATTCCTTCTACAAAGACAACGAAATCGCCACGTACCTGACCAACCCGCCTTCCTTCGGCCCGAAAGGCCGCCTGCTGGTCATGGATGCGCATCCCGAGCCCTATCGCGACCCGGCCGCACTTGCGGAAGGCATCGCCTGCGAACGGGCCAATGTCAGCAGCCGCCTGCTGATGCGGGACGCCCCGTTCGGCCTGTCCGACGCCGCCCCTTTCTCCCTGCAGCCGCCATACGTGCGCGCCGCGGAGGATTTCGCCGGTCGGCCCGCCGTGCCGCTGTTCAGCGATGCCCTGGGGTACTACCCCGGACTCGAGCGGGCGCTTCAGCCCGGCAGCGACACCAACCGCTGGATGACCGTGCAATGGGACGCCAGCGCGATCGTTCCTTCCGCCACCGACTACGGCGTCCGCGCTCGCCAGTATCCCGCCGGCAGCGATATTTGGTACCTCTACCAGCAGAAAGCCACCAGCGGCACCAACCAGTACATGCACTTCATCACCAACCGCGTCGCCGGAGGAACCGCGCTGGCCGGCTCCGGAAACCCCGGTGCAACGGCCACTCCTCACGGCTGGAACGTCCGCATCCTTTCCCAGACATCCACCCAGGCCTGCGTGCGCATCTGGAACGGCCCGCCCTTCGCCATCACCTCCATCACCCGCCCCAGCACCTCGTCCGTCGCGCTGCATTTCGATGCCGTGCCCGAGCGGCCCGTCGTCCTGAGCGCCTCATCCGACCTGGCCGCCGGCGGCAGCGGCTTCGTGCCCCTGATCGCCGACTGCACCACCAACCCCCTTACCCTGCCCGCCGATCAGGCCCGCCGCTACTACCGCCTCGGCATCCCGTGAGCCGCCCGGACAATAAAACCCGCCCCTGATCCGTTGTCCGTCATGAAAGGCCCCGTTCCAAAGAAGCCCGTGATGGATGACGACAATGCGAAACTCCTGGCAGCCTATCGCCGCGGCAACGCCGAAGCCCTTGGCCAACTTGTTGCCAAGTACCAGCACCCGCTCTTCGGGTTCTTGCAACGCTTTGCCACCCACCCCGGCGAAGCCGATGACTGGTTCCAGGAAACCTGGGTGCGCGCCATCCAACACATGAATTATTTTCGCCAGAAGAATCTGCCCGGCTGGTTGTTCCGCATCGCCCACAACCTGATCATCGACCAGGCGCGCCGTAAAAAACCCGACGGTTCGCTCGACGAACCCGGCACCGAGCCCGTTCCCTCCGCCGCCCTCTCCCCCGCCGACGAAGCTGCCGGCCGCGACCTCGGACAACAGATCCAAACCGCCACCACGAAGCTCCCCGTCGAGCAGCGCGAGGTCTTCTGGCTCCGCATGGACGCTGGCCTGCCCTTCAAGGAAATCGCGCGCATCCAGCGCTGCTCCGTCAATACCGCCCTCGCCCGCATGCAATACGCCCTCGACAAGCTCCGCGCCGCCCTCGGCCCCATTTACCGCGAATTGCAGGATCTCCGTCCATGAACACCATACTACTCAACCGACTCCTTCTTCTCGAACAGTCCGGCGAACTCTCCCCGCAGCAACGCCGCCGCCTGGATGCCGAGCTGGCCCGCTCGGATTCGGCGCGCCAACTCCGGCAGGAACTGCACACCCTTGCCCGCGTTCTTCCACCACCCGCCATCCATCCCGCGCCCGATGCCGCCCTGAAAATCGCCGCACGGCTCCGGCCGCCCCCGGAAAAACCGGTTGTCTCGTGTCCCCCCGCATGGAAGCCCCTGTTGGCCGCCGCCGCCGTCCTGGCCCTCCTGCTGGGCATTCGCGCTTTCCACGCAACCGAGGCACCACCTGTTCTCGCCGTCACCGCCATCGCCGGAGAAGAAGAGGAATGGACGGATCCTCTCGATGCCGATTTCACCGAACTTGAAACACTGCTTCTGGCCGTTGCCGCGGACATTGAATTCCAAATCACGGAGTTTTGAAACAAGAATCCCGAAACAGGAGAAGACCATGAAATGCACCACACTGATGATCGTCGCCGCTCTTGCGGCTGGCGCCGTCTTTGCCCAGGAAGACGTTTCCGAATCGTATCCTCTGCCGCCCGCCCGCCCGGGCATGTGCGGCATGACCAGTCCGCATGGCGGAGCCAAGCAGGCCACGCGCGGTGACCGGGACCGCTCCGGCGGCCCGATGTCCCCCGAAATGAAAGAACAGATGCGGGCCGAACACCGCGCCATCCGCCAGCTCGGCGCTGCCGCCCGCGCCGAGACCGACGAAACCAAGAAAGCCGAACTGGTCGAACAACTCCGCGCCAAACTCGGCGAAGCGGCCGATCGCATGCAGGCGCACCAGGAAGAGCGCCTGGCGCAGGCCGAGGAACGCCTTGCCGGGCTCAAGGAGCGTGTGGCCGACGGCCAGGCCAATCGCGACGCCCGCATCGAAGAACAGATCCAGCGCATTCTATCCGGGGAGCGGCCTCCGGTCCCCGACGCCTTCCGGCAATTCCCCTATGCCAAGAGTGGCCGGCGCGGCTACGGTCCCGGTCCCGCAGGCGGCCCGGCCCCGCCGCCGGACGAGGCCAGCGACGAACCGGCGCCGCCCCCGCCCGGCGAGATGCCAGACGACTTGCCTCCGTCCGCCGTGGAGTAAACTCCGCCACGCATCCGGCCCCGCTCCGCGGCGGGGCCTTCATTTTTCCGGGAATTGGGCTTTTCCGGACCATTTCATCCGCCATACTTTTTATCCATGAGCTATTTGGTGATGGTGTCGCTGGTGTGGGCCTTTTCCTTTGGCCTGATCGGCAACCATCTTGCCGGCTTGCCGCCGGCCTGGGTGGGCTGGATCCGCCTGGCGCTGTCGGCGGGGGTCTTCCTGCCGTTTGTCCGCCGCGTGCCGTGGAAAATCGGCCTCGGCCTGTTTGCCACCGGCGCGGTCCAGTTCGGCCTGATGTACCTGGCCTATCTGACCAGTTTCCGCTTTCTCAAATCCCATGAAGTCGCGCTCTTCACCGTGACGACGCCCATCCTGGTCGCGTTGCTCAGCGATCTTGGCGCCCGGCGCTGGCGGCCGTGCAATTTCCTGGCCGCATCGCTGGCGGTGGGCGGAGCCGCCATCCTCCAGTGGGTTGAACTGGAAAGCACCGCGCCGCTCATCGGGTTCCTGCTCGTGCAAGCCTCCAACTTGTGCTTTGCCGCAGGCCAACTAGCCTACCGCGTGCTCATGGCCCGCCTTGTTCCCGCCATGCCTGACCACCGGATTTTCTTCTGGATGCATCTGGGCGGCTTTGCGGTTCTGACCCCCATGATCCTGACGGACCGCCTCGGGCAGGAGCTGCCCGTCCCGACGCCCATGCAATGGGCCATACTCGCCTACCTCGGCGTCATGGCGTCGGGGATATGTTTCTTCCTGTGGAACCGCGGGGCCCGCTTCGTTTCCGCTGGTCAGCTCGCGGTGATGAACAACCTCAAGATCCCGCTTGGGGTCGCGGTGTCGTTGTTCGTGTTCCGCGAAGCCGCCGACCTCCGGAGCTTCCTCGCCGGTGCGCTTCTGGTTGCCGTCGCCCTCCTCTCCGTCCGCAAACCCTAGCATCCGCTGCGGTTTTTCCTCGCCTTGGACCGGCTCTGGATCGATAGTGGCCGCGTGCGGGGCAAATCCGCCACCCTGCCACCGGAGAACGCCATGCAGGAATACATCCTTGCCCTCGACCAAGGCACGACCAGTTCGCGCGCGCTGCTTTTCAACCGCGAATTGCAGTGCTGCGCCGCGGTGCAGCAGGAATTCCCCCAGATGTATCCGCGCCCCGGCTGGGTCGAACACGATCCGGAAACCCTTTGGGAATCGCAACGAACCGTGATGATCGAGGTTCTGCGGCGCGCCGACTGCAAAGCGGACCGTGTGGCGGCCCTGGCGCTGGCCAACCAGCGCGAAACCGTCGTGGTCTGGAACCGCCGCACCGGAAAACCCATCCACAACGCCATCGTCTGGCAGTGCCGGCGCACGGCGGACCGGTGCGAGGCGCTCCGGCAACAGGGCTTGGAAACCCGCATCCGCGAAAAGACGGGGCTGCTTCTCGATGCATATCTGTCCGCAACCAAAATCCAATGGATCCTCGACCACGTCGCCGGCGCGCGCGAATCCGCCCGCCGCGGCGACCTGCTGTGCGGCACGATCGATACCTGGCTGGTCTGGAACCTTTCCGGCGGGACGCGGCATGTCACGGACTTCACCAACGCCTCTCGCACCATGCTGTTCAACATCCACTCGCTGCAATGGGATGAGGAGTTGCTCGCCCTGTTCGACATTCCGGCCGGGATGCTCCCGGAAGTCGTGCCGTCCTCCGGCCTGTCCGCCGCCTGCCAGTTGTCTGAATTCGGTTCGCACCGCCCCCCCGTTGCCGGTCTCGCCGGCGACCAGCAGGCCGCGCTGTTCGGCCAGGGATGCCTGGAGCCCGGTCAGGTGAAAAACACATATGGCACGGGCTGCTTCCTGCTGATGAACACGGGAACCGTCCCGGTTCTTTCCCGGCACGGACTGTTGACCACACTCACGGCCCAATCCCGGCCCGGCGCGCCGAACTACGCACTGGAGGGCAGCGTATTCATCGCCGGCGCCGTCATGCAATGGCTGCGCGACGAACTGCAAATCCTCGCCCAAACCCCGGACTCGGAAAGCATCGCCGCCTCGATTCCGGACACGGGCGGAGTGTATTTCGTACCCGCGTTCGCCGGCCTGGGCGCGCCCCACTGGGACATGTATGCCCGGGGTGCGCTGCTGGGCCTGACCCGGGGCACCGGCCGGGCCCAGGTCATCCGCGCCGCGCTGGAATCCATCGCCTACCAGTGCGGGGACGTTGCCGACGCCATGCAGGCGGACCGGGGCCGCCCGTTGACCGTACTGCGGGCGGACGGCGGGGCCGCCAGCAATGACTTCCTGATGCAATTCCAGGCCGACGTGCTGAATTGCCGCATTGAACGACCGGCCTGCATGGAGACCACGGCCCTCGGGGCGGCCGCGCTCGCCGCGTTGGCGCTCGGCTGGCAGACCCCTCAAAATCTGGCCGCGCGGCCCGCGGCCCGAATCTTCACGCCCGCCATGTCGCCGGCCGTGCGCAGCCGGCTGCTGGCGGGGTGGCACAAGGCCATATCCCGAGCCGCGCAGTGGGAAGAGCCGGCTTCGGGCACATGATGAAGATTCCACCGCCAACCTAAATTCCACATCAGAAGGTTCAAATGAACCAGACCGCTGGAGCCGCCCTGGTGCTTGCGGTATGCCTTTCAACCGCTGGATGCGTCTTCTTGTCCATATCCCCCTGGCTGTCCGACGACACCCGGGCACGCATCTGCTCTTGGCGGGACCCAAAGAGTTCCCTGGCCCTGGCACTGGCGGGAAGTGGGCCGCGCAATTCCGGATTCTCCTCCGGCACGCGGCTCGCATCCAGACCCACTACCGGCTGAATTCAGCCAGGTTGCGCCAGTCGCGCCGCCAGGGATGCCGCAGGAGCCGCACCGGCCGAATCACCCAATACAGCGGAAACAGGGCGGCCGGCAGCGGTACGGCCTGAAGATCCCCCAGCGTCGGCCAAAACACCCAACCCAACATCATACGCAGACGCCGCCACAGAGAATCCTGCGCATCTTTTTCAAACCGCAACCGGGCAATCATCGGAGTGGCGGTGACCATCATCGTGGTTCCGGGCCGGTTCACGCGATGCGCCAAGTTCCGGACACGGGCATGCTCCGCCAATTTCAGCGGGCCCTGCTCCAAAGGAATGCCGAAATCATGCGTCATGAACCGCAACCCCAGGCCCAGCGTGGTCTCCATGTGCCAGTGCCGCGCCAACCGGCAAGCCGTGTCGCGCTCGGACCGGGACAACCGCAGCCAGAGCCCGGCCACATCCGCCAGCCAGATGAACCGGTCCCAGCCATGGTGCGCGCCATGCGCGCAGGCCAACAGAAGCGCGTGAACGGCGGCCGGGGCCTGAATCCGCGTGCCCGCGATTTCCAGGCTCACGGCAGAATCCCGGATGGCCCGCGCGGCCGGACGGGTCGGCCCGAGCGCGCGCCAGCCGTGGGCCAGTTCGATCAGCCGTCCGCGTTCAGGATGCCTCATGGCGACTTCAATCCCGGCGCGATGCGCGCAGGCCGCGATGCGGCTACCCAAGGACTGCCAGCGTTGGTAACCGCCTTTCTCCAAGGCGTGCAGCGCTGACACCAGATCCCTGGATTCAACCCAGAGATCCAAATCGTCATAGACCCGCCATTCGGGCACCGGATAGGCTTGGCGCGCCAGGGCCGGACCTTTGCACACGAGGAATCGCACGCCCGCGCTTGCCAGCAATCCGGAGATAAACGCCAGTTCCTCTTCGGCATGAGCAACCTGCCGGGCCAGCGCCCGCACGCGGCGGCGCAGTTGTTCGCGGTCAATCGCTTCGGGAAAGACTCCGGCCTGGTCTGCCAGGATGAGTCCGGCAGCCAGCAATGGCACTACGCGCTGGCCCTCCGCCCATTGCACCGCGTTGACGCCGTCCAGCGACAGGGAAAGATCCCTCGGGCTTGCCAGCCGGCCTGTAACGACAGCGGCACACAATTGCGGCAGAATCTCGCGGCTGTCGATGGCTTCATCCATGGCGCAGGCAGATGCCATACGTCGAACAAAACCGATTGACGAACCGGCGCGGAGCCTGCAGGGCCAGATAGATCCACCGGGAAATGGCCGAAAGTTCGACCACTCCCATCACGGCGGATGCTGGCACATCTTCGGGCGCAGCCAGATCGGCGTCGCCGTAGCATTCGTAGATCGCCGGCCCCTCCCCCCGGCCGATCCCCACAACCCGGTGCAGGATGGGCCGCCCCGGTTTTCGCCAGAACAGGGCGATATCCCCGCGGCGGATTGTCCGGCCCGCCGCCGGAACAATGCGGACCCGGGTGTTGGCGCGCAGCCAGGTTGCCACCTGCTGGCGGAAGTCGTCGAGGTCGGTCGTCATGGTCGTGGTGCCTCAGGGCTTGATCCAGTTCGGCTTGCGCTTTTCTCTGAATGCCGCCATGCCTTCGGCCGCCTCGGGGCTGCGGAACATGCGGGCGCTCCACGCGCTGGCCTCGGCAAAGGCCGTGTCGCGGTCCAGCGTGGGGATGCGCCGCACCAGCTTCTTGCATTCGCCCACGGCGATGGGCCCGCCCGCGGTCAGCGTCGCCACCAGGGCATCGACCGTGGCCTGCAGCTGACCGCGGGCGGGCCCA
>ENA-UPTA01006534-UPTA01006534.1-activated-sludge-metagenome-genome-assembly--contig:-NODE-6534-length-10263-cov-7.244710_pt1 | contig 10263 bp, 8 predicted proteins | sample MGYA00238184_ERZ773361 | MGnify/ENA primary metagenome ERZ773361 (study PRJEB29100, sample SAMN05720205) | activated sludge metagenome | isolation source: anaerobic digester from wastewater...
TCTTATAAGAAGATTCCACAGATAAACTGGATATTTTTTACCGTCACAGAAAGAAACAATATTGTCAGTCCCGTGCTTGATGCTTTTATAAAAAATATTCTTACCTTTATTCTTTTACAGAGCTTGACGATTATTATAATTGAAACCATCGTTTATGAAGCTTCTCAGCCTTTTACAGATCTTATAAAGAGCATGAAGAACTTTGCTCAGAGCAAAGACTTCATACTGGATGAATCCTTAAAAAATGTAAAAGATTATGAAGCTAAAAATCTTGTAAGACAGTACAGTTATATGGCTGAAGAGATATATGCAACCCTTGAGGAGCTTAGAGCTTCAAACGAAGAACTGATGAGTGCTTATGAAAGTATTGAGCAGTCTTATGATTATTTTTCAAACAAAATGCTTGAAATAGTTGATGGTTATGATCAAAATACCGGTAATCACATTGAAAGGGTAGGTATACTTTCTGAGTTCATAGCAACTAAGCTCGGTCTTTCTATTGATATGTGCAGTAAGATAAGAAAGTACTCTCCTTTACATGACATAGGTAAAATATCTATTCCACAGAGTATTTTACTTAAACCGGGCAAGCTTGACGATGCAGAGTGGGAACTTATGAAAAAGCACACTGTTTCAGGTGCCAATATAATCGGTGAGAACTCCATATTTACGGTAGCCAGAAACATAGCTCTTTATCATCATGAAAAGTACGATGGAACAGGTTATCCTTACGGTCTTAAGGGAGATGAGATTCCTATCGAAGCAACTATTGTTACTATTGTCGATGTATATGATGCTTTACGCTCGGCAAGACCCTACAAGGAAGCTTTTTCACATGAAAAAGCCGTTTTCATAATTGAAAACGGTGATTCAAAAGTTTCTCCAAGTAACTTCAGTCCTTCTGTCATGGATGTTTTTAAAAGGTATAAAGATGAGATAAGAGATCTATGGGATATTTCTAATAACTCTTAAATACTGTATTGGGCTAAGTTATTGATATTTACTTCTCCTCTTATATATTCATGGACACAGCCGCTTATTACTATTGAAGGAGAAGTGTCAAGGTCTGAGAATTCTACTTCTATTTCACCGTTTCTGCCGATTTCAAAACCCTGTTCATTCTTCAGGTAGCCTGATGGTTTGCCACCTATATATCGATAGTAGTAAAATGAAAAGTAAGCGTTAGCCGTTCCTGTGACAGGATCTTCATTAACTCCCATGCTTGGAGCAAAAAATCTAGCATGGAAGTTTTTTTCTGCCAGTAATACTTGTGGTGTAAATACATACCATCCATGCAGATTAAGCTTTCTATCCATCTCCAGTATAAGTTCTTTATTAGTTTTTATTCTTTTTACAGAATCAATCGTTTTAATAGGGATGTAAAGATATCCTTTTTTATTGACTGCGATAGGAAGATCTTTCTCAATTTCTTCTTCTTTCAGTCCAAGTGCTTGCGCAAACTCTTTATGCCCGCCTTGGAATGTTTTTTCAATATCCGGAGTATCCATCTGAAGAGATACTCTTGAATACTCGTTTAACCTTTCAACTTTTATTTTTAATGCTCCCACATCAGCTTTCTGAGTCAGAGAAATCTTATGGGGCATATTGTTTATTTCTGAGTATGCATATGCCGCGGCAATGCTTGCATGTCCACACATATTTATGGGCTTTTCAGGTGTAAAAAATTTTATCTTATAGTCATAACTGCTGGTTTTTTCGTTTATTATAAATGCTGTTTCTGAAAGTCCGTTAATTTTTGCTATTTTCTGCATATCTGTTTCACTTATATCTTCTGCTCCATATACAACTGCTGCAGGATTTCCGTACCCAGGAACGCTAGAAAATGAGTTTATATAAAAAAAAGGATATTTTTTCACCGACATTCTCCTCCTTAAATTTCATAAGGTTTTTCTGTTTTCTTTCTTCTTAAAATACCACTCTCGCTTACTATCATATCTGCTTGAACATCATGCTCTTCATGGAATACATCCTGCACAATCTGAAAATCAAATACGCTACCTATTAATACTGTTTTCGAATTTTCGGAAAAATACCTGTCATAATAACCTCCGCCGTATCCCAGTCTGTAAAAATTTCTGTCAAATGCAACAGCAGGAAGAATAAACACATCTATTTTTTTCTCCTCTTCGCCCATTGGTTCCATAATACCAAACTTTCCCGGTCTGAAATCTTTTTCAGAACATGCTCTTCTGAAAATCATTTTCTTTGCTGATATAAAAGGAAAAACCACTTTTTTGTCATTCACGACAACTCTAAACAGCTCCGAAAGATCTGCCTCTTTTCTGAAGGAACTGTACAGTGCAATAGTTTCATAGTTAAGCTCTGATAGAACTTTAAGCAGATTAGTACAGATGCGGCTGCTTTTTTCCACGATCTGTTGAGCATCAGTATTAATTCTCTTATCCAAAATAATACTCCTCAAAGTTTTTTTATCCATATCCGCCTCACTTATCTTAATCTTCAGTTAATTATCTTCCTATATAATTAATGATAACATAAATTATGCCAAAGTACTTCCTACACTATAAAAAACGGAGGTAATAAATGCTTACGACTGGCGGTATACTAACTCTGCTCTATTTTATTGTTTTTCTTGTGCTGATAAAAATAGCTCCTTTTACCATGACTGCGATAGTTATAGGACTTTATTTTTCTATTCTGGTAAGAGTACCTGAAAAGTTTCTTGTTAAAAAATTTAAGTTTAATTCAACATTAAGCAGAATAATTTCAAATATTTTTTTTATTAGTATAGTTCTTTACGCATTTGGGAATCTTATCCCGATAATTATCGATCAGGGAAAAGTGGTTCTTGAAAATCTTAAAATCACTTCTTCCGGTGATCTATACGCAACTATGCCTGAATGGATAGTCAAGCTCTTAGAAGATTTTTCTCAAAAACTTTCCTCAACAGGACTTTCAATTCTTGATAAAGTAGTAGGCTCGGCTCCTAATTTCATTGCTTCAATTGTAATCGCCATAATAACAGCTGCAACCCTGAACGGTATAATAAGTAAAGTCTCTGACAAGTTTTGGGTAATATTTCCGAGCTCTGAAAGATCAAAAGGAGTACTCTTCCTGAAAAAAACATTCCGGGATTTTGAAGTGTTTGTACAGGGACAGTTCTTAGTTGCAACTTTTGTAGGATTAATAGTGGGTTTAGCCTCGTTTGTAGCGGGCATAAAAGGAGCAGCATTTTTAGGTGTTCTTTCCTGGATAACAGACTTTATACCTTATCTTGGAATAGTTATTGCCTCGATACCGATGCTTCTTATAGGTTATGCTACCAGAGGATTAACAGGTCTTATAATCGGGATAGTAATAATTGTCGCTGCCAACCAGCTTGAAGTATGGTTTTTCAGTCCTAAAGTACAAAGCTCCAATCTGAAAATTCATTGGTACGTTATTTTTGTCACAATATTTATTTTCGGAGAGCTTTTTGGAGTTATCGGAACGCTGCTAGCTCTTCCTTGCTTAATATTCATGATAAATTACTGGAATACCTTTGTTGCACCAGAGATGAAAAAAAAGTAAGGCTTTGCCTTACTTTTTTATTTAATACAGTAACTGTGACTTTCACCTATCCACTCATGTCGTGAAAAATCTCTGACTCTTATCTCCATTCCTTCATCATAGACCTGAATGTACAGTCCAAAGCTTCTTGCGCCAGGAAGGTTTCTTTCTTCTCCTGTGCTCTCATCAAGTGTCACAGGACGCGATACTGATGAAGAGTCTATAATAAGATATCCATACGGTGATTTATAAAAAATATTATCGTAAACCAGTGGACTTATATGAGAATGTCCGGCAAGATATACGATATTAGGATACTTTTGGATAATCTTTAAAAATCTTTCTTCCTGCTTTATATTCTCTTTATAGTAGTGTGAGAACTTAACCGTATTATCAGGCGGCAGATGAAAAATAACAAAAATATATTTGTTCTTTTCATACTCTTCATTTATTTTCTCTTCAAACCATTTCAATTGCGAATCAGAAAGATATGCTTGAACAGTACTGGGCTGATCAAAGGTGTAGGTTTTTTCTGATCCCAAACTTATGAAATGATATCCTTTAATCCAACAGTCAAAATAAACTTTTTCCTTCCCTGTAAACTCCAAAAAATTATTTATAAGATCTTTCTCTTGCGCTTCTGAGTTGGGACCATGTCCATAATACTTATAGAATTCATGGTTTCCGATAGAAATGATTACTTTTCCAGGAGTCTGATTTTTCGAAGTTTTTAAAGCTTTTTGTATCTTTTTATACTCCCGGTTATAGCCTAGATCTACAGTATCGCCATTGAGTATAAGAGCGTCCGTTTTCATATCAACTTCATATAAATCTTTGATAGCTCTTTTTAGTTTTATCCCATCCGAATGTACATCGCTCATAACTCCAAAGGATAGTTTTTTTTCTTTCAACATACGTTACCCCCATTTTTGAAATTTTACTTCACAATAAAACCTTTTATAAAAAATATTTTTTCTTCTTGATTATACTACTTGTTCTTTACTCAATCAAATTTTTATATTATAAAGATATAAACATCATGAATGTTGAGTTTTATATCATTTGAATTTTTTTCGTATCTGGAGATTTATAGTAATCAGTTAGATCTTTTAGCTATTTTTTGTATTCAAAGTTATTCTTAGGGAATTATCGGTAATTAAAGCTATAATTTTAATATAAACACTTAGTTTTTAAATTTTATTGTGTTTTTTTAAAACAAATTTATGTTATATAATACCTCTATAAGAAGTAATATTTTTTTTATTTTTGTTTTTTTTGAAATAAAATTTCATTAGAATTTTTCTTTTATTGGAGGAAATCACATGATTCTTGATTTTAAGCACGGACTTATAGTATCCTGTCAGGCAGAGGAAACTGAACCGCTATATGGTTCGGAGATAATGCAAAAAATGGCCATTGCTGCCATACAGGGAGGAGCAAAAGGCATAAGAGCCAATACTCCACAAGATGTTAAAGCTATACGCCAGATAACCGACCTGCCCATAATAGGTATATTTAAAGACAGACGGCCGGATTATGAGGCGTATATAACCATAACTTCCGAAGAGATTGATATGATAGTACAAGCAGGAGCAGATATAGTAGCCATAGACAGTATATACCGAAGCAGACCGGAACCTCTTGAAAAGCTTTATAAGCACTGTCGGGAAAAGTATCCTCATATTAAAATTCTTGCCGATATTTCATGCATTGATGATGTTAAAAAGATCCTTACTCTGAAACCTGATTATATTTCCACCACATTATCCGGTTACACTACACAAACTTCTGAAAGATCCAAACCTGATATACGTCTTATACGTGAAATAACAGAGTTAACAGATATTCCTGTTATTGCTGAAGGAAATTATTTTTATCCCGAACAGGTCAGAACGGCTATTTTAAACGGAGCTTACGCAGTTGTTGTCGGAGGAGCCATCTCCAGGCCACAGCAAACTACAGCCAGGTTTGTAAAGCATATCAGTGATCTGCCTTCTTCAGAAATAACTGCAGTAGGTGTGGATCTTGGCGGAACATGGACCAGATCGGTTCTTACCGATACGCATGGAAATATTCTCAAGTCATACAAACAACAAACTCCTAAAGATGCAGTCTCGGTTCTGCAGTGTATACAGACATGTGTTGAAAAAGTGATTGATGTGAATACTACGGCGATAGGAGTTGCTTCGGCTGGCAGGATTGATTTTCAAAACGGTAAAGTTTTATATGCTTCTGATAATCTTCCGGGATGGACAGGAACAGAAGTAAAAAAAGAGATTGAAAAGGTTTTTAAAATACGTACAGTGGTGGATAACGACGCAAATATGGCTGCATATATGCAGTGGTTCAAGGAAAAAAACGGTTGCATACTGTATATCACTGTAGGAACTGGAATAGGTTCTGGAATTGTTGTAAACGGAAAGGTGATGAGAGGAGTAACGGGTTCAGCCGGAGAAATCGGACACATTGTATATCCCTTAAGCTCCCATTCTTGCACATGCGGAAAAAAAGGTTGTATTGAAACCGTCCTTTCTGGCAAGTATCTGTCAGAAAATCTTTCTGATATAAATAATCCAATAAACGAAAAGGATCAGAGAATATTATCGGAGTATTGTAAAACATTTGCCTGGCTTGTTGATACCTTAAAGAATACTATTGATTTTGATGCAGTATATATAGGCGGTGTACTACCGCGTTACGGCAGTTTTATGCTCGAAAGCATCCGTAAGGAGTTCGAAAAAATCAACCTGAGAAACCCGGGGGATATTATAAAGTACAGTACTGTAGGAGAAGAAGCCGGATCTGTAGGCGCAGCACTATGTTCTTTATTCATTGATGAATAATTTTATTTAGGAGTGTGACAGTATGAAAAAACTTGGTGTAAAGGCTTTATTGATTTTATTTATAGCTTTCTCCGCAATAGGATTTGCTGGCGGAGAAAAGGTGAAACCTCTTACTGGTGCTTTTTTTCAGATTAACGGAGCAATTGCCAATATGAATTATGATGAGATGTACAAAGAGCTTGAATCTATGAGAAATATTGGAATGGATACTATCATTGTTCAGTATTCCGCATATAATGACGTCTACTACTATCCATCCAAGTATAAGGAAACCTCTGACGAGCTATTTGCGGATGAATCGCTTACAAGCATCAGTTGGAACGGCAAGGTCAGATCAAGGTATGTAAAAATCTCACTCGAGGTGCCCGCCGGTATAGAGTGGGTAATAACTCCCGAGATACAGGTAATGTATGACTCCAAAACAGTTCTTGAAGGATGTTCTTATACAGTAAACCCTAAACCCGCTTCGCAGTATTCGGATGCAAATAACAAGCTTATTGACGGCAAGTTCAGGTACTCCTGGGAAGATATGGTCGGCTGGCAGAACAGAAAAAATATAGACGTGACTTTTGATCTGAAATCAGAAAAGGATATCAATTTTATAAATATAATGTTTATGAACTCAAAAGTATCAGGTGTGTCTGTTCCAAAAAATGGTTATAAAGTATCTTTTTCTTCGGACGGATCAACGTTCTCTTCAGCTGTTGCCGTTGTTCCTGATATGAACAAGCCAAAGGATGAGAATTATGGCGATGTGATCGGTAATATTCTTAAGACCGCTGATGCTTTGGATATGAATGTTTATCTTGGATTGGCCTTAGATTCTTCATACTGGGAAGGAAAAATGGATCCTCAGGCTCAGGCGGTTTATAACAAAAACATTCTGGGTGAGCTTTACAGTATGTACAAATCTCATAAATCTCTTGCCGGATGGTACCTGCCTGAAGAGATTGATGATCGTAACTTTTTAACCAAAGAACGAAAAGACGCTATTGTTTATTATCTTAAACAGATGAGCTCATATGCCAAAATGCTTACTAAAAAACCAGTGATGATCTCTCCTTATTTTGGAATTAATCCCGATGGGAATGCTTACGCGCTCTTCTGGGAAGAAATCTTTAAACAGGCAAAAATAGATATTTTTGCTATGCAGGACGGAGTAGGTACCAAAAGAACCACAGCGCAGGAATCGGCGGAAGTTTATAAAGCACTTAAGCCTGTAATGGATAAGTATGGAGTAAAGTTCTGGGCAAATCTGGAAGTTTTTGAGCAAACTCACGGGTGGCCGGTTGATGATAAGGCCTGGCAGTCAACCACAGCTAAGATTGAAAGGGTAAAGACACAGATGGAACTGATGTCCCCTTATGTAGAAAAGTGTGTTATCTTCGATTATCCAAGTTATATGAGTCCAAGACTTGAAAATCCTCTCTATGATAATTATGCAAAGTATTATCAGGAAATAAAGTAAACGGAGGGACTCAAAATAAAAATAACAGGTGCCTTCTTTCAGTTGGAAGACGGTTATGCTTCTTACGGAGAAGATTTTTGGGAAGCAGAATTAAAAAGCATGAAAGAAATAGGCATGGACAGTATAATAATACAGTATACCCAGACCCGGAAAGATTGTTTTTTCAGCAACTCTTATTCTAACTGCAAGATTGTAAACAGTATTATTTATTTTGCAGAAAAATATAGCTTAAAGGTCTTTCTGGGACTCGGATTATTTAACTTCGCTTATGACAGTGGGTTTGATCTTGATACTGAAATTCAAAGTAACCTAACCCTTTTCAGCCAGCTAAACAGCATATTCAAGGACAGTCCTTCTCTCGCAGGGTGGTATATACCTCATGAACTGGACGACAGAAACTTTAGTTCCTTGTATGCTAAAAAGAAAGTATATAATTTTTTTGGTACCGTATCGGACTTTATCCATGCAAACAGTTCACTTCCTGTAATGATTTCACCTTATTTCGGAATGAAACCCGACTCCCGCTCTTATGCTGCTTGGTGGAATGATTTTTTCAAACATACTGCCATAGATATTCTGGCTATGCAGGACGGAGTAGGCACGAAAAAAGTTGATTATACTTGTGCAGCAATGGTTTTTAAAGACCTTGAAGATACCATGAGGAAAAACAACGTTGAATTTTGGGCGGATATCGAAGTATTCGAAGCAGTGCATGGTTATCCTATTGACTCACAACCATGGCAGGCAAGATGTGCAGACTTTGAAAGAGTTAAAAAACAGTTGGAGTATATTTCTCCCTATGTCACCAAAAGTGTTATTTTCGATTATCCTCATTATTTCAGCCCAAGGTTGAAAAACGGACTTTATGAAAATTATCAAAACTTGCTTAAAGGAGGGACTTTATAATGAAAAAAACGATTCTTGTTCTTCTTATTATGTCTATAGCAGTTATTTCATTCTGTGCAAAGGAAATAGTTTTTTGGAATGCATGGGGAGGAGACGAAGGAAAAGCTCTTGACAGCATTATAGACAGATACAATAAATCACAGTCTAAAGTATACGTCAGATCGGTGTATGTTCCTATCGGAATGGGTGAAAAGATAATGACAACTCTTTCCGGAAGCACGACTCCTGATGTAATCACCGTATGGGACTGGATGGTTGTTCCTTTGGGATACAGAGGACAGATTATTTCGATGAACGACAGATTATCAAAAGCAGGTGTAACTTCTTCTGATTATATCAAAGGAGTATGGGAGTACGGGACTTATAAGGGTAAAAAATACGGTCTCCCCACAACTCTTAATGTAAGTGCTTTTATGTGGAATAAAAATGCTTTTAAAGAAGTTGGTCTTAATCCTGAGGTTCCGCCTAAAACCATTGAAGAGCTGGACGAGTTCACTGACAAGCTTAATAAGTACGATAAAAAAGGCGCTCTGAAAAGGTTAGGATTTGACCCTGTAATAAGTCACATATACTGTTATGTTTTCGGCGGACAGCTCTGGGATCCTGAAACAAGTCAGATTACCGCTAATCATCAAAAAAACATTGAAGCATACGAATGGCTTTCTTCTTATTATAAAAAAGTTGACCTTCAGAAAAAAAGAATTTTTCAGGCCGGTTGGGGAGATCTTTTCAGTTCACTCAATCCTTTCCTGAGAGGCGAAATTGCCATGAAAGAAGGCTCACAGTGGGAAATACTCATAGCAAAAAAATACGGAAAAACCACTTTTGATTACGGAATATCCAACTTCCCTGCTCCTCAGGGCGGCAGAAATGATGTATGCAATGTAAGCGGTTCTTTTTGGGTGATTCCTACGGCTTCAAAAAACCAGGACGAGGCTTTTGAGTTTTTGACCTGGTTGACTGCAGATAAGCAGGCAGCAGAGTTTGCGGCAGCGCTTTATAATATTCCTCCAAAAATCAAAGCCCTTGAAGATAATGCTTTCAAAACCATTGTTGATGATAAGATGAAAATATATATAGATATGCTTATGAACGGCTATGTATATACTTTTCCGATGCTTCCTATAGGCCAGGCATACCTCACAGAACTTACACAGGCTCTTATGGATGTGCAACTTGGCAATAAAACTGCTAAAGAGGCACTTGATTATGTTCAGGAGAGAATAAACCAGGAGTTGAAAAACTACAAATGAAGAGAGATATTTCTTTTTCTGCAAGGTCAAGAAGACGGGAAGTGTTTATGGGAATCCTTTTTATTCTTCCATGGATTTTAGGACTTCTTATATTCACATTATACCCTGTAGTGGCATCTTTTATTTTGAGTTTTACCAGAACCGGTGAAGGCTCTGCAATTAAATGGGTTGGTCTGGATAATTACATAACAGCTTTCAGAGAGCCGGATTTTTTCAGGGCTATATTGAATACTCTCATTCTGTCGCTTATCGGTATTCCTGT
>ENA-UPTA01006535-UPTA01006535.1-activated-sludge-metagenome-genome-assembly--contig:-NODE-6535-length-10263-cov-5.658797_pt1 | contig 10263 bp, 8 predicted proteins | sample MGYA00238184_ERZ773361 | MGnify/ENA primary metagenome ERZ773361 (study PRJEB29100, sample SAMN05720205) | activated sludge metagenome | isolation source: anaerobic digester from wastewater...
TCGGCGCCGCTGATGCTGTTCCGGAGGTAATACAGCGCCGGGTTCGGGTGGGAAAACCGTGCGTTTATTGCGAGAAGGAGTACTTTTTGTATTTTCATTGCCTGCATGTATGGCGGATTTTTATGCGGTCATGGTAACTGACTGCAGCAGCTGTTGTGATATAGTATTGAATGCGGGTATTGTCAAGTGAATTGCAGAATTAACCCTTGACATTGCCGGTGAAAAAGATTTTCTGATGGTTCAGCATGGTGCCGGAAAAACGGAGCGTGCTGCATTACGGCGTGCGTATCGAAGCACGGATAAGGCGGTTTCTGTGTCAGTGTGTGAAACATGTACAATGGAAGAGAAAATCTATATATGCTGCGCCAGGTTTCCGCAAACCGGGGAACAGAAAACGATGGTCCTTGAGAGCGGCGCGGTGAAGAAGGTCTGCCCGTATCTTACCCGTGAGGGCACCTGTTCGATTTATTCTACCCGTCCTGATAATTGCCAAAAGTTCTTCTGCGACAGGTTTCTACTTGAAGAGGGGACAGAAGGCTTTAACAGTGATACCCCATACAATCTGATAAAAGCGTTACATGACAACGAATAGCATTAATGACACATCAGGATACGGCGTGGAGGGTATCCGGGGGACAGTTTTTTTTACTTTTCCATGAGAAAGGATTTCCTGTTAGTGCTTGACATTATGGCGAATTTGTTTTCATACTGCCGCTGCTTCCAAAAACTTCCCCTGCGAGGTTTGTGTGATGAAAAATCAGGGATTCCTTATTTTCGTACTCTGCCTGCTGATAATCAGCGTCGTTCCCTTCAGTTCCGCCATGGCCCAGTCAACATACGATACAATACGGAACAGGGATCAGGCGGCACAAACCAGTATCATCATGCGCGACAGGGTCCATCAGAAGCGTATAATGGACAAGTTCAATGATTTTTACAAACGGGTGCGCCAGTTCGCTCCGGACCTGAAGATGCGCCTTCCCATGCATCCCGGCCATGTGGCGGAGTTTCAGGATATTAAAAAAGCTGATTATGATTCCGTGTATAAAAAGAAAAGCGTTTCATTCGCCTTTGTCGGTGATAATTACATGCTTCGTTCATTGCCCTATGATACCATAAAGCAGTATATTGTGAAAGTAACCCGTGGAGAAAAAGTCCAGGTGCTCATGATGCCAAGAGTAAAACGGCATGAGACTTATAAAAATATTTCCGGGAAATGGAGCCTTGTGCAGACCGGTGCCGGGGAACAGGGATATATTCCCCTCAATCTTCTTCTGCAGAGTCCTCCCCGAAAGCACAATTCCGGCGGGGCGTCACTTTATCACAGAAATCTCGGAGCTGATACCCGGGGTTCCATGCATGAATACCGGACGGAGAAATGCACGCTGCAAAGGGTCCAGGATTATGGCGAAAGCGGAGCACTGCGGACCCTTGCGGTTAATGCCGACGCGCTCAATGTACGGGAAACTCCTTCTCAGCAGTCTGCGACTGTAGGCACCCTGCGGTACGGTGACGAGGTGGAGGTCCTGGAGTACAGCGAGAATGAGGAGTATATTGACGGCAATTACGCGAAGTGGGCGCGGGTACGCCTTCGTTACCTTGAGGGATGGGTGTTTTCACATTACCTTGTGGACCCGAAGGAGATTGTGCGCCGTGACGATAGCGGGAGAAACGAGAGCAATCCCCGTGATAGTTTTACATATCTGAAGGCCGGGGAGACCCGTTATGTGAAATCTGACATACTCCGTGTCCGTGATGCCCCATCCTCCGAGGGGACGGTGCTTTTCAGTGTTCCTCACAGGGAGTCAGTGAGAATTATATCGGTCAATGACGAGGTTTCCACCATTGGAGGTGACAAATCCAAATGGGTGGAGATACAGTACGAGGATTACGAGGGCTGGGTATTCGGGCATTTTCTGAGCGTCAGCAGCGACACGGCGATGCAGGGGGACGATATCGACAAGATGTTTATATTCCCCTTTAATAATACTGATGTTCCCATCACAAGCGATTACGGGTGGCGGATGCTGAAGGGCAGAAAAAGCCTCCATACCGGTATTGACCTCGGTGCGAGCTGTCAGACGCCGATTCTCGCAGCGGCGGACGGCGAGGTGATGCTGGTGAAGGAGGACCCGCGGAACTGCACGTCCTGCGGGTATGGCAATTACATCATCCTGAAACACCGCAACGGCTACCGGACGATATATGCGCACCTCACAAAAATCAAGGTCGAAATGAACCAGCGCATGACGGCGGGACAGGTCATAGGGACCGTGGGGAATACCGGACACTCCTACGGGTGTCATCTGCATTTTGAGGTACGCGCCGGTGAAGAACATGTTGACCCGAAAACGTACATACATCCGTAAGTGGACCGCTGTCCGCGTCATACCGTGGCGGATTCATTCTGCAGTATTCCGTGATAATTATCATGAGCTCGATTGTGTTATAATGGACCGGGAGAAGAGGCTATGAAAAAAATAATTCCTTTGCTGGTAATGTCACTGACGCTGTGCGGGTTGTGCCGTTCCGGGTATGCCAATGAACAGCAGCTCATCCGCGCTGCACAGGCAGGCAATCTCCGGCAGGTGCAGGGATTTCTTGGACAGGGTTTCACTCAGGAGATAACAGATGCTTCAGGCCGGAATCTGCTGATGATATCCGCCCTCTACGGCAGAATCAATCTCCTTGAATTTTTTATCGGGAACCGCGCCAATGCCGGCAAACAGGACAACAAAGGGAACAATGTACTTCACGTAATTGCTGAGCGCCCGAACCGGAACACCGCAAAGCTGATACCGAAGCTGATCAGGGCGGGATCAATCCTCACAACGAAAAACTACGAAGGACACACTCCTGCGGGAATTGCGATAATAAAAAACAATGCCTACGCGTTTACTGCATTTCTTGAATCGGGGCTCGATATAAATGCCCGTGAAATGAACATGCCCCTTGTGATGTTCGCGTACAGTAAACGCAGGGCGAATTTTGTGACGGCCCTCGTCGGGAAGGGCGCTGATCTTTCCGGTCGCGACAGTGAGGGTAATACGTTTCTCCACAGCGCCGCAGGCAGTAATGATATTTCTTTCACGGGGAAGCTTATTGCGGGTAATGCCGATATCAACGCGGTAAACAATGCGGGGAAAACGCCCCTGATGACCGCGATCGAGGGGAATGCCTCCCGTACCGCGGTATTCCTCATAGACAAAGGCGCCGATGTGAACCGGAAGGACCGCCAGGGACAGACTGTGGTGCATTTTTTAGCGGGAATGCGGGGGGGCCATGCCCTCATCGGCAAACTCCCTGCGGGGGGCCTGGAAATTGACAGCAGGGACAATTCCGGCCGGACGCCGCTTTCCATCGCGGTCTCGAAGGACCGCTGGGATAATGTTGAATACCTCGCGAAGAAGGGCGCCAATGTTGAAGCGGCTGATCCTTCTGGAAGCACAGTATTATTGCGTGCTGCGGAAAAAGGAAGTTACTCAACTGTCTCCTCACTCATAGATCTCGGAGCGGATGTCAACAGAAAGAACAACGCAGGGACAACATGCGCCCATATCCTCGCGAAAAGCGGTAACCGGAACGCGGTGAATGCCCTTAAAAAGCTCCTCGAGAAAAATGCACGGATCAATGAACGGGACAACGACGGAAGGACTCCCGGAGGTTTTGCCATCGATGCGGGGAACGGGACCTCTTTCAAACTGCTTCTTGAAGGTGGGATGGACCCGAACATAATGGAATTCAACAGGGTACCCCTCGTCATGTACGGATACCAGAAAAGGGGAAGCTCCGTGGCGGCACTGATCGCCGATAAAGGTGCGGACCTGAAAAAGACCGATAACCTCGGAAACACCATTCTCCACAATGCTGCGGAGAAAAATGATTTCAACTTTACGAAGTATATTCTTGAAAAAAACGTCAATATTAATGCGAAGAATGAGGCGGGGAAGACACCCCTTATGGCGGCAATTGATAAAGGAGGCACCCGTGTCGCGGTAGAGCTGATCGATAAAGGCGCGCACCTCGATGTGAAGGACAATAACGGCAGCAATATTTTCCACTATCTGGCAGGGATGAAGGGGGCTTCCGGTCTCCTCGCCTCCATTACAAAGAAAGGTGTGAATTCCGGCATCAATGAAAAGGACGATCAGGGCCGGACACCGCTTTCCGTCGCGGTCCATGAAAACCAGGCAGGGAACGTGGAATTTTTCCTTTCCAATAATGCCGATGTCCAGGGGAAGGACCATAACGGCAATGACCTTCTTGTTGTTGCAGTGGAAAACCGTTCCCTTCCTGTGGTGCAGATGCTTCTTGGGAAAGGAGCGAAAGCGGACATCAGGGACAGGAATGGGAAGCATGTGCTCCAGATCACCATTGAGAAGAACAGGCATGATATATTTCAGGCGCTTCTTCAGGCCGGAGCGAATGCCAACCTGAAGGATGGAAACGGCCGGACACTGCTGCACCATGCTGCTGACGCTGACCGGACGCAGTTCCTGAAAATTCTTCTGGACAACAACGCGGATGTGAACGCGGCGGATAACGGCGGCGTGACGCCCCTGATGCTTGCCTCCGGAAAGGGGCATACGGGTTCTGCCGCAATGCTCTGCGGGAAGGGCGCCGATGCCAGCAAAAAGGACGAAAAGGGCGAGACTGCCGTATTGAAGGCTGTGAGCGTACCGCGCGAAGGTGGCCTCGGCGCCGTGACGATCCTTGCAAATTCCGGCGCCGATCTGAACGCGGTCAACAATTCCGGCGAGGCGCCGCTGCACCGCGCTATTAAGCAGCAGCATTACCGTATTCTTGAGTTACTGTTGAAAAAGGGAGCGAACGCGAATGTGCAGAACAGCAAGGGGGAAACTGTTCTCATGGAACTTGCCCGAACTGATCCTCCCTCCGGGACAGGAAGCGCACGGAATACTGGTATCCGGAACAACAGGGAAGCGGTGAGGGTAATGACAATTCTTTTAAAGAACGGCGTTGATCCCAACATAATGAATAAATACGGTCATTCGGCGTTGAATCTTGCCCGGGTCAATAAAAACTTTGATATCATAAACACGCTTCTCGCAAACGGTGCTGACGTGAACCTGCAGGACCGTTATGGCAATACTGTTCTGAAAAAGACGGTGATGGACTATATCGGGGATTACCGGATGGTGGACAGGACGAAAACCGACATGCAGAAAATGATCACTCTTTTCCTGGGACGCGGCGCGAATATCAACGACGTTGACAAGTTCGGCCGCACTGCGCTTAGTCACGCGGTGAAAGAAATGAACAGCCGCAACCGGGTGAAGGTTCTTGATGTGATACCGTTCCTCATCAGTAAGGGGGCCCGCACCGATTTGCGGGACCGCGATCAAAAGAGTGCAATCGACTACGCACGGGAAGGCGGTGATTCTGAACTGATTTCATTGCTCAGATAAGAGTAGAATACGGCGTCATGTATGAGTCATGCGTTATAAAATATTAATTCTCAGGGGGATGATATGAAGGCAAAGGAGGCAGTGAACCTTCTCTGTATCCTGACAATGGCGGGAGTGATGCTCCTGCAGGGATGTAAAAAAGATACCGTAAGTGAACAGTTCCCGCAGGATAAATACATCATTGCGGCAGAGGGGCTCCGTATGCGGAGCGAGCCGTCGCTTCAGGGGAACAGGCTTGCCCTGATACCCTTTGGAGAAAAGGTGTCTGCTATCGGGAAATCCGAAACTGTCCTTGAAGTGACTGACGGCACCTCAGGGAAGAAACTGCAGCACCACTGGTATCAGGTGCAGTGGAAGGGAGCGAAGGGATGGGTCTTCGGAGGATATATCGGTGACAAATCCGAGTACGAAAAGGCCTTTCTTTCTGTTCTGGAGAAGGAAAAAAAGTATCTTGTTCCGGAACATGCGGGTCTTCTGGGGGCGTCTGATAATTCTATTGACGAGGTGTGGCGCTATCCCGGGGGTGAGATGGAGAAGGCTGAAATGTATTTCTGCAAAAACGGACTCCTCATTGTTGACTCAGGTATGTTTTCTGAAAGAAAAAAGAAGTATTACTTTGTGTTCACAAAAGATGCCGTTAAAAAGACGCTGTCCCTGATATTTGTTGATACAAGGCTTAATTTTTCGGATCTCGCCCAGGTGGAAAACAAGTCGAAAAGTGTATGGGGTATTGACAGGGAGAAGAAAACAATAACATATAATATCCAGAAAGGAACTGGTGCGGATAAGTCTCTTTCGGTGAGTGTGTTCGGATGGGGCTTTTTTGAGAAAGAGATGCCGTGGGAAAAGTGATAAGTAAAAAATGAAACCGGTCATTGTCGTAATCGGCAGCGGGATAGGGGGCATGGCGTCCGCGGCGCTGTTCGCGAAATCAGGGTACGAGGTGCATGTACTTGAGCAGCACGGGTCACTCATTGGCGGGCACGGAAGGTGCCTGATATTTCAGGATTTGAGCTTTTCCATGGGGCCGCAGTATGTCTGGCATTTTAAACCGGGAGATGTGGGCGACCGTTTTCTGAAATACCTGGACCTTGACCGTGACATCAGGTTTCTTGATCTGGAACATGACGGATTTGAACGGATATTCATAGGTAAAAAATATCAGCCTGATTATTGCGACTTCAGGGTACCCCTGGGTCTTGATAATTTCAGAAAATCTATGACAGCACGATTTCCTGAACATGCGAAAAACCTCAATTGCTTTTTTGACGACATGCATGATATCTATGATGCCTATGTATCGCTCTACGGTGATCCGACCCAGGATGAAAGCTGGTTCCGCTATGCCGCAGATTTTCTTTTTTCCTCTGAGATGAAAATTTCAAATAAAGTGAAGTTTCTGGGTAACCTGTTTTCTTCGGTGAAGGATTTTTTTGATAAATATCATCTTCCCGAAATGTGCAGGCGCATCCTGTACGGTCACGGAGGAATATTCGCTGAGAATGAGTCCCACATGTCTGCGGTGGGATATGTCGTGGCAACTGCCAATTATCATCAGGGGGCGCGATACCCTGAGAAAGGATTCTATACTTTTTTTTCAACATTGAAGGATGTAGTAGAACGGCACGGCGGCACGGTGGAGAACGGGAAGCGTGTCTCCGAAATTGATGTAGCAGGTGAATCAGCGACAAGAGTACTTTGCAGCGATGGTACCCTGTATGACTGTGATATGGTATTCAGCGATATATCGCCCCGCCTGACATGCGGCCTGCTTCCGGAAAAATACCTGGTGGATTTCACGTATCATCCATCGCATTCTGTTCCGGCAATCTGTATCGGACTAAAAAAAGGAATTCCTTCATTACGGAATGACATGCGGGGGAGAAATTTCTGGTGGCAGGACGGTCATGAGGTCGATTACGATACTGCCGATGTCACCAGGCTTCCCGGTATGCTCTTCATCAATTCACCTACCGCAAACGGTTTCGGTGATCTGTCGGGGAATGATGACAGGGACAGCCTGATTGTATTCTGTCCCGGTAACTATGATCAGGAAAAGGGGATATATGACCTTGGGGCGGAGGCGGTGGCGGCCTGGAAAAAGGATCTTGCCCACATGGTGATAGATATCATTGATGCGAGTGTGATCCCGGGAGTGAAGGAAAATCTCCTCTTTGCCGAGGTGATCAGTTCTGTGGACATAGAGCATGATACCCTGGGAGAAAAGGGTAATGCATACGGCACACGTCTTACGGTGAAAGAAATTCTCAAAACCGCGGTGCCCTGTGAATATCCCGTCAGCAATCTGTATAATGTGTCAGCATCGTACAATGCCCCGGGAATCGCGAGCGGAGTCAATACAGGGGTGCGGCTTCTTTACCGGCTGGCAAAAGTGAAGATATAGGCAGTATCAAAATAAAAAAATAATAATTATTTTTGCAACTCCCGGGGGCGTCACGCTGTCTTAATCTATACTACTCCTGTTGTATTAATTGTTGAAACGACAGTCGCGTATTGTACAATAATGCCAGGAAACCCATACTATCTTAAGGAGCTGTCATGCCCGGATTAATACTACGGACCCTTCTGGGATCATTCACTATTACACTTTTCACGCTTAATACCGTTTTCTGGTCCATTTTCCTTTTCCCGACGACTTTTTTGAAGGTGATGCTTCCTTTCAACCCATTCCGGAACTGGATAAACAGAGTGCTGGGAGTCATCGCCCATTCCTGGATTTTCTGTAATAATCAGGCCCTCAGGATTACACGGAGGATCGAATGGGATGTTAACGGAGTTGTTAATCTCAGCATGAACAGCTGGTATCTTGTCCTCGCGAACCATCAGTCATGGACAGATATTATGGTTCTGCAGAAAATATTTTATAAAAAAATACCCTTCCTGAAGTTCTTTCTGAAAAAGGAGCTTATATGGGTGCCGATATTAGGAGTAGCATGGTGGGCATTTGACTATCCATTCATGAAACGGTTTTCAAAATCATTTCTCGAAAAGAACCCTCACCTGGCGGGGAAAGATATTGAAATAACCAAAAAGGCGTGCCATAAGTTCAAACACATACCTGTCTCAATCATGAATTTTGTGGAAGGGACCCGGCTTACCCCTGAAAAACATGCCCGGCAGCAGTCTCCGTATCCCAATCTTCTCAAGCCGAAATCGGGGGGAGTCGGCTTTGTGTTCTCAATAATGGGGGAACAGCTCACCAGCATTCTCAATGTTACCATCGCATACCCCGGCGGACCCTATTCCTTCTGGGATTTTCTCTGCGGCAGAGTGAAGAAAATTATTGTGGATGTTGAAGAAATGCCGGTGACAAAAAACCTGATTGGGGATTATATCAATGATCCCGGCCACAAGGAATGGCTCCAGAAATGGATGAATGACTTATGGCAAAAAAAGAGTGAAAAGCTGTCAATGATGATGAACGAAACGCCTTCTGTGGCTGTTCTTTCCGGTTCACAGGAAAGCGATTGTGAAGCTCCTGAACTGAGAAGTATTAATTAATTTTATTTTTTCCAACAGGATTTCCCGCAATGAACCATGGTAAATATGGCCTCATTGCGGGGAGTTATCAGAATATGCCGGCACCGTGAAACCGCACCATGTATTTCCCCCTGTCTGACCACCGCTACTTCCCTGCCTCGGAATACATCAGATGAATTTGGTAAGGTATTATTTATAGCAGGGGAATTTTTGTACTTATCTGTAAAAGTCACAGGTTTTGCCAATGTGAAAAAAGCTATGCAGGAATTTAAAAAAAGAGTAGCCTTTCTGCAGGGGCAAAAGATATTCTTGCAGCATTGTCCGGGGATAGCTGGATTTTATTATTGCGAAATCAATGGGAGCTGACGGATACGCAGAGAGCGCGGTGACGGCCCCTGAAGAAATGAAAAGGTTATGTAAAGCGTTTAAATAAAATGAAAACAAATACTGACACAATACAGTTTATTGCGCCGGACTTTGAGAAGCTGGTCGCAGATGTTCTGGTACAGGGAGGGTTTCAGTCTCCGGACCAGGCAAATGAATCCATGCGCCGCAAGGCTGAGGAAGCGGCGAGCCGTGCCCTTGCTTCTATTGATCCGAAAGCAATTGTCGCACCCCATCCCTTTACCGGTGCGGAAAAGGGAATACTCACCGCCTCATCCGTGGTGCTGAAGAGTGCGAAACTCTCCCATCTCATCCGGCAATATGAAGGTCCCGAGTTGATATGCGTGTTTCTCGGCACTATCGGTCCGCGTTTTGATCAGGAGATGGAGCAGCTCAGTGACGGGTCAATGCTCGAGTCGCTTTTCCTTGATGCCGCGGGGTCCGTTCTCGTAGAGCATTATGTGGACATAATCGAAGAGGACGTACGCCGCCGCTTCGCGGAGGACGGGCTGGAAGCCTCGCTGCGTTTCAGCCCGGGATATTGCGACTGGGAAACCGGCGAAGGCCAGAAGGCGCTTTTTTCATTGATAAACGCGGCATCAATCGGGGTACGTATAAAGGAGTCCGGGATGATGCTGCCGGTGAAATCAGTTTCAGGGGTGATTCTGGGTGCGCGGAAAATTTCGCACCGTACGCCATGCACCTTCTGCGCGAAGAAGGATTGTCCCTACCGCAGAGAGCCGTTTCTTGGAAAAGAAGCGTAATCCTCAGCATTACATGTTGCGCCGGTACTTTCCTCCCACTTCATAGAGAAGTTTCGTTATCTGCCCCATACTGGCGTACCTGACAGCATTCATAAGTTCCCCGAAGATGTTGCCACCCTGCAGTACGGTTTCCCGCAGCGCGTTAAGGGCCTCTTCGCATGCAGCGCTGTTACGCTCCTGAAAGT
>ENA-UPTA01006536-UPTA01006536.1-activated-sludge-metagenome-genome-assembly--contig:-NODE-6536-length-10263-cov-3.307700_pt1 | contig 10263 bp, 6 predicted proteins | sample MGYA00238184_ERZ773361 | MGnify/ENA primary metagenome ERZ773361 (study PRJEB29100, sample SAMN05720205) | activated sludge metagenome | isolation source: anaerobic digester from wastewater...
GCAGGAAGGCGCGGCCCTTCGACGCCGCCAGCACCGGCAACGCGGCGCGCACCACCGCCTCGGTGTAGCCGGGCTGGTTCGGTTCGGGCATGCGCTGCGGCTGGTACAGCAGCGCCTGGTTGGGGTAGCCCTCGCTCGGCAGCTCGTGCCAGGTCGTGCGCCCCGCAACGAGGCAGCACAGCCAGGCTTCGACGGTGCGTGGATACCCCCATGGCTGCTCACCCTGCACGCCCTCCACGCCTTGTTGTTGCCGAGCATCGATCATCTCGATCGTGCATGAATACCATTGAAGGTGGTATTCCAACAAGACCCGTCGGACCCCACGAACAGAGGCGACTCGTGCACCGGTTCACGAGTGTCCCACCCGTGCAGGACCCGCCAGGTCCGTGCGGTAGCCTTCAAGGCCGCACGGGAATCGGGCGAATCACGACATCCAGAGTGCCGCTCTCGACGGTCATGGCGCCCTCGTAGCGCCAGGCGTCGAAGGGAATCGAGAACACCGAAGGGGGTATTTCATTCCGCAGCATCGCGGGGCTGAACAGCAATCGATCGGGAGCGACCGGCGCCTTTGTCAAGGACACCAGGAGCCTCTCGATGGCCTTGCGCTCGCGAGCGGCGATTACGACCCATCGATTGCCTGTCTTGACGAGACGAGCGTGGGCGCCGCCCAGGTCGGAGATTTTGCCGGGAGTCAGGACAGCCTTGCCGGAGCAACCCTTCGGGTCCAAGGAGATGGCGCACGAAGCAGTGGGCAGATCGGTGCTCGCGGGGAGCAATCCCCAGAACACTCCCGAGTGGTGCAGAGGCGTGCCTCCGCTCCAGCCGAATCGTTCGAAGCGGGACACCGCTTGCGCCGCCACGCCCGGAAGCACACGGGTGGCCTCCTGCGACAGGCCCGCAAAGTGGAACGGCAGCGCCACGAGCCCTCCCACGAGTCCCGCGTGGTCGATCAGCCTCCGGTAGGGGTTCGACGCGTAGCCGACGTCCCCTGCCCTCCCGGGAAGGCGCAAGGCGCGATTGCAGACGTTGGAGAAGTCCACCGCGACATCCGAGGGAGGCAGCTTCACTGAAATCGATGGGGCACACGCGGCGCCCGGGTCGGTCCACCCCCGCCCTGCGATGGCTCGGCCCGAGAGCCCCGGCATCACGGAGTCGGTCTCGAGACTCACCTCGACGCGGTCGAAGAACGGCCCCTCGGCGTTCTCGGACAGCTCGAGGATGGCCCCCGCTTCGCGCAGGGCTTGCTCCTCCATCTGCGTCGCATACTCGCTGTCCACGTCCTCGATCGCCTGATGCACGGAGCGCAGAGAGTCGAGCAGACCGACTTCCGCCACGGCCCGCGGAGAGAGCACCATGCGGGCAGTCTTGCCTTCGAGCTGGGGAGCCGACGCGCGCAGCGCGGTCGCGAGCGCTCCCCTCCCCTCCGCGAGCAGCTTGGAGGCGCGTGCCTCGGTGCGTGCTCCGGGCAGGTAGTCCACGTTGACCCGATCCCCCGCCGTCGACAACGCGAGCGCGTGACGTCCCCGCATCCACACGGCTTCGAATCCGGCCACTGCGTTCGCACGACTCCACCCCGCGCCGTCGAGCATCGTCTGCAGCCGCGACACGAGCAACGCAGGGTCGATCGCCGGGATCGTGAACACCATGCGAAGCTCGTCGCCGCGCGCCTCGCGCATCAGCTCCGCGAGGTTCGAGCTCCTCCCCCGGGAGGCGCTGCTGCCCGGTCCGGAACGAACCAGCTCCCGAGCCCTCTGCAACAACGCACCGCTCGCCTCGTCGAGCGAGGCAATGCCCATCATCATCGGGCGACTCGAGTCGATCCCGAGGGCGGCCGAGATGGGTCCCTGACCGAGGGCGCCGGACGGCAGGTTCAGCTCGCGCTCGATGGGGGAGCGAAGCGAAGGGTCGAGTGCGGCGAGAACCTGGGCGATCCACCGGTCGAGCCGGGCGGTGTCGATGGAGAGAGCGAGCGCGGGGGCTGAGGGCAGCGCCGGGTCGGGCTCCGCGACGGTCGGGGGAGGGGCCGAGGGGATCGCGGGCAAGGATTGCACGACGGCCGGGGCGGGTTGGGGCGCAGGTGTGGCGGGGCCGCATGCGGACAGGGTCAGCAGGGCGAGGGGGGCGAGGTGTTTGTGCACGGAGCGAGTATCGCCGAGACGGAGGCGGGAATGGGAGCTACTTCTTCGCGCCGGCGGAGAGCTCGTCGCGCACGCGGGTCGCGCCGTAGATCTTGTCGAGGGCGTGCAGGATGCCCGCGCTGTCCACGGCCACGGCGCGATTCTTGACGGGATCGAAGCCGTAGTCTCCGCCCAGCGAGTGGATGTTGCCGTCGAAGATGAGCCCGACGACGCGTGCATCCTTGTCGAGGACCGGGGAGCCGGAGTTGCCGCCGATGATGTCGTTGGTGGTCACGAAGTTGATGTGGGTCTGGAGTGCGAGCTTGTCCTTGGAATCGAGCCAGGACTTGGGGAGCGCGAAGGGGTGTTGGCCGGTGTGGCGTTCGAAGGCGCCGCCGAACTCGGTGAAGGGACGGACCTCGCGACCCGGCTCGGACCACCCCTTCACCTGGCCCCAGGACAGGCGCAGGGTGAAGGTCGCGTCGGGATAGGCGCTCGTGCCGTAGACCTTGAAGCGCGCCTTGGCGAGCTGCTCGCTGCTCTTGCGCACCGGGGCCTCGACCTGCTCCTCGTAGCGCGCACGCACCTCGCGCGCTTCGGCCTCGATCGAGCGCGCCAGCACGATCATCGGATCGTTGCTCGCCTCCACCGCGGTCTTGCCGCCCTCGAACAGCTGCTTGCGAACCTTGACGTCGGCGAGCTTGGATCCCTTGACGACCTTGGTGGCGAGCTCCAGCGGCGACAGCTTGCCGAGGACCTTGCGCACGACGGGGTGGTCGGCGCCGAGCTCCTCGCGAAGCTGGCTGAGGCTGAGGGCGAGTGTGACGATCTCGAACTCCTGGTGGATGGGGGCGGGCGAGAACATCTGCTGCTTCGTGGCGGGGAGCTGCGAGTCCACGTATTCGCGGAGCCGCTGCTCGTTGGGCTTGGTGAGCTCCTCGGTGGCGCGCACGATGCTGCGCGCGACCCCGAACAGCTCGGACCAGAAGCCGTAGCCGCCCTCGAGGTACAGGTAGGGCTTGCGCAGCTCCACGAGCTTGCGCTGGGCGGCGGCGATGGTGTCCCAGGCAGTGGACGCGGGCTGCAGCTCCGGGTCGGCCTGGACGCGCTCGCGAAGGGCCTTTTCCTCGGCGAGCTTGGCGTTCATCACGGTGGGGTCGAGCAGCGCCTCGCGACGTCCCTTCAGCGCCTTGATGCCGTTTTCGACGTAGAACAGCGTGGAGGTGGACATGCGCTTCTGCTCCGCGCCGCGCTTCTGGAACTCGGTGAGCGCTCCGCGGATCTCGGTGAGGCGCAACAGATGTGCCGGGATGTGGAAGTCCCGCATGTACTCGAGTTCCGCCATCGTCAGCGTCCTCGAGGTGGACCCCGGGTGGCCGGACACGAACGACAAGTCGCCTTCTTTGGGACCCGTGGTGGACCAACCGAAGTAGTCAGGTGTGCTCGCCGGCTTGCCGTTCTCGTAGACGCGCAGGAACGACACGTCGAGATCGTAGCGCGGGAACATGAAGTTGTCGGGATCGCCTCCGAAGAACGCGATCGCAAACTCCGGCGCGAACACCAGGCGAACGTCCTGGTACCTGCGGTACTTGTACAGGTGGTACTGCCCCCCGTGATACAGACTCACGACGTCGCAACGCACCTCGTCCCCCGTCGCGCACTCCTTCTCGATCTTCGACATCTCCCCCTTGAGCGCAGTGTTGTAGTCCTTGTCGGCAAGCCCCTTGGTCGCCGCGTTCACCCGCTGCGTCACGTCCGTGATCGCCACCAGCTGGTTGATCTCCGTGTTCGGGCACTTCAGCTCGTCCTTCTCCGCGACCGCGAGGTACCCGTCCTTGTCGTAGTCCTTCTTCGCGGTCGAGACCTGCTCGATGCACGAGTGCGCGCAGTGGTGGTTGGTCAGCACCAGCCCGCCGGGGGACACGAAGCTGCCGGAGCAGCCGCGAGCGAGGCGCACGGAGCCGAGGCGCACGTGATCGAGCCACTCCTTGGTGGGTTTGAAACCGTGCTCGCGCTCGAGGCGCTCGGAGGGGAAGTCGTTGAGGAGCCACATTCCGCCGGTGACGGGCGGAAGGGGGGAGAGCTTGGGAGCGGAGGAGGCCGGTGCGGTCGCGGAGGGTTCGGGGGCAGAGGGGCACGGCACGGAGCGAACGGGAGCGGAGGGATCTGTGCCGGAGTTTCCTGCGCATGCGGCAGCCGAGAGAGCTGTGAGGACGGTGGCGTGGAAGGCGGCGCGGCGCGCGAGTTCGGACCGATTCATGGTTCCTCCGGAGATCTGCGTTCGACGGCGGCCCCACTTAGCATTGAAGCCGACAGCCGTCTCGTGACGTCGCGATCCGTCGCCGCCAGCCTCGTCGGGCGCCTTGACTTCAGCGACACGAGCCCCGAATCTCGAACCTTCCAGCATGGCGAGAACCGATCCGCACGGTGCAGGTCCGTTGGATGCCCGCAGGCTCTGCGTGCTCGTGGCCGACGACGACCCGGTGCAGCGCCGTCTGCTCGAGTCGATGCTGGGGCGTCGAGGTCACGAGGTTCGCACGGTGGGCGACGGCAGGGCAGCGGTTGCGGAGTGGGAGCGCGGGCAGGTCGACGTGGTGTTCCTCGACCTCGAGATGCCGGGGATGGACGGGGTGGCGACGGCGTTGGCGATTCGCTCGGCGGAGCGCGCAAGCGGCCGGCGCACGTTCGTCGTGGCGCTTTCGAGCCACGCGTCGGACGAGAGCCGGGGGCGTTGCCTGGCTGCGGGAATGGACGCCGTGCTGGTCAAGCCGCTGGGTATCGCGGAGCTCGATGCGCTGGTGAGCGGCGTGGTGGAGGAGCGGCTCGAGCGCGAGGAGCCGTTCGACTTCGACGCCGCGCTTCACCGCGTCGACGGCGAGGTGTCGTATCTGCGCGAGATGGCCGTCGCGTTCGCGGAGGACTACCCGGGGCTTCGGGAGCGCCTTCGGGATGCGGTGGTGCGCCGCCAGGGGGAGGAACTGAGCTACCTCTCGCACAGGCTCGCCGGCTCGCTCCTGGCGTTCTCCGCGGCGTCGGCAGAGCGCGCGGTGCGACGTCTCGAGCGGCTGGGGCACGGGGACATGTCGGAGGCCGGCGTCGCGCTCGAGGCGTTCGAAGCGCGTGTGCAGCAGCTCATGGAGGCGCTGCGGGCCAAGGGGTTGCTGAAGCCCTGAGCGGGCCGTCGGGCGCAACGGATCGCGCGTGCTATAGTCCGCGCCGTGACGACTCGTCTGGAGCACGATCTGCTGGGTGAGCTCGAGGTCCCTGCGGATGCCCTGTACGGCATCCACACGCTGCGCTCGTCGCGGAACTTCCAGCTCCTCGGCCAGCCGATCCACTCCGAGCTGATCCGCGCGCTCGCGCAGGTCAAGCGCGCGTGTGCCGAGGCGAACCGAAGGGTCGGCCTGCTCGAGGTGCCCATCGCGCAAGCCATCGGCTGGGCGTGCGAGCGCATCGAGCAAGGGGAGCATCACGAGCAGTTCATCACCGACGCGCTGCAGGGCGGTGCGGGGACGTCGATGAACATGAACGCCAACGAGGTGATCGCGAACCTGGCGATCGAGCACCTCGGCGGCAAGCGGGGTGACTACGGGGTCGTTCATCCGCTCGATCACGTGAACCTCTCGCAGTCCACCAACGACGTGGTCCCGACGGCGGTGAAGCTGGCGGCGATTCGTCTGCTGCGTGGCACCAGCGAGGCGATGGCCGGGTTGCAGGCGGAGCTGCAGGGCAAGGAGCGCGAGCTGGCCGGCGTGCTGAAAGTCGGGCGCACGGAGCTGCAGGACGCGGTGCCGATCACGCTCGGGCAGGAGTGTGCGGCGTGGGCCCAGGCCGTGCAGCGCGACTGGTGGCGGCTGTACAAGGCCGAGGAGCGCTTGCGGCAGGTCAACCTCGGCGGCACCGCGATCGGCACGGGGCTCAACGCCGACAAGGAGTACGTGTACGTGGTGGTCGACGTGCTGCGGGAGCTCTCCGGGATCGGCCTTGCGCGGGCCGAGAACGCGATCGACGCGACGCAGAACTTCGACGTGTTCGTGGAGGTGTCGGGGATGCTCAAGGCGGCCGCCACGAACCTCGCGAAGATCGCCTCCGACCTGCGTCTGCTGTCGTCGGGACCCCGCGCCGGCATCGGCGAGCTGCTGCTGCCCGAGCTGCAGGCCGGCTCGTCCATCATGCCCGGCAAGGTCAACCCGGTGATCCCCGAGGCGGTCTCCCAGGTCGCCTTCCAGGTCATGGCCAACGACCAGGCGATCACGCTCGCATCGAGCCAGGGACAGCTCGAGCTCAACGCCTTCATCCCGCTGGTCGCGCACGCGCTCTTCCAGTCTTTCGACCTGCTCCGGCAGGCGGCGATGCACCTGGGGCAGCGGTGCATCCGGGGCATGAAGGCCGATGTCGCTCGGTGCTCCGCGCTGCTCGAGGCGAGCCTCGCCACGGTCACCGCCTTGTCGCCGTACATCGGCTACGAGGCCGCCTCGGAGCTGGCGCGGGAGGCCCTGCGGACCGGACGATCGGTGCGCGAGATCGCGATCGTCCACGGCGTGTTCACGGGCGAGCAGGCGGACCGCGTGCTATCTGCCACGGAGCTGACGCGTCCCGGGATCGCCGGGCTCGACGACATGGAATCATGAGCAGCCTCGACAAGACCCCCACGGGGGAGCGACTCCACATTTCGATCTTCGGGCGGCGCAACGCGGGCAAGTCGAGCCTGGTGAATGCGCTGACGGGGCAGCCGGTAGCGATTGTGTCGGAGGTCGCGGGGACGACGACCGATCCTGTGGCGAAGGCGATGGAGATTCTGCCGCTGGGTCCGGTGGTGCTGACGGACACGGCGGGGATCGACGATGTCGGAGAGCTGGGGGGGCTGCGAGTGGAGCGCTCGCTCAAGGTGCTCGACAAGACCGATCTGGCGTTGCTCGTGGTCGAGGCGGGAGCGGAGCCTGCAGCCTGGGAAGACGATCTCGCGCAGCGCGCTCGCGAGCGGCAAATCCCGGTCGTCGTGGTGGCCAGCAAGACCGACCTTCACCCGGATGCGTTTCGTGTGCAGCAATGGGCCCGCACCCGCGAGCTCACGTGCGTGCCGGTGTCTTCGTCGAGCGGCCAGGGCGTGGACGCGTTGCGCGAGGCGCTGGTGCGCGAGGCGCCGAAGACCTTCGCGGAGCCCACGATCGTGGGGGATCTGCTCACGCCTGGCGATGTGGTGGTGATGGTCGTTCCGATCGACAAGGCGGCGCCGAAGGGACGGTTGATCCTTCCGCAGGTGATGACGATCCGGGATGTGCTGGATCACGATGCGAGCGCGTTGGTGGTGAAGGAGCGGGAGCTGAGGGCGTGTCTTGACGGGTTGAAGGTCAAGCCGCGGATGGTGATCACGGACTCGCAAGCGTTCCTGAAGGTGGCAGCGGACACGCCGAGCGACGTGTGGATGACGAGCTTTTCGATCCTGATGGCGCGCTACAAGGGGGATCTTGTGAGGTTCGCGCAGGGGGCGCGGGCGCTGCGCGAGCTACGCGTGGGGGATCGCGTGCTGGTGAGCGAGGGGTGCTCGCACCATCGTCAGGGCGACGACATCGGGACGGTGCAGATCCCCAGGTGGCTGCGTCAGATGGTGGGGGGTGACCTGCAGTTCGGCTTCAGCTCGGGGTTGGACTTCCCGCAGGATCTCGGCAGCTACCGCCTGGCGATCCACTGCGGCGCCTGCACGCTGAACCGTCGCGAGGTGCTTCATCGACAGCGCGAGGCGAGCGTGAGGGACGTGCCGATGACGAACTACGGGGTGTGTCTCGCGGCGGTGCACGGAATCCTGGATCGTGCGCTCGAGCCCTTTCCGGAGGCGCGGCTTGCGTGGAAGGGCGGGGGGCGGAGCGGGGTGCGTCGCAAGCTGAAAATGGCGCGCGCAGCGGGGTGAATGGTGGGGGGCGGGTGGGGAGCGTCGTCCCGTCGGATGACGGGCACGGGAGACACTCGCGCAGGGATTGCGCGAGAGGCGGTCCGGGGGGTGTGCATTCGTGCGAAACTGCGCGATTGAAATCGTGACATTCGTGCATCCCGTGGCTGGCCGTGCTGTTCTTCACGTTTGTGGTCACGCGGACGCAGCCAGAACCAAGGCAGATCATGCTTGACGGGGCGCGGAGAGCCGACTAGGACGAATGGTGAAAAACATCACGACAACCCAATGGGTTGTTGTCCCGGCGGGCGCGCCAACGCCGCCCACACCTGGGAGTCAATCGGTGGAGCGCGGCTCATGAAGTTGAGCGAGATCGCCGCAGGCATCGACGCCACAGTCCTCACCCATCCAAGTCGGATGGACGGCATCGACATCGATCGCGTCTCGGCAGCCGACAAGATGAGTGACCTGCTGGATCAGGCGTCCGACTCGACCCTGCTCGTGAGTCACCTGTCGAATCCGCACCTTCTGCGGATCGCGGATCTGCTCGACGTGCCGTGCATCTGTTTGTTGGACGGGGAGGAGCCTCACGATCAGCTGGTGCAGGCGGCGGTGGATCACGGCAAGGTGCTGATGGTATCGCCAACCGGCATGGGTGAGACGTGCAGGTTGTTGCGGGGCTACGGCATCGCGTGCGCGCACAACTCCTGGTGACCCATGACGACGTGCTCCTTCAGCATGGCCGGTGGTGACTACGAGCGAGCCGGCTCTGCGTCGAGAAGCCTCAAGGAGCTCCTGAAGACCGTGAGAGTCGACCCCGTCGCCGTGCGCCGGGTGATGGTCGCTGCGTACGAAGCCGAGATGAACGTGGTCATCCACGCGCATCGCGGCACGTTGCAGGCCACGGTGGACGGCAGGGACGTCGTGGTGGACGTGAGCGACGAGGGGCCTGGGATCCCGGACATCGCGTTGGCGATGAAGGAGGGCTACTCGACGGCGCCGCCGAAGGCGCGCGAGCTGGGGTTCGGGGCCGGGCTCGGGCTTCCGAACATCCGCAAGCACAGCGACGAGTTCTCGATCGAGTCGACGGTGGGCAAGGGCACGCGGGTGCGGTTCCGGGTTCGCATCGGCGCGCTCGACGCGCGGGAGCACGCATTCACCTCGATGCATCTGCACGGGGAGCTGTGCCGTCGCTGCATGCAGTGCATCCAGGTCTGTCCTACGCAGGCGTTGCGCGTGCACCGCGGCGCGCCCAGCGTGTTGACCCATCTGTGCATCGAGTGCACCTCGTGCATCCAGACCTGCCCCGCGGGCGCCCTCAGCATGGAGGTCCCCGACCGCGTCCCCTCCCCTTCGCCGAGCACCGTGCTCGTCCTCCCCCCGGCCTTCCTCTTCCAGTTCGGCGCCGACCTCGCACCGGAGGCGATCCTCGCCGCCCTCGGCGCCCTCGGCTTCGCCGACGTCCGTCTGCTCTCCGGCTGGGATGCTTCCCTGCAGGATGCCGTCCGCGACTGGGCTCGACAGCGGCCGACCGCCGGACCCGTCATCTCCTCGGTGTGCCCAGCCGTGATCAACCTCGTCGAGACCCGCTTCCCTTCCCTGCTCTCCGAGCTCGCCCCCTGGGTCACTCCGGTCGAGGCCGTGGTGCGCGACCTGGGCACGACCGACGTCGTGATGGCGGTCTGTCCCGCGCAGCGCACGAGCCTGCTCGCTGCGGGCGTTCCCGACACGCACCTCGTGTCGCCGCAGATGCTCCGCGAGGCGGTGCGACCTCATGCGCAGCGCGGGGCATCGGCACCGGGCGCGCCGCTCGCCGGCCCCGGGACGGAGCACGATCCGGGGACGCTGCGGGTCGAGGGGCTGCGGTCGGTGATCGACATCCTCGAGGATCTCGAGAACGGGCAGCTCCAGGACCTGCAGGTGCTGGAGCTGTACGCGTGCAGCCACGGCTGCTTCGGCTCCGGCATGATGAAGGCGGGCAGCGCCGCGCTGGCTGCGCACCGATGGCAGAGCATGGGGCGCCAGGCATCCTCGGGCGCACACGCGTTCCGCAGGGAGCAGCCCTATTCGCCGCGGTCCGGGGTGCGTCTCGACCCCGACATGGGCAAGGCGATGAAGAAGCTCGCGCGCATCGAGGAGCTCCTGCGCGGCCTGCCCGGTCGCGACTGCGGGCAGTGCGGAGCTCCCACCTGCAGGGCCTTCGCCGAAGACGTTGTGCTCGATCGCATCTCGCTGCGTGCGTGCATCCACGCGGGCGGG
>ENA-UPTA01006537-UPTA01006537.1-activated-sludge-metagenome-genome-assembly--contig:-NODE-6537-length-10262-cov-8.709415_pt1 | contig 10262 bp, 5 predicted proteins | sample MGYA00238184_ERZ773361 | MGnify/ENA primary metagenome ERZ773361 (study PRJEB29100, sample SAMN05720205) | activated sludge metagenome | isolation source: anaerobic digester from wastewater...
GTTGGGAGAGCCGCCTGAACAGGTTTGGCGGGCTGGATGCCCAGCATGCCAACCATCAGCAGGACAGACATCATTACCAAAGTGAGACGTGACTTTCTGTGCATGTGTGAAAACCTCCAATTTTAAATGTTCGAGTCAAAATTTCTGTCCCATAATCTTATCATGACAATTCCCCTTTTCCGCCAAAAAATTTCCACCGCCATCATCAGCAAACCCAACATAAAACATACGGTCGCGGGCTCATGGCCCTGCGAAGACTCCGCTCACGGGATGCCTCAACCAGGACAGGTGACCACAGCCCTAAAGAGGGTGGTTCCCAAGGGGTAAGCCCCACAATCCAAGCCTGGCGGGCCTACGCCTCGCGCGGCCTGTGCCCACGACAAAGTGGATGGGTATCAGGACTATGGCGGGAACTTAGGGGAGCCCCCTGATATTATCGCTTATAATTAAAATCCGTTATCATGAAAAAGGAAGAGAAAATGAAAAATGTTAAGTTAATTATCATCCCGATTATTTTGGCACTTGTAACTCTTTCATGCGGTGGAAGTACAAAGGCAACTCCTGAAAACATAGATCCGGTTGCTGCCACTGTTGCAGCGCTAGATGGAGAGACAACAGGACAAACTCAAGCGGAAGAACCAACCCCTGAGCCCATCATCCAAGTTGAACAACCCACAATTGAACCCACACTTGCACCCTTGGGATATTCAAGATCCAATCCTTATCCCGGAACTGAAGTGGCTTCGGTTCCAAATTGGGATGTCCAGGTTCTGGAAATAAAACGCGGTGCTGACGCCTGGACTGATATCCAGGCAGCCAATTCCTACAATGAGCCGGCACCTGAAGGCATGGAGTATCTCCTGGTAAAAATCCATGTTAAATGCACTTACAACGACAGCGATGAGCATAGCATCAGTGGATATGATTTTGACGTTACAGGGGATAAGGCAATTTTATACACTACTGGCATGGCTAGCGTAGTGGAACCAACTCCGAAATTAGATGCAAAACTGTTTACTGGTGGAGAAACCGAAGGTTGGTCAGCTTACTTGGTTGGCCAAGGCGAAAGTAACTTGATGCTGATATTCGATGAAATGTGGAGTTTTAGTGAAAACTCAAAGCGATATATTGCTCTCGATTCCGGGGCTTCAATCAAAGTTCCTTCGGATTTAGGCGCTATCCCTGCTTCTGAGCTGGGAAAAGATCGCAAATCTCCCGTACCATACAATGAAAAACTGGTCACTGAAGATTGGGAGACTTCGATCCTTGAAGTTGTCCGCGGTGATGCAGCCTGGAATTTAGTCCTGGATGCTAACCAATTCAACGAGCCACCCTCTGAGGGTTATGAATACATTGCTGTCAAGTTTTATGTGCGCCACATCGGAACAGAAGACAAATCAAACAGCATTGATGGCTATTTCTACAACTTAACTGGCAGCGCAAACATTTTGCATGATTTGCCAAGCATAGTAGATCCCGATCCAGCACTTGATATTTCCCTTTATCCAGGTGGTGAATTTGAGGGTTGGGTGGTTTTCCAGTCAATCATCGGGGAAACAAATTTAATGTTTGCCTTTGAAGAAACGTGGAACTTTGATGACAATAAGGTGAGATATTTGGCTCTTGATGAAGGCGCCTCAATTGAAGTTCCGGCGGACTTAAACAGCATCGATCCCACCGGCACAGGCAAAGAACGCAATGCCCCTGCTTCAATGTCAGAAAAAGTCATCACAGAGAATTGGGAGATTTCAGTTGTTGAAGTCATTCGTGGAGCTGAAGCCTGGAACATGGCACTTGCCGCCAATCAATTCAATTCCCCGCCTGAAGATGGATTCGAATATGTTGCCGTCAAAGTTTATGTTCACAATATCGATACTGAGGATGTTGCGCGAACCATAAGTGAATCAGACTTCAAAGCCACTGGCAGCAACGGTGTGTTACATGATTTGCCCACCATAGTTGATCCTGATCCAGCACTCGACATCAGGCTTTTTCCGGATGGTGAATATGAAGGATGGACGATTTTGCAAGTTGCAGTTGGCGAAACAGAAATAAGTCTCGTTTATGAACCATTGTTTGAATTCGGTGACAAAAACAAAAGATTTATATCGCTTGAGCCTTAGCAGATTTCACTCTACTAGTTGCTCTGGTCAATAAACCAGAGCAACTTTTTTAACTCTATATCCAGGAATTATCACCGTTAATCAATCGTTATGATGGTCAAATCGCAAAAATCTGGTCTTGGTTTTATGAAAGTATAGCCCGGGTTCGCATGATTTCTTCAGTATTCGGAGAAATATTACCTTTTCTTTCCCTTCTTTTCGGGGCAGAATCGTGGAGATTTCCCTCTTTTGCCGGATGCATTGCCTAAAAAGCCTGCTGAGTTTCTTGATTTGTGATTCAAAATTCCCCAAAAAATTACCTCTCTATGTTAAAATAATTTCAGGCATTATCGGGCAATAAAATCACCTTTCCCTGATGGCTCATGCCTTCAACTTTCTAACTTTTATTTAATAACCAAAAGGATTCCAACTGTTGAGGAGGATGTGTATGAAAAACTCTTTTGAGAGAATTCCGTTGTCAATCCTGAAAAACGCTCTGTTCAGGACCTGCAGAATCGCGGTCACGGTAATCCTGATGATGGCTTTCTGCCTTTCATCGGTTTCACCGGTTACTCCGGTTTCTTCAGAAAGTCTGAGGCGGGAACCCGCATCTTCTTTGCGTGAGATAGTTGACGTCTGCACGTCTTCCCCTACCATCGGCGCGGACACAACCTGGATTGCTGGCAATATTTATGCCATCAACTCCTGCGTTGTCGTGGTCAGCAGCGGAGCGACACTAAGCCTCGAACCAGGCGTTGTAGTGCAATTTGGCGGTCCGGGCACGGGTTTGATCGTCGAAGGGAATCTTTCGGCCCTGGGCACCAGTAGCGCACCCGTGGTCTTTACCAGCAGCAATGACAATTCCGACAGTGGCGGAAGCAACACTGCCAATCCAGGCGATTGGTGGGGGATTGTGCTGCGCGAGGGCAGCAGCGCCGCGTTTGATTACACCCACATCCGCTACGCCGGATCGGATACCTGTGTTGGAGCTTTCGCGGACCCCAACAACAACTCCTGTTATAACGGGGCACAGTTGGATGTTCGCAAAGCCAGCCTGAGCATGGATCATTCTGTAATAAGCTCGGGCGAGACAACCGGATTGTTCCTGCGTGGTGAGGGTTTGACCTCTTCGGTCCAAAACACGCTTTTTGAAAACAACAGTAGCGATGACACCACTTCGTTTAACTTGGGTGCAGCCATCCAACAAAACACCATCAATATGCAGCCGACATATGCCAACCTGACTTTTAGTGGCAATAAACGCAACCAGGTGGTGATTCCGGTTGGCGTTCTCAACCAGAATGTCACTTTGGGCGGCGCGCCAACTGGGTTTACCTGCGGCAGCAATTATTGCCCTATAACAGTAGCCGACACACACACCCTGACTATTCAGTCGGGAGCTGACCTTGACATGACCACGGGTTATTTGGTCTTTTTCCTCGTACAAAGCGGCGGAACCCTCTCAGCGATTGGGAGTGAATCAGATCCAATCTCGTTTTTTTCTGGTCAATTTCGATTTGAAGCCGGATCAAACGGTCAACTTTCTCATTGTGAAATTGATGGGAACAATTTTGGAGCAAGTGTGCATGGTCTGATCATTAACACAGAGGGGGTCAGTATTGAAAACTCGACCATTAAGAATTATTCAGGAATAGGTGTTTATGTCTCGGCACCAGCAAGTACGAGCGTCAGTACAATTATTATGGATACGGACATATCTAACAATCTGGAAGAAGGTATCTATTTGAGCACTACCATTGGGGGATTGGTTAACTTCAGCATGGATGGCGGCTCAATCAGTGCCAATGGACGTTCCGGGATCAGAGGAGTCACTACAAATGGGACTATCAACGCAACGCTAAAAAACCTGCTGATTGATGCCAATGGCACAAACCCGACTTTGGATTCATACAAGCAGGGGCTTCATGTTGACACGTCGAATGCCAGTCTGATCCTTGAAAATCTGACCATCACAAACCATCCCGGGAAGGCGATCTACTGGCGCTGCGATGGTTCCATCAGCGCCAAAAACATCACAGCCAGCGGAAATGCTCTTGGCGATGAACTTCAAATCCCAGGGTGTGCTGTTACAGCTGGGCGGGAATGGGACCTGGCGGATACAGGCATTCCTGTGCATGTTACCAATTGGATCACCGTGGAAGCTGGCGGTTTGCTTTCGATCGCCCCTGGTGCAACACTGGGTTTTGATGCGCTTCAACAGTTTTATGTCAAACCTGGCGGCTCTCTATACGCACTTGGCACGGCCGATGAGCCCATCATCCTGACCCGCTACAGTGATGCACAGACCCCATGGAAAGGTGTTTGGAACAGCGGTGGAACGATGATTTTGCTCAATACTGAGATTGATTATGCTGGGACCGCTTCTACCCAAGCAGTATTGATCGAGGGAGCAAATTCGGCAACAGTCATCCAAAACAGTAAAATTCGTTATGGAGCTGCCAGAGGGATGTACATCAAGGTTCAGCAGCCTCTCATTCGCAACACCGTCATTGCTGACAATACCAACGAAGGCATTTTTCGTGGATACGGCACCGATCCAGTGGACGCGCGCTTTAACTGGTGGGGAGACGCAAGCGGACCTTATCATCCGACTCTAAATCCCACAGGCTCAGGCAACGCGGTTAGCAATTACGTCCTTTTTGATCCCTGGCTTACTGAACCGCCAACAGAAGAAACCATAGCAGGAGAAATGATGGTCAGCACGGCAGGCCCGGCAAGCATCAGTCCGGGGGAGATAAATGATTACGCCATCCAATACCTGAACCTGCAGCCTGAAACGATCTATGACGCCATAGCTGTCATTCAACTTCCGCTGGCAGGAAAATACATCAGCAGCACTGAGGGCGGGGTTTATTGGCCGGCACGGCATCAGGTTTTCTGGGTGCTGGGCGATATCACCCCCGGAAGCCAGGGTATGCTGACCGCGCGCGTACGCTTTGATTGGGGCTTAGCTTCCAGCTATACAGACGGATCGTACACGGTGCTGGCAGGCAGCAATTATCAGAGCGAGGCAATTAACTTTGATGAATACCTGAATTTTGATAAAGACGATTTAGAAGACATTATTACGATTGAGACTTCCACAATCCCTGCAAGCCCGAATTTTACCGAGCTCTACAACCAGGCGATTGCGGCAGGTTTTGAATCCCGGGAAGCCTACAAAAACTTCTTCGAAGGCGGAAAAGTCTCCTACATGCTTACAATGCGCACACCCGATAAACGAACAGCGCGCTTTATCAGCCTGGATGAAACTGGTTATGCTTCAGTCTCCACAACAGACGGCAGCACTTTTTTCTCAATCGAAGATCTAACGGGCGGTCAATCCCTAAACTTACTGACCATGGAAATCACACTCTGGGGAAGCTGGGAAGACCCCGCGGCTCTCAACAACATTATGGCAGAGTGCAACTACGCCCGTTGTATGCGCAACTGCACTATGAAAAAGGTTGCTATTGAAACAATGAAAAATGCCGCTAAGAGAAGTGTGGAATGGCTGCTTTGGTCGCCACTTTTTGGCCCAGTCGTTGCGGCAGGATTGGCAGTTTATGAAGTTGCAGACATGGCGAATGAGACCTACATATGCCACCAAAGTTGTTCAACAAATCCTCTAACCGGTTGTTGTGTTGCCAATGAAGTATTATGGTCACCATCATACTGGATGGGCAATACCCATTGCAACAAATTCATCTGCAGTGCCTCATCGCTATCCTTCCCTACATTCGCAAATAGTCAAACGCCTTGTACTTACGGTTACCGCTGTGTGGCTGGCAGCAATAGCCAGGGTGGCTGTAAGCCCTGTATCGAAGACTACAAGTTTATGTTGGATCCAATGGGACCTGAAATGATCGAGGGTGAAACCTGCTCTGAGAATTCAATCAATGGCACAAAAACCAAGTGTAGTGACTTAACTATTAGATTTGCAAAAGACCCGAACGCGATTTACGGTCCTCTTGGCGACGTGCTGCCGGAGCAAGTCATGGATTATCGCATCACTTGTGAAAATGAAGGCGAGGGGAATGCATATGGGGTCTATATTCTCAATGACTTTCCGGAACAGTTAGACGAAGACACTCTTGTGATAAATGACGATGGAATCTACCTCCCGGCTGAACGTCAGATCGCTTGGTACATCGGAGAGCTTGGCCCGAAGGGAGATCCCACTTCAGAGGCAGAGGTCACTTACACTGCCCAACTGAAACCGGGTTTGGAGATTGGAACAGCTGTGGTAAACCAGGCAACCGTTTACTTCCCGAGCGTGCCGGAAGAAACCCCCACCAACATCTGGACCAACCTCGTTTACCCCCTGGCTGCCATACCAATGCCGGAACTTGAAACGGATTACATGACGTCGCTTGCCATCACCCTTGCGGGTCGCCCGGCTGGCAGTCTGACTTTCAACCTGGAAAGCCTGCCAATTAGCGGCACTCTGGATGGAGATCTGCCAAACCTGATTTACACGCCTGCAGAGAACTTCAGCGGCACGGACTTCTTCACTTTCAGTGTCAGCTTGGAAGGAGAAACCAGCCAACCAGCCCAGGTGACAATTAATGTTTTGGCAAGCGGAGATATAGCCGGACCAAGCGTTTTGTGGGTGATGCCGGAGGATCAGGAGACGGGCGTGGAGTATTCCGAAACACCCATCCGCACCATCCCTGAAGGGGATGTGTACGCGCCGGTCATCGTGGCCAAGTTGAGTGAGAAAGTTCAGGAGGAATCGATAACTTCAGACAGTGTATCGGTCATGGAGGTTGGCGGGGCTGTCGTCCCGAGCAAGGCGAGTTTTGACCCGGCAACCAACCTGTTGACGATCCAACTGCTTTCACCACTGGCGGGAATGAGATCGTATATCGTGACACTGACCACGGGGATTATGGACCTCAACAGCAACCCCCTGAGCCAGGATTACAGCTGGCAGTTCTTCACCTTGATACCAAACAGCGTCTACTTGCCGATGACGATCAAGTAAGCATTTTTTGAGCTTCACTTCAGACCGGGACTGTTGAGACGTCCCGGTCTTTTGTTTCTGCAGCAAATAGTATGGCTTTCTTGGTTCCCGGCGATAAATCCTGCAATCTTTATCCACCCTCCCCACCCCGAAAGCATTTTCATTTGACCCAACCACAGCTTTCCGCAATATTCTTGATGAATGCTTGTGTCAATCTTGACCAGTTTCCATCGTTATTTTATAATTTTTAAATCCATTCCAATCAGCCAACAAAATGGCTGACTCAAAGTTGAACATCGGGTTTTTTATGCGACCGAAAGGCAAATTAGCTGAGTTGCACAAGCCAAGCCCAAAATTGTGGGGCTCCATCTCGTGTGGATCTTACTTAATCATTGAAAAGTTCGCGTTTTCCTTCCAGAACTTTTCCAAAGTGTAAGATCTCCGAGCCTTTAAAGTGACCGGGGAGGCCAAAATGTCCAAGAGCCGCTGTGTGTTGATGGTAATCATCCTGTTATTCGTATTAATTCCCTCTCAAAGTACTGGCGCTGAAAATCAGATTGAAGCCGCCATCCAATCCGTTGGCTTCAGCCAAATTGAAGCAGGGGATAAGCACACCTGCGCCGTTACTGCAAGCGGCGCGAGCGTATGTTGGGGTAAAAATACTACCCGCGAATTAGGGACTTTTACGCCTGCGGAGAATTATCCCTTCCCGATCCGACCGCAAGACCTGACCGATACCGCCTCTGCGATCACGGGCGCAGTTAATCACAGCTGTCTGATCAACGCGCAGGGAACCTGGTGTTGGGGTTACGGCTGGTGGGGTCAGATGGGCGATGGGGAAGCCGCACAGAACCAGACGCCAGGTCAAGTGATTGGCTTTGCCAACCCATTGCTTATCTCGGCAGGAGGCAACACCACCTGCGGGGTCAACACGAGTGGCCAGGCATACTGTTGGGGAAATGGACTCCAGGGACAAATGGGCAACGGCACTTGGGTGGACATCAATTCAACCCCCGTTCCAGTCAGTCTGACTGGCCTGGAAGTGTCGAAAATTTCAGTAGGTGCTGCGCATGTCTGTGCTGTCACGACCGGTGGGGCAGCCTACTGTTGGGGAAAAGGCACTGATGGGCAACTGGGTAACGGTTCATGGATAAACAGCAACTTGCCTGTTTTGGTGAGCGGATTTGGTAGCGGCATGGCAGATATCAGCGCTGGCGCTCTCCACACCTGCGGACTCACGACTGGAGGCGCAGTTTGGTGCTGGGGTTACGGAGAAGAAGGATACCTGGGGAATGGGAATTATGGGGAGGGTGCAGACAGCCCGATTCCGGTGCAGGTGACTGATCTGACCAGCGGTGTTAGCGATATTGCCTGCGGCAATTACCATTCCTGCGCGGTGCAAGGGGGAGCAGTTAAATGCTGGGGCTACAATGGCTATGGAGCCTTGGGAGATGGAACATATGAGGACAGATACACTCCAGTGCCAGTCGTTGGTCTGGCTGGACCGGCAATTGCTGTTTCGGTAGGTCGATTACACTCCTGCGCCCTGTTGGAAGATGGAACCATCCAATGCTGGGGATACAACAGTGAAGGGCAACTGGGAATTGGGGTTGTGGACTACAATGTTTATTCTCCACAGACTGTACCAAATGACATCGGAAACGTCATCGGCGGTCTCAGTTACTCAGGCGACCAGCCAACCTGGCATGAGATTATTGTTTCTGCCCACCTCTCACCTGAAGACCCTCCAGTTGGCTACTCAGCCACGGCGAAAATCAGTCAGAACAATCTCACGGCGCTGCCGGATGGCACTATGTATGGTTTGGGGAGTCTGCCCGATGGTGATTATTATCTCTCCGCCTTTTTGGACGTGGATGACAGCGGTGCCTGGCCGCCAGGCGCGACAGAACCCATCGGCTGGTATGACGCGAATGCGGACGGCAACCCCGACCCGGTGACAATTTCGGGTGGAGCCAACCTTTCTGGGTATGACATTGAACTCTTGGACCCCGTGGCTGAAAGCTTCACCCTGACAGTCAGCGTGGATCCGGTGGGGAGCGGTACGGTTACGGTCTTACCTGACCAGGCCACTTACACCTCTGGAACTGAGGTCACCCTGACTGCCACCGCCAACCCTGGCTGGACCTTCACGGGTTGGGACGGTGACGCAAGCGGGGATGTCAACCCGCTTACGATCATCATGGACGCAAACAAGAGTATCACGGCCCATTTCACAGAAGAAACTTTTGGGCTCTTCCTGCCGCTCATCCTGAGGTGATCGTTTCACCGATTAATTTCAGAGAGGGTAGCACGCGCTGCCCTATCTTGGGTTTAGTTACCCTTTTTGCTTTTGCAACACACCCCTGTGTCCGCGCAGCAGAGTATTGGGCATTGCCCCGTCTTCCTTTGGGAATTTTGCGTGGTTCAATCCGACCTTGTTTTGCGAGTAAACAAGGTGGGTTACCCCTACTAGGGCATTTATTTGTTCGATGCAATAACCGAAACGGGTCACCACGGGGGGTGACCCCTACAAGTATATTTCCGGGTAGGGGCAGACCCCTGTGTCTGCCCGGTTAAGACCGCGGGTAACCACGTCCCTAGAATTGGTGGTGACCAAGGTTTACTGCCAGGGCACATTGGGTAGGGGCACGGCATGCCGTGCCTCCCCTTGCGGGACGCCGCACCTGCCCGGATCAGCACGGGATTTCATGTAGGTCGGACAGAGTACCGGCGAAGCTGTGTAACGAGACTGCCTCAAAGTGTTATTTTCCATACAAGCCTTGCGTAGGCTCTCTCCGACATCCACGTCGTTGGCGGAGTGGCGAACCCCGCAAACAGCATCGCGGGGCAGGAACGCGCCATTCCGCCCTATATGCGTCCAGCTAACCACAAGGGGATGCCTACCCCAGCCAGGTGTAGCGGTCCTGCATGTATGCTTTCCAGCCCTGCATTTCATCAGTTGCAAACCCTCTGAACAGATCCTCCACATGAACACTGACAAAACGACCTTCTGTCTTCACCAACTTCGTCCAGATTTCGGTTGGAGTAGCCCCCAAGCCGTTTAGCAGCGGTGACGTGATCCGCTTGAAGTCATAGTTCGCATTCGGAGAAATGTGCAGCAGGCTGACCACATCGGCGCCCAATTCACGCGCCGCTTCCATTCTCGCTGCCAGGAATTGCTGGCGCATGAATTG
>ENA-UPTA01006539-UPTA01006539.1-activated-sludge-metagenome-genome-assembly--contig:-NODE-6539-length-10260-cov-7.536698_pt1 | contig 10260 bp, 10 predicted proteins | sample MGYA00238184_ERZ773361 | MGnify/ENA primary metagenome ERZ773361 (study PRJEB29100, sample SAMN05720205) | activated sludge metagenome | isolation source: anaerobic digester from wastewater...
TTTCAGAATTGCTTACAGGGTATGCATACATTATGTTATATGCATTAATAGAGAACGCAGCTACACATTCATCAATTGTCCCACATAGAAAACCGTAACACCCAGCAGCCATCTGCATTTTAGCTATCGCAGTACTTTTGTGTGTCTTCATCATGGGCATCAGAAGTTTAGAATGCTGATTCAGTAATGCCTGCATCGAATATATGTTCTTTTTAAGTATAGATTTATCCAGTATAGTTAAAGGTGTTTTCATGCAGTTCCTCTTTTCTAGTAATTTTAGCATAAAATTTAATCTTAAGGAATCAATAGAAGTGTTAAGCTCTGTCTCTATCTCTATTTATATCCATTTCTGCATTTATAGTTATATCAATCTCAATATTTTTCATAAAACAAAGAGATGGAATAACCATCCCTTTATTAGACATTATTTCACCAGAACACAATTGTTATTAGCAAATGTTGTTATGGTTTATCTATTATTTAAGAAGCCTGAACTTCCCAATAACCGGCAATTCCCTTGCTCTTCCTTTGGCTGCATTAATAATGCCTACAACCATAAGGTATATAACAACAACTGAACCTGCAAATGCAATTATTCCTAAAAGTATAAGGAAGAAGAGCATCCTTCCAAGAAGAATATTCAATATACCCATAAGGATATAGAATACAATCTCAATAATTGCAAGAGTCAAACCCTGGTTTGAATGATACCTTGTAAATTTTGATTTCGGGAAGCAAAGAATCGGAATAAGGACAAGAAGACCAAGATAAGCTACTATTGATATGCGTTTAAACATTGCTATGTCTTCAGGATCATATTCATTTGTAGTATCTGGAGTCTTATTAAGTTTTTCAAAAGTTTCTTTTGCTCCCGGCTGAGGTCCGGTATTAGGCATCGCTGCAAAAGGTACTGGCCCTGTTCCTGGAGCAGTTTGAGCACCTGCTGGTGTGCCACATGTAGGACAGAACTTTACACCCGGTTCTACCTTTGTGCCGCAATTTCTGCAGATAACAGCCTGTGGTACTGTTGTTGTTCCACATGTTGGACAGAATTTAGCTCCTTCCTCTAAAGCAGCTCCGCAATTCTTACAGTTATTTGTGCTTTTAATAGGTTGTTCAGCAGGTTTATCCTCAGGTTTACCCTGTTCAGCTGCTTCATTTACAACTGGTTTGACTTCCTCAACAGCATTTCCGCAACTTGCACAGAATTTTGCATTGTCTTCCAGTTCATTGCCACAATTTATACATTTCATAATGTGCTACCCCTCTCTATATATGTATTGTATACGTGAATATAATATCACAAATATATAATCCTACACAATAATCTATACAAATAAATTAAAAACACATCTTTAATATCAGCGTATCGGATGCATGAAAGCATCATAATCAGGATAAACATACCATTTACCATGTATTTTTATCATATCAAGAGCCATTGTATATGTCTGTTCCTGGCTTTCACCTCGTAAAGTTACCTGAAGGTTTACAGTAATAATATCCTTGACTGATGTTTTAGGAATACGCCAGATATCATATAACTGGGTCTTCTGCAGATTAATTTCTTCTCTTGACCAGTACTCCTTTACCTTAATTGAATATCTCACACGAAACCGTTCACCGAATTTGTTGTAGTTATATGCATAATCCTCATCAAAAGATGATTTGAAATCCTCATATCTTATTCCGTCTATAATGCTCTTTTGAGTAAAAATGTTTTCCACTTGAGGAGGAAAAGAGGCAATGAAATTTTCAATCTGATTTTTCTGTATCCCTCTAAAATACATGTCAAGAGATTGCTCGATACTGCCGAATGAATTAATTATTAATATCAACAGCATAATTACAGTAATAAAAGCTGATAATGTGATTATTGCATTCTTATTAACTTTTACAGGTTTCTTAATTGTGGGAACCTCCAGCCTGACTTCAAGCTTCTGCCCGCACTCTTCACAATATCTAGAGCCAAAGCTGTTGTTTGTCCCGCAATTCTTGCATAAACGAGCCATTACTCCTCCATAACTTTCTTCGCTTATATTCTATATGTACACAATATTAATATCAACATCTGCCTTGAATTCCTGCCTATTTTTCCTTATGCTTATTGACAGCAAAGCGCTTTGCGATGTAAAATAAAAAAAACCGTATGGGGTGGGAAATGGCAATAAAACATATATTCGTAACTGGCGGCGTCGTATCCGGATTAGGTAAGGGAATAACAGCCGCTTCTTTAGGCAGGCTTTTAAAAACTATGGGTTATAAAGTGGCTCTTCAAAAATTCGATCCATATATCAATGTAGATCCTGGAATTATGAGCCCATATCAGCATGGAGAAGTTTACCTGACAGAAGATGGAATAGATACAGATCTGGATTTAGGCCATTATGAAAGATTTATTGACGAAGACCTTGATTATTTAAGCAGTTTTACTGCTGGTAAAATATATGACACAATACGTAAAAGAGAATATGCCGGCACATACGGAGGAGGCACAATTCAAGTCATTCCCCATATCACCAATGAAATTAAAAGCCTTATATATAAAAATGCCGAACAAAAAGGAGTACAGGTCGCAATAACGGAAATTGGCGGAACTGTAGGAGATATTGAGTCACAGCCTTTTTTAGAAGCAATAAGGCAGGTAGGATTGGAAAAAGGCCATGAAAATGTCCTTTATATCCATGTCACTCTTCTGCCTTATCTGAAAGTTTCAGATGAGTTAAAGACTAAGCCTACCCAGCACTCGGTAAAAGAACTTAGAAGCCTGGGAATTCAGCCGGATATAATCGTATGTCGTTCTGAAAGACATATTACAAAACAGATAAAAGATAAAATCGCATTATTCTGTGATGTTGATCCCGCATGCGTCATTGAAAATATTGATGCATCAAGCATATACGAAATTCCTGTTCTGCTTGCTAATGAAGGATTTGCTGATATTGCTGTGAAGAAGCTTAATCTTAAGAAACGTAATCTGGATTTATCAGAATGGAATAAAATTATTTATGAGCTTAATAATCCTCAGATGAATGTCAAAATAGCTTTGGTTGGTCAGTATGTTGCATTCCATGAAGCATATCTGTCTGTAAGTGAAGCATTGAAGCACGGAGGTTTCTATAATCATTCCTCAGTAGAAATCATATGGATAGATCCTACTATAATTAATGATAATAATATGGATGATGTTTTCAAAGGGGTAAGCGGCATACTTGTACCAGCTGGATTTGGAGACAAGGGTATCGAGGGTATGATAAAATCTGCCGGGTATGCAAGAGAAAACAACATTCCATATATGGGTTTTTGTTTAGGTATGCATACTGCAGTAATTGATTTTGCCAGAAATGTATGCGAAATACCTGGTGCCCAGAGCCAGGAATTCGATACTAACACTAAGTACAATGTCATTATGTTAAGCAAAAATGAAGGGCGGACGGGAGGTTATGTTTGCGAACCTGCAAAAAACTCCATATTATGCGAGATATATGGCAGCTCCAAACCTTTCTCTGAGAGGCATAAGCATAAATATGAGATAAATAGTGATTATTCAGATATAATGGAACAAAAAGGTCTTAAGGTAAGCGGCGTAAACAAGGATCTTATTGATGTAATGGAACTTGAGGGACATCCCTTCTATATCCTGGCACAGTTCCAGCCGGAATTTAAATCGCGTCCCACCAACCCGCATCCTCTGATGAAAGCATTTATAGCTGCTGCAATAAATCATATGGAAAAGGATAACAATGAATACGGACAATGAAATCGAGAAAAAAATAAAGAATAAGAAACTCTTAACAAATATACTGCTATTTGCAGCTTTCCCCATCATATGCCTTGTGTTCGCATTAATAGGAAAATGGCTTTTATTCGGTATAGTTCTTTCAATATATCTAGCTGTTTTCATATATATGAAGCTGGAAAATATCCGTTTGATACAGACAGGTTATTTCGATAAGAAGGGAGAGTTTCAAAAAGCACTGAAACCAGCTTATATGGCATATAAAATGAAACATTCCTCAATAGACACTGCAAATATTTTCATATATATGCTATTAAAGGCAGGTAAATATGAGAAAGCTCTTGAAATAACAGATAAAAACCGAAATCGCCACATGACTGAGAACCAATTCATAGCTTTTTCATCTAACGAGGCTTTGGCTTTATGGAAAGTTGGAAAAATAGAAGATTCAATTGCGCTTTTTGATAAAATAACACAGAAATTTGAATCTACAAATATATATGTTTCGTTTGGTACAGTACTCACATATTCTAATGATTTGAATAAAGCGCTTGAGCTCAATAAAAAGGCATATCAGTACAATTCCAGCAGCAAAGGTATAAAGGACAATCTAGCCTATACATATTTTCTTATAGGTGATACAGACCGAGCAAAAAGGATGTATGACGAACTGCTTGATGAGCCTTTGAATTTTCCAGAAGCATATTACAATGCCGCGATGGTTTCAAATTCGCAAGGTCAGTATGATGAAGCAGTAAGGCTGATGAAGCAGGCATTATCCAAACAGTTCAACGGATTAACTGCTGTTACAAGAGAAGAGATATCATCAAAAATTGATTATCTGAACAGAGGCCAGGGCGGTATGCTGTAATCCGGTTCTGCATTGAATTTCATTAACTGTCCTGTAACAGGATGAATAAATTCCAGACAGTACGCAAATAACGCTATATGACCTTTAGGCCCGTTGCCATACTTCATATCACCATAGATCGGATGCCCTATATTTGAAAACTGCACTCTTATCTGATGATGCCTGCCGGTATGAAGATCTATATCAAGTAATGAATACTCGCCTGAAGTCTTCAAGACTGTATAACTCAGTTTGGCAAGTTTTGCGTCTTTATATATTTTATCAGCAATAAATGAAGTCTTCTTTGATTCATCCTTATACATCCAGTTTTCCAGACTATCACTTGTATTGCTCATTCTTCCAAGTACAACAGCCAAATATTTTTTTACAACCTTATTATTCCTAATCTGTTCACTTAATCTTGAAGCAGCTTTGGATGTTTTTGCAAAAACCATAATACCACCGACAGGTCTGTCTAACCTATGAACAAGTCCAACAAAAACATTGCCAGGTTTATCATATTTCATTTTTATATAATCCTTTACCTGGGTAAGAAGATCATAATCTTGAGAAGCGTCCTGCATAACAGGCTGGTCTGCTTTTTTTAGAACGACTATTATGTGATTATCCTCATATATTATATTCACTTGTTCTCCCATCTTGCAGTATATCCGCAAGGCAGAGTTACTTTTCTGTCAGTCTGCTTCAAACCTAACTCATAGGACAAAGTCTTTCCTGAATATTTCATATCTATTGTAAGCTTAAGAATATTTTCGATTGAAGTCATAGATATATCAGAAGCATATGAATTAATCATGAAAGCAATAGGTTTATCGCTTAAAACATGCATACATAAATCCACAAGATTATATAAACTGTCCTCAACCTGCCACATCTCTCCTTTGGGACCTCTGCCATATGAAGGCGGATCCATGATTATTATGTCATATTTACTATTTCTGTTAATTTCCCTCTTAACGAATTTTACAGCATCATCAACTATATATCTTATCTTGGCATCAGATAATCCTGATAACTGGGCATTCTCCTTTGCTCTTGAAACCATACCTTTGGAAGCATCAACATGGCATACTGAAGCGCCTGCAAATGCGCATGCTACAGTAGCACCGCCAGTATATGCAAAAAGGTTTAAAACATTTATTTTGCCGTCTCTATCATCATATTCCTTTTGTATTTTTTCGATAAGAAAATCCCAGTTATATGCCTGTTCAGGGAATAAACCAGTGTGTTTGAAGCCTGTAGGTTCAACATAAAATTTTAACTGCTTATAGCTTATCTGCCATCTTTCGGGAACAGCTTTTTTCCACTGCCAGCTTCCTCCTCCAGTATTGGAACGGTTATATACTCCATCCGGATTCACCCTGCTAGTAACAGGATATGGCCATATACACTGAGGATCAGGTCTTCTTAATATATAGCTTCCCCATCTTTCTGTCTTTTCTCCATTTCCTGTCTCCAGCAACTCATAATCTTTCCATTTATCTGAAACACAAATCATCTCTTTACCTCTATTAAGTTATTTTATATTACCCGCCTTGTTATGTAAAGTTGAACATGGGAATCAGCTATATATCAATCATAAGCTTATTTTATTTATATTATGATAATTCATAAAATTTAAATCAAAAATAGAAGGTTCTGCTATACATATTAAATTTTTGTGTTATACTCTTTTTTGTTTGGAGGTTGCATATGGATTCACGTACAAGAGTCATAAATGTCTTGAAGCATGAGAGTATAGATAGGTTCCCGCGCACGCTTTGGTTATTGCCGAATGTAAAGGTTTTTAAAAAAGATCAGTATGAAGAACTTTTAAAAAACATCGAGTTCGATATACAGAATCCTGATTTGGGATTTTCTAAAAGCCGTTATGAGAAAGGCATCGCATATATGATGCCAGAATACACAGATGAGTTCGGCTGTACATTTGAAGTAGCAGAACAAGGTGTAGTGGGAGAAGTAAAAAAAGCTATATTTTCTGATATTGATAATATTGACAGATATATAATGCCATATGAAATACTTGAAGGTTTTAATAAAGACTTTATTAACCGCCAATGCAATACATCAGATAAGTTTATGTTGGCGAACACTCATATACGTCCGTTTGAAAGAGCTCAGTTTATGAGAGGTACTGAGGAACTTTTTATGGATTTAGCTACAGAAGAGCCGAAAATAAAGAAACTGCTTTCCAAACTTCATCATTTCTATATGAAAGAGCTGGAAATGGTGACAAGAACTGACATTGATGGTTTTTCCTTTATGGATGACTGGGGAACCCAGATATCCCTTCTAATAAGCCCTGTAATATGGAGAGAGTGGTTTAAACCTATGTATAAGGATTACTGTGATCTTGCTCACTCAAGGAATAAATATGTTTTCTTCCATTCAGATGGTTTTATCGAACAGATTTATCCGGATTTAATCGAAATTGGTATAGATGCGATTAATTCACAGCTGTTTTGTATGGATATAGAGAAACTTGTTAATCTATATGGAGACAAAATATGCTTCTGGGGTGAAATAGACAGGCAGTATACTCTGCCATTCGGTACAGTTGATGATGTTAAAAAAGCAGTTGACCGGGTTGCTGATGCAGTAATAAAAAAGAACAGGAAACGCACAGGAGCATTTGCACAGTGTGAGTGGAATGCGTTTGACCCGTATGAAAACATGATATCTGTTTTTAAGCACTGGGACACGAAATAATCAGTATTCTATACCTCTTCTGGCAGAAATGCTGTTATTATAAGGATGTTTTACGCATTTTATATCAGATACATAATCTGCAGCATTAACAATATTAACAGATGCATCTCTGCCGCTTAAAAGTATTTCCATATGATCAGGCTTTGTTTTAAGAAAGTTTATAAGCAGTCTCTCCTCAATAACACCTATTGAGACTGCCCCAAGCACTTCATCCAGAACAAGCATATCATATCTCAAAGGTTCATTTGCAATCATTGCTATAGCAGATTCTAAAGCTTGCATATGCTCTTTTGCATAAAGAGATTTTTCCTGTTCATCCATATAGTAATAAAACTTTCTGAAACTGCATATCCTGTTTACGACTATATTATCAATTTTTCTTAAAATATTAAGTTCTCCACTGTCAAATCCCTTCTGAAACTGCATAAAATATACTTTCATACCTTGTCCTGCAGCTCTTATGGCAGCACCAGCACATGCAGTTGTTTTACCCTTACCATCCCCTGTATATACTTGAATCAGACCCTTCATGTTCCACCTCTATTGCTCATTTGTTACAAGTGTATCATCCACTATCTCTTCTTCCAGTTCAATATCAAAATACTCATTGAATATCCTCATTAATGCAGGAACAGTATATGATCCCCAGACTCCTTTTTCTATTACGACACATGCAGCTATTTCCGGAGAGTCTGCAGGCGCATACGCGATTGAAAGACCATTTGATGAAGAGTCTATTTCATATCCTGTTTCTGCAGTTCCCGTTTTGGCAGCGACCGAAAGAGGATATTTCGCAAAAACCCTGCTTGCTGTACCCTCTTTCGCGACAAGCTTCATAGCTTCCCTTATTGTAGTATCAGTTTCTTCTGATATTCCGACTTCTGTATAGGATTTATCACCTTCATATAAAATTACACCATTCTCATCCTCAATCTTCAGTATTACATGTGGAGTATACTTCTTGCCTGATGAAGCAAGTGTTGCTGTGTAACTAGCTATCTGTACCGGAGTGAAGTTGTTATAAAGCTGACCTATGGCTGACTGGGCAGTATCAGCGATCCACCAGGACTCACTAAAAGTTTGCATCTTATATTCTTTATTGCTTATAATTCCTCTGCTTTCATTTGGCAGATCAATCCCTGTTTTCACTCCTAATCCAAAAGCTCTTGCCCATGCATCAATACTGTCTATACCCGTTTCAACTCCCAACAGATTAAAAAATATGTTACAGGACTGTTCAATAGCTTTGATGACATTAATTTTCCCATGCCAGCTTAAACATGTAAAATTGTGCCCTCCAATATCAGTCTTCATTTTGCATTCAATAAGCGTATCCTTGTTAATTACTTTGCTTTCAAGACCTGCTATCGCAATAATCGGCTTGAATATGGATCCTGGAGTATATAATGCCTGAATAGCTCTATTAAACATAGGTGTATTTGACTCATCGTTAATAGCTTCTAGCCTCTTTGCAACAGATTCCTCATCACTATCAATAAACCAGGAAGGATCAAATGATTTATTATTTGCACAGGCTAGTAATTCACCTGTATCAACATCAATAACAATTGCAACTGCGGCATTGGCATCTCCGAAATTTTTAGTTCCATCTGCTTTAGCAATAATTTCCTCAATAGTAACAGCTAGCGCATCAAGAGATGCTCTTTGCAACTCAATATCTATTGTAAGGTATACATCATTTCCGTTAACAGGCTTTTTACCTTCAATCACTGATAGCACTTTTCCAGAAACGTCAGTTTCCACAACCGCATATCCGTCTTCACCGCGTAAATAGTCTTCGCAATACTGTTCTATTCCCATCTTGCCAATCATATAATCAGATGTAAGAGTTACATCATTTTCCATTTCTTTATCTGACACCAGTCCAACATAGCCAACTATATGTGCGACCAAAGCTGCTTCATCAGTATAAGCCCTTACATAGCTTTTTCGTAATGATACACCTCCGAGCTTATGGCTGTTTTCAGTTATATATGCAACGGTTTCCAGCGAGACATCTGATGCAATCTCAATATACCCTGACATATAATCAGGTCTCATCTTGAGTATTTCGTATCTTAAGGTAACTATCTTATAAGCATCTAGATCTGAATATGTATTGTCTACATAGAAATATTTCCTAAGGTATCTGAAGAAGTCATTTGCATCATATTGCACTGCAGTTTCAGCCCGTGCGAAAAGATCCTGTCTTGTCTGCCAGGCTAAAAGATCCTGCGAAGTCCAGTCCTTATTGAATACAAATGTCTCGTACTCCTGATTATACTCAAGTACTGATGTGAGGCTTTTAAGAAATTTCTCATTGTTCTGTGTTAACAGATCATAAAGATTAAGCAAAGTGGGGTTCAGGTTCTCACTTGCAGTAAATGCCTTTGTAAGATAAACATTCTGACATTCCCTGTTATAGGCAAGAAGTACTCCGTTACGGTCATAGATATTACCTCTTGATGCCTGTATTTCATACTTTCTTTCTATCCGGACAGCTGACTGGCTTATATAAAGTTTTCCATCTATTATCTGCAGCTTATATAGCTTGCCTAAAAATATAATCATAATCAGAAGCATGATTAACGCTATTATGAAATATCGATTCTTAAGAATTTTGGTTATTCCGTCCATATAGCAGTCTCTTGCTCCTTTTCCCATATGAATTATATATCATGAACATTACTGCGGTTATAACCGTGATTATAAGAGCAGTATATATGGCAGAAAATCCGATGTCAGTTATAAACATGCTGAATCCTTTAAAAAAATCCTTGATTCCTACAGATAACATGATTGTATATGCTCTGGAAATAAATGCAGTGACAAGACCAGCAAGAGTAAGTATTACAATATTTTCTTTTTTAAATCTTCTTCCTATTGCAATCGATAAGAGCCCTCTTAAAAAAAGCAGAACAGTCATTGGACCTAAAAATCT
>ENA-UPTA01006544-UPTA01006544.1-activated-sludge-metagenome-genome-assembly--contig:-NODE-6544-length-10255-cov-9.362941_pt1 | contig 10255 bp, 10 predicted proteins | sample MGYA00238184_ERZ773361 | MGnify/ENA primary metagenome ERZ773361 (study PRJEB29100, sample SAMN05720205) | activated sludge metagenome | isolation source: anaerobic digester from wastewater...
TCGTGCACCAGTTCGACCCGCTGCTCCCGCCCCCGGTTGCGGAACGCCGTGCCGATCTCGCCGGAGCCCCCCTCGACCTCGTCGTGCCGGTAGCGGGTGTCGCCGGCCCGGAAGCGCACCAGGGCCACGCCGGGCAGCGGCTGCTCCAGTTCGCCGAGCGCTTCGACGCGCTGCTGACGCAGGCGGACGAACACGTCCGATTCACTCGGAATGCCGTACCGGCTGCTCATCTCGGAATACGCCACGCCCAGCACCCCGCGTCCGCCGACGTACGACAGCCCCGTGCCGAACCCGCGCCCGCGCGCGCCGCTGTTGGGCAGGCGGCCGCGCGCGCTGTCGGGATCGCCGTCGACGGCGGTGCCCGGGAAGCGGTAGTTGCCGGCACCGCGATCGAACCCGTCGACCGTCCAGTTCCAGCCGTTCGCCCCGCCGCGCAGCCCGAGCGCGCTGGCGTGCCCGCCGGTGCCGGTGTCGGCGCTGGCCAGCGCCTGGCCCCGCACGGCGCCCAGACGCGTCAGGGGGATCCGGTCGTTGACCACGTTGACCAGGCCGCCGATGGCGCCTCCACCGTACAGCAGGGTCGCCGGGCCGCGCAGCACCTCGATCCGGCGGGCGGCGAGCGGATCGGTCGCCACCGCGTGGTCGGGACTGAGCGACGACGCATCGGCGACGTCGAGTCCGCCCTGGGTGATCTTCACCCGCGGTCCGTCGAGGCCGCGGATGACGGGCCGGCCGGCGCTGATGCCGAAGCCGCTCTCCTGCACGCCGGGCTGCTGCGACAGGGTCGAGCCCAGCGAGCCGTCGCGCTGACGGTCCAGTGTCGCGTCGCGCAGCACGGTGGCGGGCTGGACCATCGAGGGCTCGGCGGGATTCAGCGGGCTCGCCGTGACGGTCACGTCCGGCAGGATCTGCGCGCCTGCGGGGTCGAACGCGATGCCGGCGGCGGCGGGGAGGAGCAGGGTCCAGGGCAGGGTGCGCGGTCTCATCATGCAACTCAGTGGTACGAGCGGGCAGTCTAGTCCGCGCGGACAGCTCAAGGCAACCCAGTTGCATTAATAAAGCCACACTGTTGCATTGACGAATGGCCGCTGCCCCCCGATCTGCGGCGTCTCGGGAGGGGGTGCCGCGTCGGGGGCCGGTGCTACACTGGATTCGACTTTTCTGCTGGGTGAACCCTTGGTCTTCTCGTTGTTCGGTCGAAAGGCGAAAGCCGATGCGCGACGTCCTCGCGACGGAATGCCCGTGCGCATTCCGGACACGACCGTGCGCGGCCCGAGCACGGGCACGAACACCGAAGCCCAGCGCGAGATCGCCCGCCGCACGGCCGAGAAGATCGATCAGATCGAGTCCGAGATGATCGAGGTCGCGTCCCCGCTGGCGCGCCCGGCCAAGCCGATCCAGGTCGATGCCGTCGCGCGCACGCCACGCCCTGCCGATGTCTCCGCAGCCGGGCGCATGTCCGTGGCGGCGCCCGGCGCGAAGCCGCCCGTCGCGTCACCGTCCGTCGCGTCACCGTCCGTTGCAGCGCCGGCGCAGCGCCCGGCGCTGCCGGCCCTGGATCCCGACACGGCGATCGTGCTGGGCGATGCGCATGCCGCCGCCGGCGGCATCGAGATCACCGCGTCGGCCCTGCCGGCCGACCTGGAAGAGGCCGCCATCCTGTTCGCCAACGGACAGGCGCAGGCGGCCGTCACCACGCTGCGCTCGGCGATCGCGCGCGGCACGCTCGAGTCGTCCGTCCAGCAGGGCTGGGCGATGCTGTTCGACGTGCTGCAGGCCAGCGGCGCGAAGCTCGACTACGAGGCCGTGGCACTCGAGTACGCGGCGCGCTTCGAGAAATCCCCCCCGGCCTGGATCGACCCTGCCGAGGAGCGCGCCCCGGTGCGCCGCGCGGCGCTGGCTGCACCGGTGGTGTTCCCGGCACGGATCGACGGCGCCATCGCGCGCCAGATCGAACAGGTGCGCCGGGCCGTCGCCGGCAAGCGCCCGATCGTGCTCGACCTCACCGCGGCGGGCAGTGTCGACGCCGACGGTGCCGCGCTGCTCGTCGAGGTCATCGAGTCCATCGAGCGCTCCGGCCGGGAACTCGTCGTGCTGGGCGTGCCGCGCCTGCGCGACATCGCCCGCGCGTCGATCGCCGCGGGCCGACGCGACCCCCAGGACGCCTGCTGGAAGCTGGCGCTGCTGTGCCTGCGCCTGATGGGCGAGAAGCAGGCGTTCGACGACCTGGCGATCGACTTCTGCGTCACGTACGAAGTGTCTCCGCCGTCGTGGGAGCCCCCGGGCGCCACGGTGCGCACCACGATGCCCGAGAACGTCGCGGCCGAACCCGAGGCCCCGCGCTCGTCCGCGGCCGTCGAAGGCAACGCGCTGGCGCTGCGCGGCGAGGTGACCGGCCGCATGCCGACCGAGCTGGCGGCGCTGCGTGCGCACGCCGCCACCTGCCAGGACGTCGTCATCGACTGCCGTGGCCTGCGCCGCATCGACTTCGCCGCCGCCGGCGAACTGCTCAACGAGGTCGTCGGCCTGTGCAGCACCGGCAAGACCGTGCTGTTCGTCGAACCCAGCATGGTTGTCGAGGCCCTGCTCATGGTCATGGGCATTCACGAGCTTGCCGACATCCGTCGGCGTAAAATCTGACGCTCCACTTCTGACTCGGCGCACCCGGCCCGCGCGGTCCGGCAGGCGCAATCATCCATGGAACAGTTTCACGGCACGACCATCGTGTCCGTGCGTCGCGGCGCATCGGTTGCGCTCGGCGGCGACGGACAGGTGACGCTGGGGTCGATCGTCATCAAGCACGGCGCGCGCAAGGTGCGCCGCCTCTATCACGACAAGGTGCTCGCGGGCTTCGCGGGCGGCACGGCCGACGCGTTCACGCTGTTCGAGCGGTTCGAAGCCAAGCTCGAGAAGCACTCGGGCCACATGCTGCGCGCCGCGGTCGAGCTGGCCAAGGACTGGCGCACCGACCGCATGCTGCGGCGGCTCGAGGCGATGCTGGCCGTCGCCGATCGCGAGCACTCGCTGATCATCACCGGCAATGGCGACGTGCTCGAGCCCGAGTACGGGCTGATCGCGATCGGCAGCGGCGGCGCGTACGCGCAGGCGGCCGCGCGCGCGCTGATCGACAACACCGAGCTCGATCCCGAGACCGTGGTGCGCAAGTCGCTGGCGATCGCCGCCGACATCTGCGTGTACACCAACCAGCACCACACGGTCGAGACCCTTTCCTGAAGGCGTACGAAGCGAATGACCCAGATGACCCCGGAGGAGATCGTCTCCGAGCTCGACAAGCACATCGTCGGACAGGCGCGTGCCAAGCGTGCAGTCGCGGTGGCGTTGCGCAACCGCTGGCGGCGCCAGCAGGTGGCCGAGCCGCTGCGTCACGAGATCACCCCCAAGAACATCCTGATGATCGGCCCGACCGGTGTCGGCAAGACCGAGATCGCACGACGCCTGGCGCGCCTGGCCAACGCACCCTTCATCAAGATCGAGGCGACCAAGTTCACCGAGGTCGGGTACGTGGGCCGCGACGTCGACACGATCGTGCGCGACCTGGTCGAGTTCGCGATGAAGCAGGCGCGCGAACAGGCCACGAAGCGCGTGCGGCAGCGCGCGCTCGATGCCGCCGAGGACCGTGTGCTCGACGTGCTGCTGCCGCCGTCGCGCCCGGCGGCCGCCAATCCGTTCGGATTCGCGTTCGGCGCGTCCGACGACACACCCGCGCCCCGCACCGAGAGCGCGGCCGAGTCGGCCACGCGCCAGAAGTTCCGCAAGAAGCTGCGCGAGGGTGAGCTCGACGACAAGGAGATCGAGATCGAGATCGCGCAGCCCATGCCCGCGATGGAGCTCTCCGGCCCGCCCGGCATGGAGGAGATGACCCAGCAGCTGCAGACGATGTTCGCGGGCCTGCAGGGCCGCCGCAAGAGCCGCAAGCTGCGCATCGCCGAGGCGCTGAAGCTGCTGGCCGACGAGGAGGCGGCGCGCATGGTCAGCGACGAGGACCTGAAGGCGCAGGCGATCGCCGCGGTCGAGCAGAGCGGCATCGTGTTCCTCGACGAGATCGACAAGATCGCCAGCCGCTCCGAAGCGCAGGGCGCCGACGTGTCGCGCCAGGGCGTGCAGCGCGACCTGCTGCCGCTGATCGAGGGCACGTCGGTGAACACGCGTCACGGCGTGGTGCGCACCGACCACATCCTGTTCATCGCGTCGGGGGCGTTCCACCTCTCGAAGCCGTCGGACCTGATCCCCGAACTGCAGGGCCGCCTGCCGATCCGCGTCGAGATGGATTCCCTGTCGGTGGGCGACTTCGTTCGCATCCTCACCGAGACCGACGCCAACCTCACGCGTCAGTACCAGGCGCTGCTCGACACCGAAGGCGTGCGGCTGGAGTTCGCGCCCGACGGCGTCGCGCGGCTCGCCGAGATCGCCTTCTCGGTGAACGAGAAGACCGAGAACATCGGCGCCCGCCGCCTGCACACGGTGATGGAGAAGCTGCTCGAGGAGGTGTCGTTCCAGGCCAGCCGCCATGCGGGACAGACGGTGGTCATCGACGCGGCCTACGTCGAGCAGCGGCTGGGCGACGTGGCCGCCCGCGAGGATCTCGCCCGCTACATCCTGTAGCGGCCGTCGGCCGCCGCTACGGCGTCATGTTCGTGCCGTCGCGCTCGAAGCGGCCGTCACGCAGCACCAGCCGCGTGATCGAACCGTAGTCGATCGGGTTGCCGGCGAAGCCGCGCAGCGGTTCGCCGAGCAGCATGCGCGGCAGGGTCTGGATGATGCCCACGTGGGTCATCAGCACGATCTCGCAGTCCGGATCCTCCGGATGGCGTGCGGTGAGTTCCTGTGCGAACGCATGCGCGCGCTGCGCCATCTGGGACAGCGACTCGCCGCCGGGCGGCACGTGATGCGCGATGTCGGCGCGCCAGGCCGCGATCTCCTCGCGCGGCAGCTCCGCCCACAGCCGTCCTTCCCAGTGACCGAAGTGCATCTCGGCGATGCGTTCGTCGAAGGTCGGATGCGGCCAGACGTCGCCCGCGAGCGCACCGGCGACCGTTGCGCAGCGCTGCAGCGGGCTGCTGTACACGGCCCGCGGCGGCGGGTGCGCGCCGCTGCGCCATCGGCGGCGCAGGCGCTCGAGCAATCCCGCAAGATCAGCCTGCTCGGGCGGCACGTCGGTGCGCCCGTAGCAGGTGCCTTCGATCACGTCCGGCTTAGGATGCCGGATCAGCAACAACTTCATCGATCACCGCCAGACTTGCAAGAACGCCGATCATGAACGCGGCCTCGGCGACGAGGCGCAGCGAACCCGGAGGGGGGACGGCGCCGGTCGCCGCGGCGCCTGCAGGCGCCGGACGCGACAGATGCCGGACATGGAGGTGGCGAAACCAGGCCGCACAGCCGGTGGCCAGCACCGACGCCAGCACGAACAGTCCCCACTCGTCGGTCCACCAGGCCAGCCCGCAGACCGGCGCCAGCGCGAGCGTGAGCGCGGTCCAGGCGTCGAAGCGGCGCATCGAATGGGCCTGGGGCGTTTCGGGGGACACCGCGCTGCCGCCGTCGGCATGCCGGCCGCCGGCGAGCACCAGCGCGATCCCGCGCGAGAAGGTGCCCGCGGCCACCAGGGTGACGCCGATCCAGCTCGGGTCGATGGACGACAGGGTCTCGTAGTTCAGCAGCAGCAGCATCGCGAGTGCGATGACGCCCCGCGCGCCGACGCGGGGCGTGGCCGTGTCGGCGGCCATCGGCGGCGCAACTGGCGCCCCGATCGCGTCGGCCGCCGCGGCCATCGAGCCGTGGTCACGGGTGCCGCTCAGCATCAGTCCGGCCGTCATCGCCACCAGCACGGCGACCGGATGCGGGAGCACCAGCGCGCACATCGCGTAGATCAGGGCCGTCAGCAGGCTGATCACCAGGCCGGCCAGCGGCAGGTAGCGCTCGCAGCGGGCGACCGAAGCGGGGTGGGCGCCGGCCCATGCGCGCAGGTGCGCCCCGATCGGCAGCCGTGAATGCAGGCCGATGGCCAGGGCGAGCAGGCGCATCTGCAGGCTCAGCATGTCGTGGTGCGGGCGCAGGCGTCGAGCGCGGCGCGCAGACAGCGCGGGCACAGGCAGTGCGGCCCGAGGTCCGCCGGCAGCGGCTCGAGCGCCGGGAGCGCGCTGCACCAGCACTGCGCCGCCCGCGCGCCACACGGGAACGGTGCGCCGCAGCGCGCGCAGCACGTGCCCGTGAGGCCGTCGGCGTCGGCCCCGGTCCCGGTCCCGCCGCCGATGCCGCTCCCGCCTTCGATGTCGGTTCCGCGGTTGGTTCCGGTCCGGTCGCCGGCTCCGGTCGGGTCGGTTCCATCGGTGCCGTCGGCCACCGCGGTCTGCGGGGTCGGTGCGGTCGGTGGGGAGGGCGGGCTGCCAGCGGGCATGCGGTCGGTTCGCGGTCGGGGGGGCTGTCGTAGAATCCCCGGCATCTTATCGGATGCGCTCCCGCGCGCCGTCCACACGCGACCGACGCCATGAACGAAAACGCTGTGCCCGCAGGCCTGAAGGCGGAGATCCTCGCCGAGGCGATGCCCTACATCCGCCGCTTCCACGGCAAGACGATCGTCATCAAGTACGGCGGCAACGCGATGACCGACGATCGGCTCAAGTCGAGCTTTGCGCACGACGTGGTGCTGCTCAAGCTGGTCGGCCTGAATCCGGTCGTCGTGCACGGCGGCGGCCCGCAGATCGAGCAGCTGCTCGCCCGCATCGGCAAGAAGGGCGAGTTCATCCAGGGCATGCGCGTCACCGACGAGGAGACGATGAGCATCGTCGAGATGGTGCTCGCGGGCCAGGTCAACAAGGAGATCGTCGAGCTGATCAACCATGCCGGCGGCAAGGCGGTCGGGCTCACCGGCCAGGACGGCGGGCTGATCCGCGCGCGCAAGATGATGCTGGCCGACAAGGACCGTCCCGGCGAGCAGATCGACATCGGGCAGGTCGGCGAGATCGAATCCATCGACCCGGGCGTGATCCAGACGCTGACGGGCAGCGGCTTCATTCCCGTGATCGCGCCGATCGGTTCGGGCCGGTCGGGCGAGACCTACAACATCAACGCCGACCTGGTCGCCGGCAAGATCGCCGAGGTGCTGAAGGCCGAGAAGCTGGTGCTGCTCACCAACACGCCGGGCGTGCTCGACAAGAACGGTCAGCTGCTCACCGGCCTGAGCGCGCGCCAGATCGACGACCTGTTCGCCGACGGCACCATCAGCGGCGGCATGCTGCCGAAGATCTCGTCGGCCCTCGATGCGGCCAGGGGCGGTGTCAACTCGGTGCACATCGTCGACGGACGCGTCGACCACTGCCTGCTGCTGGAGATCATGACCGACCACGGGGTCGGCACGATGATCCGGTCGCACTGAGTGCAGGCGGCGGTGCGCGCCACCGTGAACACGTGCGGCGCCTGAGTCCGGTCCGGGCGGTGCGATGACCCGTCCGCATCCGCGCAGGCCGGTCTGGCTGCTGGATCTCGACAACACGCTGCACGACGCGGGCACACACGTGTTCCCGCGCATCAACCAGGCGATGACCGACTACGTCGCGCGCAGGCTGGCACTGCCGCACGACGAGGCGAGCGCGCTGCGCGTGCACTACTGGCGCCGCTACGGCGCCACGCTGCTGGGCCTGATCCGGCACCACGACGTCGACCCGCACGAGTTCCTGCGCGAAGCGCATCCGTTCCCCGACCTGCACCGGCTGGTCGCGCGCGACCACGGCCTGCGACAGGTGCTGCGTCGCCTGCCCGGGCGCAAGATCGTCGTGACCAACGGCCCGGCCGCCTACGCGGCGGGCGTGCTGCGCGCGCTCGGGGTCGCACCGCTGGTCGACGACCTGATCCCGATCGAGGCGATGCGCTTCGCCGGCCGCTTCATGCCCAAGCCCTCGCGCACGATGATGCGCAAGCTGGTCGCGCGTCTGCGGGTGCCTGCCGGCCGCTGCGTGCTGGTGGAGGACTCGGTCGACAATCTGCGGGCTGCACGTGCCTGCCGGCTGCGCACGGTGCTCGTCACCGGGCATGGCGCGCGCACCGCCGGCGCGCCGCCCGCCGCACGGGCCGGGCGCGGGCGGCGCATCGACGTTCAAGTACAATCGGTCGGGCAGCTGCCTCGGATCGTCCATCGACTGCCATGACCCAAGATCAGCCGTCCCCAGCGAGGCCTGCCCGACCGAAGCCCGGCGAACGCCGTCTGCAGATCCTCCAGACGCTGGCGTCGATGCTGCAGGAGCCCGGTGCCGACCGGGTCACCACCGCCGCGCTCGCGGCGCGTCTGCAGGTCTCCGAGGCTGCGCTCTACCGCCACTTCGCCAGCAAGGCCCAGATGTTCGAGGGCCTGATCGAGTTCATCGAATCCACCATCTTCGGGCTGATCAACCAGATCGTCTCGCAGGAGGAGGACGGGCTGCGCCAGCTGCGCGCCATCGTGTCCATGCTGCTCGGCTTCGCCGAACGCAACCCGGGCATGACGCGCGTGCTGATCGGCGACGCACTGGTCACCGAGGACGGCCGCCTGCAGGACCGCATCAACCAGCTGGTCGATCGCATCGAGGCGTCGCTGCGCCAGAGCTTCCGCAATGCGGTCACCCAGGGACGGCTGCCGCACGACACCGAGGTCGCGGTGCGCGCGGGCATCGTGCTGGCCTTCGTGCTCGGACGCTGGCTGCGGTTCGCCAAGAGCGGCTTCCGTCGGACGCCGACCGAATCGATCGATCAGCAGATCGCGCTGCTGGTCGTCTGAGCGCGCGCGTCGACCCACCGTCTCCATCGTCTCCATCGCCCCGGCCATCGCCATGACGAACATCGTTTCCCTCGACGCCGTCGAACTCTCGGCCGCGATCCGTCGCCGCGACGTCTCCTGCCGCGACGTGATGCTGGCCTATCTCGCGGCCATCGAGCGCCACAATCCGAGACACAACGCGATCGTGTCGCTGCTCGACGGCGACGCGCTGCTTGCGCAGGCCGACGCGCGCGACGCGCAACTGGCGCGCGGCGAGTGGATCGGCTGGATGCACGGCTTTCCGCAGGCGATCAAGGACCTGGCGGCCACGCGCGGCCTGCGCACCACGATGGGCTCGCCGATCTTCCGTGACCAGGTCCCCACCGAGGACGCGATCGTCGTCGAACGCGCACGCCGCGCCGGCGCGATCATCGTCGGCAAGACGAACGTGCCCGAGTTCGGTCTCGGGTCGCAGACCTACAACCCGGTCTTCGGGGCCACCGGCAATGCCTACGACCCGGCGATCTGCGCCGGCGGATCCAGCGGCGGCGCCGCGGTTGCGCTTGCGCTGCGCATGCTGCCGGTGGCCGACGGCAGCGACATGGGCGGGTCGCTGCGCAATCCCGCGGCCTACAACAACGTGTTCGGACTGCGTCCGTCGGCGGGTCGCGTGCCCAAGCATCCGGCCAACGACCTCTTCATCGAGCAGCTCGGCACCGAGGGGCCGATGGCACGCACGGTGCCCGATCTGGCGATGCTGCTGTCGGTGCAGGCCGGCCACGATCCGCGCGCGCCCCTGTCGCTCGCCGAGGACCCGGCCCGGTTCGCCGGTGCGCTCGAGCGCGGGTTCGGCGGCACGCGGGTCGGCTGGCTCGGCGATCTCGGTGGTCATCTGCCGTTCGAGCCCGGCGTGCTCGACCTCTGCGTCGAGGCGCTGGGCGCGTTGCGCACCATCGGCTGCACGGTCGACGAGACACCGCTCGGCTTCGACCCGGAGCGGCTGTGGCGCACCTGGATCACGCTGCGCAGCTGCCTGGTCAGCGGCGGGCAGCACGCGAACTACGCCGATCCGGCCCGGCGCGCGCTGATGAAGCCCGAAGCGGTGTGGGAGGTGGAGAACGGGCTAAAGACCAGCGCGCTCGATGTCTATCGGGCGTCGGTCGATCGCAGTGCGTGGTATCGCCACGTGCTCGGCCTGTTCGAGCGGTTCGACTTCCTGGTGCTGCCGACGGCGCAGGTCTTCCCGTTCCCGGTCGAGCGCCACTGGCCGGACATGGTCGGCGGGCGCCGCATGGACACCTACCACCGCTGGATGGAAGTCGTGATCGGTCCCACGCTCGCCGGCTGCCCCGCCATCAGCGTGCCCGTGGGATTCGGCGCGCGGGGGCTGCCGATGGGCATGCAGATCATCGGCCGGCCGCGCGGCGACTTCGAGGTGCTCCAGCTTGCTCACGCGTACGACCAGGCCACCGGCTGGGTGCGCCGCCGTCCGCCGCCGTCGCTGTAGGC
>ENA-UPTA01006547-UPTA01006547.1-activated-sludge-metagenome-genome-assembly--contig:-NODE-6547-length-10251-cov-8.770596_pt1 | contig 10251 bp, 5 predicted proteins | sample MGYA00238184_ERZ773361 | MGnify/ENA primary metagenome ERZ773361 (study PRJEB29100, sample SAMN05720205) | activated sludge metagenome | isolation source: anaerobic digester from wastewater...
GATTCGCGATCATGCCTTCGCTCTTGATTCTCTTCTTTTTCCTGGAAGGTACCCGATGCTTGTGAAGCTTATAAGCGATCCCCGATAAATAAAGCAAAATGGGCCAAATTACAGACATAAAAGCAGGTTCCATCATTAGAGGCTCCTTCTGGCCTGAACCGGTCGAGATCAAGTTCATCGAGGAAGAAGGCAGCTATGTCCACCTCGTAGGAGCCACCACCATCACAAGGCAGCACGTTGATCAGGTAATTCCCAGGGAAGAGTTTGCCCGGCTGTCCGTCTCCGTGGCTGAATCGCTGTTCACCGAGGACCCATGGAAGGTCTTCCTGGCCCTGGAGACGAAACGATACCGGTTCGCCTCCGAGTATGATCCCCTCCTCGCCATGAACACGTCCAAGGTGGATCCGCTTCCCCACCAGATCGAGGCGGTTTACGGGTACGTCCTTCAGCTTCCCAAGATCCGTTTTCTCATTGCCGACGATCCCGGTGCAGGGAAGACGATCATGGCGGGGCTCATCATCAAGGAGCTGAAGCTCCGGAACATGGTGAAACGGATCCTCATCGTTGCCCCCGGTCACTTGAAGGATCAATGGCGCAGGGAGCTTTCCGAGAGGTTCGAGGAAAAATTCATCGTCATCGAAAGAGGGCTTTTGGACGCCCTTTACGGCGAGAACATATGGCTTCGGGAAAAGCAGGTGATCACCTCCATCGATTTCGCCAAAAGGGACGATATCCTCCCTTCCATATCGGCGGCCCACTTTGACCTCATCATCGTCGACGAGGCCCACAAGATGAGCGCCTACCGCTATGGCGAGAAAACGGAAAAGACCGGGCGGTATAAGCTCGGGGAGGCCCTGTCCCGCATGGCGGAGCATCTCCTTTTTCTCACGGCGACACCCCACAAGGGGGATCCGGAAAACTTCCGCCTCTTTCTTGATCTCCTGGAGCCCGGCTTTTTTGCAACCAACGAGATGCTCCAGGAATCCATCACCCAGGGAGACAACCCCCTCTTTATCAGGAGGGTCAAGGAGGACCTGAAAGACTTCGAGGGGAAGCCCCTTTTTCTTCCCCGCCACGTGGACACGGTATCCTTCAACCTGGGATCCAGCTCACCGAGGGAAAAGATCCTTTACAATGACCTGTCCGAGTACATCAACACCCAATACAACAAGGCCCTTGCCAAGGATAAGAAGAGAAACATCGCCTTTGCCCTGGTCATCCTCCAACGCCGGCTGGCATCGAGCACCTATGCCCTTTTCAAATCCCTGGAGAGGCGGAAAAAGCGCCTTGAAGAGCTTCTGCAGGGGGCCTTGGAACGGGGCAGGATCCCCGACGATTCCTTCGACATGGATGTGGTGGAGGACCTGAATGAGGAAGACCGCTGGAAGGAGGAGGAAATCTGGGAAACATTGAGTGTCGCCGAAAACCGGGAGGAATTGGAAAGGGAAATCAAGATCATCGACGAGCTGATCTCCCAGGCGAAAGTCATCATTGACAATGAAGAGGAGATCAAGCTCAAGGAGCTGAGAAGGGCCATCGAGGGTCTGTCGGAAAAGTATGCCGACCCGAAGGACAAGAAGATCCTCATCTTTACCGAGTCGAGGGATACCCTTGATTACCTGGAAAAGAAGATCCGGGAGTGGGGCTACCGGTCCAACACCATACACGGGGGCTTGCGGCTGGAGGAAAGGATCAAGGCCGAAAGCGTCTTTAAGACGGAAACGGACATACTTGTCGCCACCGAGGCGGCCGGTGAAGGCATCAATCTCCAATTCTGCCACCTCATGATCAATTACGACATTCCATGGAACCCGAACCGCCTGGAGCAGCGGATGGGACGGATCCACCGTTACGGACAGCAGAAGGAGGTCTACGTTTACAACCTCGTGGCTGAGGATACCCGGGAAGGGAAGGTGCTGAACAGGCTGTTCGAGAAGATGAAAGAGATCCGTTCCGCCTTGGGGAGCGACAAGGTCTTCGATGTCCTGAGCGAAGTCCTCTACGACAAAAGCCTTTCCCAGCTCATGATGGAAGCGGCCGCCAATGCCAGGAGCATCGACGATATCCTGAAGGAGATCGACATCCAGGTGGATGAGGACTACATCCGGAAGGTCAAGGACAACCTCGGAGAAAGCCTTGCCACACGGTATATCGACTATACCCGCATCCAGGAGATGGCCCAGCGGGCGAGAGAGCTACGCCTCATCCCCGAGTACACGGAAAGCTACTTCAAGAAGGCGTTCACTCGGGCGGAAGGCAAGCTCAGGGAGCGGCGGGATGGTTTTTTGGCCGTTGATTCCATTCCCTTTGATGTCCGGTCGATCGCCGGAAGTGATCTTTTTAAGAAAAGCTACGGGGAGCTCCTGAGCCGGTATCCCAAGGCGACCTTTGACAAGGGCCTCGCCTTCAAGAATCCCGATGTTGAGTTCCTGAGCTTCGGCCATCCCCTCTTTGAGGCGACCATGTCGTGGGTGGAAAAGCGATTCTCCGACACCCTCCACAAGGGAGCTGTCTTTGCCGACCCCGACGGCAACCTGATCGGGCACATCCTCTATTACGAGGGAGAGATCAAGGACGGCACCGGGGGCGTCGCCGGCAAGCGGCTTTTTGCCTTCCATGTGAAGGATGAAGAGGTGAAGCCCATCCCTCCTTCCGTTATCTGGGACCTCGCCGAGGCAAGAGCGAGAGAAGCCGACCACGTGGACGTGGACGCCCTTAAAAGATTGGCCCTGGACAGGACCATCGAAGCCCTGCAGGCATACCGTGAAGAGATTCTGACAGAACGGACCCGACAGGCGGACATCAAGGAAAAATACGGGATCCGGTCTTTGAACCACCTTATCTTGAACCTGGACGGCGACCTGATCTCTCTTTATGACCGCAAGAGCCGGGGGGAGAACGTGGACATCGTCATCCGCAATAAAGAGGAGCGTAAGGCGACCTACGGAAAGGCCCTGGAGGAGCTGAAGGATGTCCTCGGCAAGGAGAAGAGCCTGACCATGACCATGCCCCGGTTCATGGGGGTCATCAAGGTGACCGGGGAAACGAAGACCGCCGCCCCCATGGTGAGCGATCCGGAGATCGAAAAGATCGGCATGCAAATCGCCATGGAGCATGAGCGAAGAAGCGGACGGGTTCCCGAAGACGTTTCATCGGAGAACCTGGGGTTCGACATCCGCTCAAAAGACATGAGCAGCGGGGATGTCCGCTACATCGAGGTCAAGGCGAGGGCACATAAGGGCATCGTGGTTCTTACCCAGAACGAGTGGTTCAAGGCCAGGCGCTTCCAGGAAGATTACTATCTCTATGCGGTGATGAACGCCTCCTCGAACCCAAGCCTCTACGTCATACGCAATCCGGCGGAAAACCTGGAGGCCAATGAAAAGATCGAGATCGTCCGGTATGTCGTCGCCCTGGAAGAGATCGTTTCCAAGGGCGAAAAAGTGGAATAACCGAGGGCAGGCTTCTGAGAAAAATATAGGGACGAAAAATGAAGGACAAGCGATTCATTGAAGAGACCTTTCCGGTAAAGGAGGTCAGTATCGAGTCTGCCAAGGAGAAGAACATCCGCCACGGGCACATCTCGACCCTCCACATCTGGTGGGCCAGGCGGCCCTTGGCGTCGTCCCGGGCGACCAACTATGCGGCCCTCATTCCCGCCCCGAAAAACATCGATGAATGGAACGAGAGGAGGGACTTCATATCGGAGTTCTCCAAGTGGGACAACTCTCTCAACCGAGCCATGATCGAACGGGCCAGGAAGGAGATCCTGGCGGCCAACGGCGGGAAGCCGCCCAAGGTCCTGGATCCCTTCGGCGGCGGAGGCGCCATTCCCCTGGAGGCCCTTCGGCTGGGATGCGAGACCTACTCGAACGACCTGAATCCGGTGGCGGTCCTCATCCAGAAATGCACCCTTGAATACCCCCAGAAATACGGCCGCCCCGAAAAGCGGAAGGTGACATCGAAGCTCATGGGTCGCAAGGAGGATCGGCAGGAAGAGGTCAACCCCCTTCTGGAAGACGTCAAGAAGTGGGGCGATTGGGTTCTGGAAAAAGCCAAGAAGGAGATCGGCCGTTTCTACCCGGAGGAGAAAGACAAATCCATTCCGGTGGGCTACATCTGGGCGAGGACGATTCCCTGTCAGAACCCCGCCTGTAATGATGCTATTCCCCTGATGCGCCAGTACTGGCTGGCCAAGAAAGCCAAAAAGAAGGTCGCCCTTTTTCCCTATGTTGACAACGGGAAGGTAAACTTCAAGATCGTAGGCGACGGCTACGAGAAGATGCCCTCCACGTTCGATCCTACCAACGGGACGGTGGCCAGGGCGGTGGCGGCCTGTCCCGTCTGCGGATCGACGGTGGACGCCAACACGACGAGGCGTCTGTTCCAGGAGGGCAAGGCCGGTGAAAGAATGGTAGCGGTCGTCCTCCACAAGCCGGGACGGACGGGTAAGCGTTACCGTGTGGCCACCGAGGCGGATATGAAGATCTTCCGGGAGGCGGCCGAGAACCTGAAAGAAAAGCGGGAAAAGCTCATGCTCCAATGGGGCATGGACCCGGTTCCGGATGAGCCCCTTCCGCCTGCAGGAACTCTTGGCTTCCGAATTCAACGATACAACATGAACACCTGGGGCGACCTCTTTAACGCCCGGCAGAAGCTGGCCCTGATCACCTTTGCGGACAAGGTGAGGCAAGCCCATGAAGAAATGCTGAAGGCGGGGTATGAGGATGAGTATGCAAAAGCGGTGGTGAGTTATTTGGCGCAAGGAATTGATATGACAGCAGCGTTTACCAATACGCTTGCGAGGTGGGAAAATACGTCCGAGGCCATAAAACAACTTTATGCCAGACAGGCATTACCAATGATGTGGGATTATGCAGAAGTCAACCCATTCAGTAATTCATCAGGTAGTTTCGAAACAGGTTGGGAATATTATTTCAAAGTCATGGAGCATTGTTCTCATACTCATAGTGAACCTGCAAGTATATCCCAATCCTCTGCCACATCTCTTTCCTATTCTGACAATTTTTTCGACGCCGTTCTTACAGATCCCCCCTATTACGACAATGTTCCATATTCGTATCTGTCCGATTTCTTCTATGTCTGGCTGAAGCGAACTATTGGCTATCTCTATCCTGATCTCTTTTCGACACCACTCACGCCGAAGAAAAACGAAATCGTGGCCTATTCCAACGGTCCAGGCGGCTGGGAAGATGGCAAGGCTTTTTTCGAGGATATGTTGAAGAAAGCCTTCCAGGAGATTAACCGGGTTCTTAAGCCCGATGGGATTGCTGTCATCGTTTATGCCCACAAATCCACGGAAGGATGGGAAACGCTCATCAATTCCCTTCTCGACTCCGGTCTTGTCATGACCGGGGCATGGCCTCTCCATACGGAGATGCAGGCCCGACTTCGAGCTCATGATTCAGCCACCCTCGCCTCATCCATCTATATTGTGGCCCGGAAGATGGAACGACAGGCCACGGGCTTCTTCAATGACGTCAGGGAGGAACTTAAACGATACCTGGATACCAAGCTTGAACGGCTTTGGGGCGAGGGCATCGGGGGGGCCGACTTCTTCATTGCCGCTATCGGATCCGCCATCGAGGTCTTCGGAAAATACGAGAAGGTCATGGATTATGAGGGTAACGTGGTCCGGGCGGACCGGATGCTTGACGAAGTAAGGACGATCGCCACCGATTACGCCGTCAGGCAGATCCTTCACAACGGCTTTTCCGAGGAGATCTCCGACCTGACCCGATTCTACGTCCTTTACCGATGGAACTTCGGCGGGGCGAAAGTGCTTTTCGATGAGGCCCGAAAGCTCGCCCAAAGCTGCAGCATTGACCTGTCAAACGAATGGAACCGACCGGGCTTCATCAAAAAGGAAAAGGAGTTTATCCGTGTCCTGGGTCCCCACGAAAGGGACATTTCCCGGGAAAAGGATTCCATGGAGCTGATCGACGTCCTCCACAAGGCTCTCCTCTTCTGGGAAAAGAGCAAGAAGCCGGAGATCGTCCGTCTTCTCACGGAGACAGGCATGGGCGGCCGGGAGGCTTTTTTCCGGGTGGCCCAGGCGTTATCGGGAACCCTGGCCAACGAGGACAAGGAGAAAAAGCTTCTTGACGGGTTCCTGGCCGGGCGGGAACGTCTGAAAGAGGAAATCAGACAAAAGGAAACCTCGGGTAAAAAACAAGGGAGGCTCCTGTAATGAAAGCATTCCACACCGTAGCGATCCCCCACAAGGACATCCTGGCGGGCAGGCTCACCATGGATGTCTTCGCCGCAGACCTCTGGGAAACCCATCAAAAGAGAGGCCCGGATGAATACAAGGACAGCGACACTTTCTTCCAGAAGACTTTCGTGACCGAAGGTTTGGGAAACCTCCTTGGCGTTGTCGAGAGGAGGCTCCAGGGGCGTGGTGGGGATCCGGTGATCCAGATCCAGACACCCTTCGGCGGCGGCAAAACCCATGCCCTGATTGCCATGTACCACAAGACGGACGGTTGGAAAGCCAACCGGGTTGTTATCGTGGGAACAGCCTTGCGGGCCGAGGATACTCTCTGGGGGATGCTGGAGAAACAGCTGACCGGTAAAATCACCAAGTTTGCCGGCATGACGGCACCGGGACGGGAAGCCCTAAGGCCGCTTTTGGAAAAACACGAGCCCCTTCTCATTCTCATGGACGAGGTCCTGGAGTACGTGACCAAGGCCGCCGGGGTGAAGGTGGAGGAAAGCACCCTGGCAGCCCAGACCATGGCCTTCATGCAGGAGCTGACGGAAGCAGCCGGCACCCTGGACAAGGTGTGCCTGGCCGTCACGCTCCCGGCGAGCCTGATCGAACATTACGACGAAAGAGCGGAAAGGCTCTTCCACCAGCTGCAGAAAGTGGCCGGCCGGGTGGAGAAGATCTACACGCCGGTCCAGGAGAACGAGATCACCAAGATCATCCGGAGAAGGCTCTTTTCGAGCATCAACGATGTGGAGGTAAAGAATACCGTCTCCCGTTTCATGTCCTATGCGGAAACCGAGGGGATCCTCCCGCCGGGAACGGAGACATCGGATTACAGGAACCGGTTCCTCGACGCCTATCCCTTCATGCCCGAGGTGGTGGATGTGCTGTACCACCGATGGGGGAGCTTTCCTACTTTCCAGAGGACCCGGGGCGTTTTGAGACTTCTGTCCCTTGTCATCCATTCCCAAAAGGAATCGAGCAAGCCTTATATCAGCCTCGCCGATTTTGATCTTCGAAACCAGGAACTCCGCCAGGAACTCCTGAAGCACATCGGGCCGGAGTATAACGGCGTAATCGCCTCCGATATCACCGATGCGGAAGCAGGGGCGAAGAAGGTTGACGTCTCCCTCGGAGGCGCCTACCAGGGTCTTAAGCTGGGAAGCCGGGCAGCGACATCCATATTCCTTTATTCCTTTTCCGGCGGCATCAAGCAAGGCATCACCCTCGGGGAAGTCAAACGCTGCGCCACGACGACGGGGAATCCCTCAAGCGTCGTCGCCGAATCGGTCGAACAGCTGAACGACCAACTCTTTTTCATGCAGAAGTGGGGGGATCGATACCTCTTCAGCAATCAGCCCAACCTGAACCGTATCCGCCTGGTCAAGATGGAGGGAATCGACGAGCCGAAACTCGTCGGGGATGAAAGGGACCTCCTGAAAGAAGGCATCCATGGCGGCAGGATGAAGGTCTTCCTGTGGGAAGAGAATTCCGGGAACATAACGGACAGCGAGGATCTAAAGCTCATCATCCTGCGGAAAGAAGACCAGAAGAAGATGACGGAGATCCTTGTCAACAAGGGCCAGACGCCCCGGGTCTATCGGAACACCCTCTTTTTCCTCTATCCCCTGGAATCGGAAAGGCCGGCTTTCGTGAATTTCCTGAAAAGGAAGATCGCCAACGAACAGATCGATGCCGACAAGCACTTGAGCCTTTCAGAGGAACAGAAGAAAGAGATCAAAAAGGACATCAAGAATGCCGAAAGAGACCTCAAGGAATACCTCCGCAGACTTTACCGGATGATCGCTGTTCCCCACAAGGATGGGTTCAAGACGATCGATTTGGGAATACCGACCTACGGCGAGGACGGGAATCTCGTTGACGAGGTACATGAGAAGCTGCGTTCCGGAAGCGAGATCCTGGTGAAGATCGCTCCCCTCGTCCTCAAGGAAAAATATCTGGTAGGCCGTGACACCGTTTTGACGGAGCAGCTCTATCAATCCGCCCTCAAGACACCCGGTGAGGCGAGGCCGGTAAGTCGGTCTGTTCTCGAACAGGGCATTGCCGAAGGTGTCCAGATGGGCCTCTTCGGGCTGGGGGACTTGAAGGATGGTCAACCTGTCTGCAGAAATTTCCGGGAGCCTACCTCCGTTGCCCTGACCGGGAACGAGGTGATCATTTCCGAAGATTTGTGCCGGCAGCAGAAGGAAGCGGAAAAATCACCACCGGGTGGACCTCAGGTGCCATTCCCCAAGCCAGGAGGAGGTGGTGACGGGCCGCCTACAGGTATTAAAGATAAAGGCGGGGAAGAATTACCCCGACAGGAAATGTTGCATGAGGTTCGCCTGAATTTTCAGGTTCCGAAGGGAAAGGTTTCCAACATCATGGGCGTCATGAACCTTCTGCAGAGCAAATTTGAAATACTTGAAGTTGGTCTTACCGCAAGGGACGGCACTATATCGGAGCAAGATTACCAAGAGAAAATCGAGGAGACGTTCACTCAGCTCAATATCAAAGTTCATAAAGATTAGATCTCGTTGGCGTATACGCTTCTCACTTCATCCGGCTGTATACACAGATAATCAAGCGTCTGCCTCTGGGTGCTGTGATTGAAGCAGACCATAAGCTCTGGGAGCCCCACCCCGAATCGAACCCGCTGCTGGTAACCAAACGTCTTTCTTAATGTGTGCGCTCCGTAGTTTCCCTTCAGGTTGATGGCCTTGCACCAGGATTTAACCAGGCGGTTCACAGATGGAACCGTCAGGGTTCCCCGCTCGCCCTGGAAGATCGGCGAGTCATCGTCGAATTTCTTTGATGCAAGAAGCCGAGTCAGAGCCTCCACGCAGGCCTTATTCAATGTGATCCGCCGTGTTTTTCCGGTTTTCTTCTCCTTCAGCTCGATCTCGTCCATGGCCTTCAATCCCCTGACCTGGCCAGCCGTGATCCGGAGAAGATCGGACGCCCGGAGATTTGTGTTAATACCGAGCGTAAAAAGAGCGGTATACATGGGGTTTCCGTCGAGCAGCTTCTTGATGGCCCGGATATCCCTTACGTCCCGGATCGGCTCCACCTTGATCCGGGCACCCTTCTTCGGGTGATTTTTATTTTCCCCCTTCTTCATCTTGTCGCCTCCTTCATAATGTTAACTATATGCCATATAATGATTTAAAGTTAACATATAATCAAGGAGAAAATTTCCGTCATATACGGAATATGATCTATCTGTCTGAATACAGGTGATAATCTGCTAATGGCCGCTTGTTAACTTTGGTCTCATAGTTAACGAATTATGAGATAGCGAACGCCTACAGCTCTTTGACGAACTCACGGGATTAGAGTATCATAAGGTCAAAGGAGGCAAGTATGAAAGGGTCAACTCCCTTACCGAAAAAGACATCGACGAAAGAGTCGTGGGCGCACGAACAAGGGCGCTTGTTGACCGAGGCCATGCTAAACATGGATTGGGACAATCCCCCGAAGAGGGAGCCCAGGAAACCCCTGTTCCCGCCCCGCGAAAAGAAGTAACCGCAGCATCCCCCGAACAATCCGCTACCGCAAAGCCGTCCTGGGGCGCCGACAACAAGCTCGTCACCCAGGACAGGGCCGAAGAGATCCGGAAAAAGCTCCGCGATCAATGGAAAAAATCGTAGTCAATGCTGTTAAAAAAAATGGCAAGGCATCGAACCCCTACCGAGACACCCCTCCCCCCTGCGAGAAAATGCAAGGAAGCCGGCAAAACCCCAAGCAAACTTGGCTTTTCAAGAAAGAAAACGACGACCGACAAAGCTGTAACCTGCGGGGAGTGACCGCATGCCCGGCAAGGCCATTAAAAAACATTCGTCACATCGTTTATGTCGGCCTTCGAGATCGCCGCATGACCGGTGTTTTTATGCCTGCAAGGTGGTCTCGATTCATCGGAATGCTTCTTCCCGGGAACATGCCTTGAAAACAACACTTTTATAAGGCCGGGCAAGGCAAATGTGACGAACCAGGCATGGTATGTGATGAAGCGGACGAGG
>ENA-UPTA01006553-UPTA01006553.1-activated-sludge-metagenome-genome-assembly--contig:-NODE-6553-length-10243-cov-5.760404_pt1 | contig 10243 bp, 10 predicted proteins | sample MGYA00238184_ERZ773361 | MGnify/ENA primary metagenome ERZ773361 (study PRJEB29100, sample SAMN05720205) | activated sludge metagenome | isolation source: anaerobic digester from wastewater...
GCGTTCGGGACGCAGGAGTCGCGCGTTCAAATCGCGCCATCCCGACCATTTTTTGTCTGCACTATGCTTTTTCTCTCATCCGACCACGGAAGCCATTTTGAAGATCGGCAGGTACATCGCGATAATCATCCCGCCGACAACGCCACCGAGAAACACCATCATAAACGGCTCAAGAAGAGCTGTCATCGCTTCGACGGCAACGTCAACTTCATCGTCATAGAAATCGGCAATTTTCGTGAGCATGGCATCCAGGGCACCGGTTGACTCCCCGACGGCGATCATCTGCACCACCATGGAGGGGAATACACCACTTTCCTGAAGAGGTTCTGCAATACTCTTCCCCTCACTGATACTTTGCCTGGTCTTGATCAGGGCTTTCTCGATAATCACATTACCGGCCGTCTTGCTGACAATCGTCAAGCCTTCGAGAATGGGAACACCGGAAGACATCATGGTCGCCAGAGTTCTTGTAAACTTCGCCACGGCGACTTTACGTAGAAGCGGCCCAAAAACAGGACTCTTAAGGAGAAAATCATCGACAAGGTAACGGCCTTTCTCGGTCTTATAAAACTGTTTAAACGCGTAAATAAGAATAGCAATACCTATAACCATATAGAGAAAATTATCCTGCATGAATTGACTGGCATTGATTAGTATCTGAGTCGGCCCCGGCAATTCACCGCCCATATCGGTAAACATTTTCTGAAATACGGGAATAACTTTGAGCAGCAGAAGACTGACCACACCGACGGAGATAAGAAGAACCGTCGCCGGGTAGGTCATGGCGCCTTTGACCTTTCTCTTCAGTTTCAGCGCCTTTTCCATATAGTTTGACAGCCTGAGTAAAATGATATCCAGGATACCGCCGCTTTCACCGGCGGCGACAAGACTGATGAAGAGCTCATCAAAAACCTGGGGATGTTTCTTCAAGGCGTCGTAGAGAGTCGATCCCCCCTCAATATCCTCCCGGATGGTGTTGATGATTTTGGCAAAAACTTTATTTTTTTCCTGTTCCGCCAGAAGATTCAAACACTGGATAAGTGGTAAGCCTGCGTTGATCATCGTGGAAAAGATGCGGGCAAAAACAACAACATCTTTTTCCGCGACCTTCTTCTTAAGAAAAGGGATATACTCCAATAAATCCTTGGGCTTCTTCTTGACATTAATATTACGATATCCCAAGCGACGAAGCTGGCCTCTTAATGCAGCCTCATCGGTTGCTTCCATTTCCCCTTTTTTCTGTTCATTTTTCCTGTTTGTCGCCTCCCATAAAAATTCAGGCATATTATCTCCTCCCTTGTTTAGAAACAGGAACTCTTTTTTCAAGAAATGCCAATGCAGATGCGATATTGCACTAACCTCAATAATTTTTCAAGGATAAACCACGGATAACCGTGAAACTTTCACTGTCATGATCAGCCCAGGTATCAGACAACCACGAGCATTCTGAAAAGGGTTCAATGGTTCAGAAAGCGTCCGAACGTTTATATTTCATCCCATTGCCCGACAATCGTCTGAATAAGAATCCCTGCCGCAACGGAAACATTCAAGGAATTAATCTTCCCTTTCATGGGTATGGACACCAGATAATCACATTTTCTGCGAATGAGTGGACGGATCCCTTTCCCTTCACTTCCCATCACCAAAGCGACACGGTTAACCTTATCAAAGATTCGGCGGTCCGCGTTCCCGGTTGCATCCGCCCCATAGATCCAAAAACCCTGTTCTTTGAGGAACTCGATGGTTCTGGCCAGATTGACTACCATCGCCACCGGCGTGTGAAGCATCGCACCGGCTGAGGCCTTTAGAACCAAAGCAGTTAGTGATGCAGAACGATTCTCGGGGATGATGAGACCATTGACGCCAAAACAATGACCGGTCCGGATAATGGCGCCAAGGTTTTGCGGATCCGTTATTCCATCGAGCAGAACAATGAGGTCTCCCTTGGACGACTCCGGTCGGTGGGCCACGATGTCTTCAACAGCCGCATAACAGAATTCACGGCAGACACCAACAACTCCCTGGTGGAAGGCACCGCCGACAAACCGGTCCAACTCCTCGCGTTTCCGGTAGACAATAGGAATCCCCTTGGCCAAAGCCAGGTTAATAAGGTGCCGAATATTTTCCCCTTCCCTGCCCTTGGCAATGAAGAGGCTTTGAATGTCTGTCGTATCCTTTTTTAGAGCTTCTGTTAAGGGATTAATACCGTATATAAACACCATGCATCTCTTCCGGGAGAAATCTGGCCTTTTAAAGCACCTCAAGACAGAATGATATTACGCTGTTTTTTGAAAAACTCCAAAAAGAACGTCAATACTCAGAGAACCAACTTTAACCGGCGATTGACTGATAAAAGTGATTTAACGAAGCTTCCGGCGGCAGGCCATACCCTGAATCATCTCGCTGACAATGGCGTCGGCTTCCCCTGCGGGATCGGATGCGAGACGGATGGGGCGGCCAATGACCAAATAATCCGCGCCCAAAGAAACCGCCTCCCGGGGAGACAAGGTCCGTTTCTGATCGTCCTTGGCAGCACCCGCGCCCCGAATCCCCGGCGTTACTATGAGAAAATCCTGCCCGCAGGCCGCCCTGATACCGTCAATATCCTGAGGTGAAGCCACCACACCATGCACACCGGCGTCCTGCGCCATACGGGCAAGCCCCAAAACAGATTCCCGCGTGGTTCCCCGAAATCCGATCTCCTTCAGATCATCATCGTTGAGACTGGTCAGTATCGTGACCGCCAGAATCACCGGCATGGAAAAACCTTTTTTATCCGAAAAGATACGCGTTGAGGAAACAGCTTCTTCCATCATTTTCTTGCCGCCGGAAGCGTGAATGTTAAACATGGATACCCCTAGACCGGTCGCCGCTTCCGCGGCACGCGCCACCGTATTTGGAATATCGTGGAATTTCAGGTCCAGAAATACATCTCCGCCCCGTTGTTGAACCTGATAAACAATCTCCGGGCCAAAATGGGTAAAGGCTTCTTTACCTATTTTGAACAGACCGACATGACCGGCAAGACGGTCCACCCAAGAAAGGGCCTCCGCCAAGTCCTCACCGACGTCGAGGGCGAATATCAGTTTCCCCCGGGGGCTAGAGTTCCGGCTCAGCATAGTCTTCGTCACCAATGAACTCCATATCGTCCGGAATGGGTTTGAAATCCTCTTTAGCGCCCTTCAGATATTCGGGATGTGCATACGTCACCTTGCCGGCGGCAATTTCCCGCAGTGCGGCCACGATTTCCCGATTATTCCGGACATCCGCCAAGGGAGCCGATCCTTTCAAAAGCTGCCTTGTTCTCTGCGCCGTCAGCATGACGAGACCGAACCGGGTCTGTGCATTTTCCAGGGCATCTTCGATGGTTATTCTTGCCATAATTGATTTTACCTCCGATTTAATAATAACTTTTCGATATCTGCTTTCCGCCTTTTTCCACGATTTTTCTCCGCGAGATAAATGGCGCGAAGCAGATCAATTGCTTCTGATAATTTATCATTAAATATTACATAATCATACCAAATCACTTCCGCCATTTCCGTCACCGCATTGCCAAACCGAATGGCAAGCGCGGCCTCGTCCTCATGACCGCGCTTCCGCAAACGATCTTTCAATTCCTCCAGTGACGGAGGCAGGATAAAAACAAAGACCGCTTCGGGATAACGGGTTTTGAGGGCTTTCGCCCCCCGGGGGTCGACATCAAGAATGACGTCGTGATTATCCCTCGCCAGGGTATCCAGCCCCCCTGCAGATGTGCCGTATAACTGTCCATAATTTTCAGCCCATTCGACAAACTCGGACCTTGCGATCATTGCCTCAAACTCAGCACGGGAAATGAAGATATAATCCTTTCCATCAACTTCTCCCGGTCGCGGCGGACGCGACGTATGAGAGACGGAAAAACGGATGTCCGGGAACATCTTCATCACTTCCCGGCAAATGGACGTTTTTCCCGTCCCCGATGGGGCGGAAACAACCAGAAAAAGGCCCGACCCGTTCATATCACCGTTTCTACTCAATATTCTGTACCTGTTCTCGCAGTTTCCCCAGCTCGCTTTTGATTTCAATGACGTTTTTTGAAATCTCCAGGTCTCCCGTTTTGGAACCAATGGTATTGATCTCCCTGTTCATCTCCTGAATGAGGAAATCAATTTTTCGCCCCACTGCGTCTTCGCTTCGTAACATCTCGTGGAATTGACTGATATGGCTGTTTAGACGAACGATTTCTTCCGTGACGTCACTTTTATCCGCCATAATGGCCACTTCCTGACTCAAGCGGGCGGCATCAATATCAACGCCTTCGGTTAACTCGCGTATCCGTTCGGTAAGACGTCTCTGATATTCTTGGACACAGCGCGGCGCACGTTCGGAAATGCTGCCCAGGCAGGTTTCAATCAACCGGATACGCGCCTCCAGATCTGCCAGCAGCAATGCCCCCTCTTTTTGCCTCATTTCTGTGAGAAGACCGACCGCCTCGTCCAGGACCCCGGCGATATGCTCAGCCAGCATTTCCATATTTGTTTCCACTTCCACAGGAACGAAAACATCCTTGAAGCCCGTTAGATTTTCAAGTGTCACCTCTCCTTTCAGTTGAAATTCATCTTTCAGCCGCTGCAAGAGGTTAAAGTAATTCCTTAAAAGGGGGAGATTCAATTCCAGACGCCCCTCCTCAATACTCCCGTTCGTATCGACCCGGATCGCCACTTCAATCCGTCCCCGTGAAAATCGCTCGCCGATTCTCCGCTTAATCTCCATTTCCAGGGCCGACAGACTGCCGGGGAGCCTCAAAGAAATTTCCAGATAACGATGATTCAGGGAACGGATTTCGACGGCGTACTTCCTTGCTTCAATCATGGCTTCCGCCTTCCCGTACCCGGTCAAGCTCTTAATCATATGATCCACTCCAAATGTTTCGCCGTCACCATTTATTAGATGGAGATGTATTTCCGTCCTCGGGATCTCCCGTTACATCATCACGCATAGATTCTTCAAAACCTTTTGCCGCGCCCTGCCTGATTTGAACAATATACCGACTTCTGATCCGGTTAAAAAAACCAATCTGCTCCGGATCAGCATAATCAGGATAAGTCCAGGGTAAAGCATGAAAGGTCTTATCCCGGAAAATAAGCGTTAAATCGGCATAGATACCCTCCCGGAGATAGGGCCGATGCGTATAACCCTTGCCCGTCGCCAGAATTAAGTGGGCGGCGGATATGTACCCCGGATCAAGGTTCACTTTCCGGCGATGTTCTTGCGTTACTTCTTCTTCCAGAACATTGGTCGCGATCTTGATATCCGGCAGGGTTTCCGGGCGAATCAGGCGCTCAAATGAGACAAACCGCCGGACCAAAGCCGATCCCATCTCGGGCCCATAATAGTCTGTGTAATCAAACACCTGAGCCGGACCGATCACGTCAGGAGAACCGTATTTCGCCTCAAGCCGCCGCAACATGAGGTTCAACGGCGCATGATCCGAGGCCAGGAGACTTACAATCAGCTTAACCGCATCCGCTGATTTGGGAATACTCACACGGACCTCCGGAGTTCCTCCCGGGAAACCGTTGCGGTTCCGACTTTCCCCACGACAATACCGGCAGCGTAATTCGCGATTTCCGCTGCCTCGCGGAATGTGGCCCCCGCCGCCAGGCAAAGGGAGAAGATTCCAATTACCGTGTCCCCCGCTCCGGTGACGTCATAAATGGCCCGAGCCTGGGTGGGAATATGCGTAACCATGCCCTCCGATTCGTAGAGGCTCATCCCCTCCTCACCACGTGTAATCAGAAGGGCTTTCAGGTGAAGCTTATTGATCAGGTGAATTGCCTTCTCCCGAATCAATTCCGCTTTTCCCGATTCATTGCCGTTGAGGTCCTCGATCTCCAGTGCGCTTTCCGCCTCATGATGATTGGGCGTAATGACATCAAATCCCCGATAAAAGGACAGGTCGCTCCGCTTCGGATCGACACAAACCCGGACAGGTTTTGTGGCGGCGATTTCTCTGATTCCGTTAAGGAGTTCTTCCGTCACCACCCCTTTGTTATAATCGGAAATAACGATCGTATGGAGATGATCAGCCAATTCGGAAATGTTGTGGAGAATCTTTTTAATGCAGTCCGGAGAGATAGCGGTCCGGGTTTCCCGATCGAAACGCACCACCTGCTGGTTATGGGCAACAATCCTTGTCTTCAGCGTCGTATGACGCCCCGAATCCACAACAATGCCGGAGATTGGTATGTTTTTTTGTCTAAACTCTTTCATTAAAGTCTGGCCGGTTACATCATCGCCGATGACGCCGGCAAGAAACACCTGCCCACCGGCGGTATGGATATTGTTCATCACGTTGGCACAGCCCCCCCAGAGCATCTCGTCCCGGCCGACATCAACCACCGGAACCGGGGCTTCCGGGGATATTCTCCGGACGTTGCCCCAGATAAAATGATCGACCATGATATCCCCTACAACCAGTACTTTCGCTTCGGGGAAGCGGTCGATGATATTAAAGGCTCTGTTTTTATCCATAAAAGGAAATCCATTCCCTTTTCAAATCAGGTATTAAAGGGGCGCTATGCTATTATTGGAAATATTTTTTGTCAATCCTTTTGTCAATGTCCCCCTTTTGTTTACGTTTTTACCTCCTTGGAAGCACCTCCCCCCGCATGCCCCTGCCAACCTGTCATGCCCAACCAGTCCCCTTCCCCATCCTGTCCACTTCTTCATTGACTAACGCCTGACAATTCGATAGGAAAAAGCAGGGGTTGCAATACCAGAACACATCCACAGCAGAAGATTCGGGGAAATTGATGGTCCGATCCTTGGGAATTTTAACAATTGGGGTCATGGCAACAGCTATTTATTCCGTTTACGCTGTTTTATCGGCCTGCTTCTCTCCCAGGGAGGAAAGAATCCATCAAATTGCCCGGAATTGGGCGCGCACCCTGCTTCGCATCGCCGGCGTCCGCGTGCAAGTCATCGGTGAAGAAAACGTGCTCACAGACAGACCCCAAATCTTCATGTCCAACCACCAGAGTGATTTTGATATTTTTGCTGTTTTGGGGCATATCCCTGGAGAATTTCGCTGGATTGCGAAGAAGGAACTTTTCCGGGTGCCTGTCTTCGGCCATGCCATGAAAGCCGCCGGCTACATTCCCATTGATCGAAAAAACCATGCAAAGGCCATGCAGAGCATTGCCAAGGCCGTGGAGAAAATCAAGGATAATCGATCCGTTATGTCTTTCCCGGAGGGAACAAGGAGCGTTGACGGGGCAATCGGCCCCTTCAAACCCGGTATGTTTTTGTTGGCCATGCAGGCGGGGGTACCCATTGTTCCCGTGACCATCATCGGCGCAAACCGGGTATGGCCGAAACGTTCCCTGAACATCAAACCGGGCAACATCGTCATTGTAATCGACAAACCCATTGACGTGAGCAACTATCCTTTGGAAAAGCGCAATGTGTTAATCGAAGAAGTGCGGCATATCATTATTCAGAATCAAGTTAAATACATACGAGACGAACGTTAAAGTTGATCCTGCAACACACCGATGTGTTCATGAAAAAACATGTCGTGAGAAGCAAATTCTGGTATAGGAAACGGATGCTGGCCAATAGCAAGGGGGGTAAACATTAAAGATGGACGTCAGATTTATTAATCCATTCCTGGACGGAGCAAAGGAAGTGCTGAAAACGATGGCGTTCATTGACGCCATAGCCGGAAAGGCCTATCTAAAAAAAGGCGATGTCGCTCACGGCGACGTGTCAGGCATCATCGGCATCACCGGCGACGCCATCGGGTCTCTGGCCGTGAGCTTTCACACAAGCTGCATCTGCGGTATTGTCAGCAATATGCTGGGTGAAACCCACACCGAACCCACCCGGGAAGTCCTCGACGCCGTCGGCGAACTGACCAACATGATCTCCGGTGTGGCCCGCACCCACATGGAAAGAAATGGACTGAGTGTTTACGCGGCCATTCCGTCCGTTGTCGTCGGCGCCGGCCATACGATCAACCACATTCTGAAGGCGCCGAGTATCGTCATCCCCTTCTCCACACCTCAAGGCGATTTTGTCGTGGACGTCTGTCTCAAACCAACAGAGGCCCACATGAAAAAACACGTCACCTACGATGTTGTCAACAAACCCACCCTGCCCCAGGGAAAGATTGTCGAGGCGGAACCGGTCCGAAAAACAGAACCGCCGCCCAAGACAACCCCTCCGCCGGAAGAGAAGGAGCCGGTTCCGGAGTCTCCGAAGGACGACAGCCCTGAAGGCCGCATCGAAAGACTGAAGGCGGCCCTGATGAAAATTACCCGTGCCCGGGACGACATTCAGCGAAATCTCGAAGCCAATCCTTTTATGCAGATCAACAAGAGGAAAGAACAAAAGAAATTGATCGACGTCTATGATGATAAGATCAGAAAACTGAAGCTTGACATATCCACGGCAAAGATGCTGGCCAAGCTGGATGAAACCGGCGGAGATCTGAAGATCAAGCAGCATTTTCAGGATCATGTCCGGAAAAACAAGTAGACTGAAGAGGAATCGGCGATACCCATGACCGAAACCAAGAACTTGAAAAGAGTGAGGGAAATCAAAGGGGTGGTTCTTGTCTCCCTCGGTCTTTTTTTCCTGCTCTGTCTGTTTTCCTACTCGCCTGAGGATCCTTCATTTACTCATTATGTCACGGACAGAAGTCATGTCAGCAATCTCATCGGTCTTCTTGGCTCCTATACATCGGATTCCCTGATCCGCCTGTTGGGCGGGAGCGTTTTTTTTCTGCCCCTGTTCCTGTTCGTCGCCGGTTACCGCTTTCTGATGCATGAGCTTTTCCGGATCAGGGCCCTGCATCTGCTGGGTTTTTTCGGACTCGTTCTGTCCACTTCGGTTCTGCTCGATATGGCACCGGGCTCTTTTTCTATCTCCGGGGTAAAATTGCCGGCGGGAGGTTTGCTGGGGCTTGGCGTCTTCGGCTTCCTTGACGCCCGTCTGAATGTTGTCGGCACCATCCTGATTATGGTGTCCATCGGGCTCATTTCTCTCATGGTCATGAGCAATTTTTCCGTCGTTTTCACAGCGAAAATTCTGTCCCGGATCACCCTTTTCTCCTGGCTCAAAACACATGGCCTATTCTCGTCCATCCGGGATAAGTGGAACGTAAAGAAAATAATCCGCAGCAAGGATAAAGGAAGGGCGCCTAAAATTGTTACACCTGTAGAGGACATACCCCCCGTTCCTGCCAAGGACGAGACAAAAAAAGCGGAACAGATGCCTTTTGATTTTGTTCTGAAACGGGGCATCTTCCGTCTCCCCTCCCTGATGCTTCTGAGTGAAATGCCCCATAAAGACACAAAAGTGAAAAAAGAAACCTTGATTGCCAACTCGCGGATTCTGGAGAAGAAACTCGCCGATTTCGGTGTTGAGGGTCGGGTGGTCGAGGTGCGGCCGGGGCCGGTCATCACGATGTACGAACTGGAACCGGCGCCGGGAGTAAAGATTAACAAAATCACCACATTGTCGGATGACCTCGCCCTGGCGCTTCGGGCGCCCAGCATCCGCATCATCGCCCCGATTCCGGGAAAAGCCGTGGTCGGCATTGAGATCCCCAATCCGGAACGGGAACCGGTTTCCCTGAAGGACGTCCTGGATAATCCCCAGTTTACGGACAACACCTGCCGGCTCCCCATTGCCCTGGGAAAGGATATCGTCGGCGCGCCCGTCGTCGCGGATTTGATCAAAATGCCGCATCTCCTTATTGCCGGTACGACCGGTTCGGGGAAAAGCGTCTCCCTGAACGCCATGATCTGCAGCATTCTTTTCAAACTCCCTCCGGATGAAGCCAAGTTCCTCATGATCGATCCCAAAAGATTGGAACTGGCCGCCTACGAAGGAATCCCCCATCTGCTGCACCCGGTCGTCGTCGATCCCAAGAAAGCCTCCCAGGTCCTCAAATGGGCCGTCGCGGAGATGGAACGGCGTTACCAGTTAATCAGCACCCTGGGGGCGAAAAGTATCGACATGTTCAACAAGATTCTGGAACGCCGGGCGGCGGAAACCGGAGCAAAACCGCTGCCGGAATCGGGGCAGACCACGACCGATGCAGAGACCGACACCGAGGACGGCGAGGAGACCCTGCTCCCGGTGGCGCAGGATAGCGCGATATCGGTTCTTCCTCTGCAGAAGCTTCCCTATATCATCATCGTTATCGATGAACTGGCGGATCTGATGATGGTCGCCAGCGTAATGTTGA
>ENA-UPTA01006554-UPTA01006554.1-activated-sludge-metagenome-genome-assembly--contig:-NODE-6554-length-10241-cov-42.793638_pt1 | contig 10241 bp, 7 predicted proteins | sample MGYA00238184_ERZ773361 | MGnify/ENA primary metagenome ERZ773361 (study PRJEB29100, sample SAMN05720205) | activated sludge metagenome | isolation source: anaerobic digester from wastewater...
CGCTACCTTAGGACCGTTATAGTTACGGCCGCCGTTTACTGGGGCTTCGGTTCAGAGCTTTGCTTGCGCTGACCCCTCTCCTTAACCTTCCAGCACCGGGCAGGCGTCAGACCCTATACGTCGTTTTCGACTTTGCAGAGTCCTGTGTTTTTGCTAAACAGTCGCCTGGGCCTGGTTATTGCAACTCGCGATCGCCTCGGGGGCAAGCCCCTACACGAACGCAAGCACACCTTCTTCCGAAGTTACGGTGTTAATTTGCCGAGTTCCTTCGCAACGCTTCACTCGAGCGCCTGAGGATTCTCTCCTTGACTACCTGTGTCGGATTGCGGTACGGACGCCCTCCGAGCTCCGAAACGAGGTTTTTCTAGGCAGCGTGGCATCATCGACTTCCGGCCTTGCGGCCACCCCATCACCTCTCGGCGTTAGCGAGGGAACGGATTTGCCTATCCCCTCCGCCTACGGGCTTGGCCCACGTCAACTCCAACGCGCGGGTCCAACTAGCCTCCTGCGTCACCCCATCGGTCTTTGTCGCTCGAAGAGCGGTTCCGGAATGTTGACCGGATGTCCATCGGCTACGCCTCTCGGCCTCGCCTTAGGTCCCGACTGACCCTGAGCGGATTGACCTTGCTCAGGAAACCTTAGTCTTTCGGCGAGCAGCGTTCTCAGCTGCTTTATCGCTACTTGTGCCGGCAGGGTCTCTTCTGTGCGCTCCAGTAGTCCTTACGGTCTACCTTCGACGCGCACGGAATGCTCCTCTACCACGCACGGGGGACGCATCCCCCGTGCATACGCAGCTTCGGTACAGTGCTTGAGCCCCGTTGTATTGTCCGCGCGGAGCCACTTGACCAGTGAGCTATTACGCTTTCTTTAAAGGATGGCTGCTTCTAAGCCAACCTCCTGGCTGTCGGAGCAGTCCAACAACCTTTCCCACTTAGTCAGAATTTAGGGACCTTAGCTGACGATCTGGGTTATTTCCCTCTCGACCATGGGGCTTATCCCCCACAGACTGACTCCCGTCCTCTAACTTAACGGTATTCGGAGTTTGATTGGATTCAGTACGGCTTATGCCGCCCTAGTCCATTCAGTGCTCTACCTCCGTCAAGAAACGGACGAGGCTAGCCCTAAAGCTATTTCGGGGAGAACGAGCTATAACCGAGTTTGATTGGCCTTTCACCCCCATCCCAAGCTCATCCAACTGGTTTTCAACCCGGATTGGTTCGGTCCTCCATCTCGTGTTACCGAGACTTCAACCTGGCCTGGGATAGATCACCCGGTTTCGCGTGTACCCCGTGCGACTAAACGCCCTATTCAGACTCGCTTTCGCTGCGGCTTCGGACCTGAAGTCCTTAACCTTGCCACACAGGGTAACTAGCCGGCTCATTAAACAAAAGGCACGCCGTCGTGCATTGCCTTGCGGCCATAGCACTTCGACTGCTTGTAGACGCACAGTTTCAAGTTCTATTTCACTCCCGTTATCCGGGTTCTTTTCACCTTTCCCTCATGGTACTGGTTCACTATCGGTCGTAGGAGAGTATTTAGCCTTACCGAATGGTCTCGGCGGATTCCTACGGGATTTCTCGTGTCCCGCAGTACTTGGGAGAATCGCTAAGGGGCTGATACCTTTCGCTTAAGGGGCTTTCACCCGCTTTGGCCGGCCTTTCCATGCCGTTCTGCTAGATAACAGCTTTGTAACCCTTCAGACCCTCTGCAAAGGACCCACGCGCTTCCCGCAACCCCGGACCTGCAACGCTTGCAGGCTTGAACACAGGCCCGGTTTGGGCTTCTTCCCGTTCGCTCGCCGCTACTTGGGAAATCACTATTGTTTTCTTTTCCTTCAGGTACTGAGATGGTTCACTTCCCTGAGTTGGCTCTGCATGCCTATGTATTCAGCATGCAGTGACTGGACATGACTCCAGCCGGGTTCCCCCATTCGGAAATCCCCGGATCAGCGCCTGCTTGCGGCTCCCCGAGGCTTATCGCAGCTTGCTACGTCCTTCATCGTCTTCCTACGCCAAGGCATCCACTGTACGCCCTTAGTAGCTTGGCAAATGTTCTTTACTCAACGTTTTTATGGCAATTACCCGATCACCAATTGTCAAAGAGCTTTTGGATCGCATCGTTCCGTCCGATCCCGACCGCCACAAGGCTACGGCATAGGACGGCATGCTGGTGGAGATGAGCGGGCTCGAACCGCCGACCCCCTGCGTGCAAGGCAGGTGCTCTCCCAGCTGAGCTACATCCCCGGATAGTTGGTGGGCCTAGTTAGAATTGAACTAACGACCTCACGCTTATCAGGCGTGCGCTCTAGCCAACTGAGCTATAGGCCCGAATTCGCCCGCTTAATCAACAAAGCTCTTTCAAAGAAACCCGGAAGTTCCTTCAAAACTGGAAAGCGTTTTTTCTTAAAAGCCCAATCGGAACCATTGTCCTTTTAGAAAGGAGGTGATCCAGCCGCAGGTTCTCCTACGGCTACCTTGTTACGACTTCACCCCAATCACCAACCCTACTTGCGGCGCCTGCTTCCCTTGCGGGTTAGCCCAGCGACTTCTAGTAAAGCCGACTTTCGTGGTGTGACGGGCGGTGTGTACAAGGCCCGGGAACGTATTCACCGCGACCTGCTGATTCGCGATTACTAGCGATTCCGACTTCATGCAGTCGAGTTGCAGACTGCAATCCGAACTGAGGCCGGATTTTTGGGATTGGCTCCCCCTCGCGGGTTCGCAGCCCTTTGTGCCGGCCATTGTAGCACGTGTGTAGCCCTGGACATAAAGGCCGTGATGACTTGACGTCGTCCCCACCTTCCTCCCCGTTAACCAGGGCAGTCTCCTTAGAGTTCCCAGCATGACCTGATGGCAACTAAGGATAGGGGTTGCGCTCGTTAGCGGACTTAACCGAACATCTCACGACACGAGCTGACGACAGCCATGCAGCACCTCGACTTCCGCCATACGGTAAACCGCATGGAGGTCCTGTTTCCAGGACCGGCAAAAGCCGTTCGAGCCCAGGTAAGGTTCTTCGCGTTGCGTCGAATTAAACCACATGCTCCACCGCTTGTGCGGGCCCCCGTCAATTCCTTTGAGTTTCAGCCTTGCGACCGTACTCCCCAGGCGGGATACTTAACGCGTTAGCTCCGACAAGGGGAGATTTAAGACTCCCCACGCCAAGTATCCATCGTTTAGGGCGTGGACTACCAGGGTATCTAATCCTGTTTGCTACCCACGCTTTCGCGTCTCAGCGTCAGTAATGGTCCAGAGAGCCGCCTTCGCCACTGGTGTTCTTCCCGATATCTACGCATTTCACCGCTACACCGGGAATTCCGCTCTCCCCGCCCATACTCAAGTTCAGTAGTTTCGAAAGCAGTTCCTCGGTTGAGCCGAGGAATTTCACTTCCGACTTACAAAACCGCCTACACGCGCTTTACGCCCAGTAATTCCGAACAACGCTAGCCCCCTACGTTTTACCGCGGCTGCTGGCACGTAGTTAGCCGGGGCTTCCTCTGTGGGTACTGTCAAAACTGGTTGATATTAGCAACCAATCCCTTCTTCCCCACTCACAGGGCTTTACGATCCGAAGACCTTCATCGCCCACGCGGCGTCGCTGGGTCAGGGTTTCCCCCATTGCCCAAAATTCCTCACTGCTGCCTCCCGTAGGAGTCTGGCCCGTGTGTCAGTGCCAGTGTGGCCGGTCACCCTCTCAGGCCGGCTACCCATCGTAGGCTTGGTAAGCCGTTACCTTACCAACTACCTAATGGGATACGGGCTCCTCCTCAAGCGATAGCTTGCAAGCAGAGGCCATCTTTGCCGTAAAGGACATGTGTCCAATTCGGGTTATGCGGTATTAGCGCTCCTTTCGGAACGTTATCCCCCACTCGAGGGCAGATTGCCCATATATTACTCACCCGTGCGCCACTCTACTAACCCTTGCGGGCTTTCGCGTTCGACTTGCATGTGTTAGGCACGCCGCCAGCGTTCGTTCTGAGCCAGGATCAAACTCTCCGATTCAAATTTGTTGGATCGAAGATTGGGATCCGATTTAAGACTTACTGGTCTTAAGGCTTTTCTGCAAAAAAACGCTGTCCAGTTTTCAAAGAACTTCCGCCACCCATTTTCGGGGGCAATTGGAGAATATAAACCTTTTTTTTCCCTTTGTCAAGCCCCCTAGCAAGACTTTCTTTCAAGAGGCATGAAAAGCCGTGCGGGGATAGCTCCTAAACCCAGTGTGGGCGGGCTATTCAACAATCCTATAAAAGCCGGGAAAGAATCGTTGAAAAGAACCGATTTCGCTTTTTTCTCTGTTGACGGGCTGATATCGGTTTCTTTAAAAACCAATCCGCAGGAACTATCTTTCTTGATCAACTCACTTCCTCTTCGAATATGGTCTCTCCCCGAAGGCTCACCACCACCGCTTTCAGAGGGATAGCGGCCCCCGATCTCGACATCGCCTCCTTCACCAGTCCGAGAAGCTTCGAACAGCACGGCACTTCCATCATCAGCACCGTAACGCTCTTCGGCGCCGCGCCTGCGAACATGGCCGAGAGCTTCTCCACGTATGAATCCAGTCCCTCGTCCAGCTTGGGGCATGCTATCACGAGGCTTTTATCCCTGAGGAACTTCCCGTGGAAGTCCCCTACGGCGAAAGCGGTGCAGTCCGCCGCGATCAGGATGTCCGCGCCCTTGAAATACGGCGCGCCCGGAGAAACGAGATGAAGCTGGACAGGCCACTGCCTCAACTCCGACGGGACATCGACAGCCTCGCCGAGTCTCTTTTCTACCTTATCAAATGTCAGGGTCTTCGACGACGGGCAGGAAAATTCCGGCTTGGCATTCCGGGCCGGGGAACAGCAGGAGCTTTTCTTTTCCTCGATCAGGGTGATCGCGCCCCTCGGGCATTCCCCGATGCACGCCCCCATACCGTCGCACAGGGATTCGTTGACCATTTTGGCCTTGCCGTCAACGATCGCCAGGGCGCCCTCGTGGCAGCTCGGGATGCACAGTCCGCATCCGTCGCACTTCTCTTCATCTATTATTATCTTCGTCATAAGAAAACCTCCGGAGCTCATCTTACTCTCCGGAGGCCCGCAAATACCTTGACCCAAGTCAAAATCTTGTTTGGGGACTATTCCTGCTTGGCCATCCTTCCCATCAGCATGCCGACGATTATCTTGGCGAGGCCCACGCCCGCGACGAACAGGCCCCAAACGGCCGCGTCGAACTGATGATCACCTCCGCCGGCGCTGATCCACAATGCCAGGGCGAGAAATAACCCGACGATAAGGATCTTTATGCCTCCGTATATCTCGGAGTCCTTTTTGCTCGTATAGCCTTTGGCCTCATTCCCGTTCTCGCCGTTCTGAAAAAGGTCTTTGGGGGCTATCCCCTTTTCGATCGCGGCAAGCCTCTCGGCGGAGCGGATGTTTTCCTTCTTATAGTGGTAATAGAGCGACGCCGCTACTATCAGCACTGCGCAAAAGCACATTGAACCCAGAACGAAGATCGCGGTGATATCAACTGACTGTTCCATGGTGAACCTCCTTTCAAGCCATTTAGACGGAGGCTCCGGAAAAAGGTTTCAGTCCAGCCCGCACAAGATGGATTTCAGGGTTGACCGATATTCTCGAAGTGGCGTATGGTTGTTTCCTTCCCCTTCATTTGTATGGCGATGACGTCGATCCTGAGGGAATTGACCGGGATGTTCTTCATCCTGCAATATACCGTCCCGGCCAGGACGAGCCTTTTGAACTTCCTCCGGTCCACGGCTGCCTGTGGCGGGCCGAACCTCCCCGTCGTCCTCGTCTTGACCTCGACCACGACCGTCCTCTCCCCCGTCGAGGCTATGATGTCGGCTTCCCCTCCCCTGACCCTGAAGTTCCGCTCCAGTATCCTGAAGCCCTTCGCTTTCAAGTGCTTTTTCGCCAGTTCCTCCCCTTCCATACCTTTTATAATATGGCGGGGTTTCCGGGAGAAAACGGAAAGGATCTTGCCGAGGAGGCTCAACGGTCCCTTTGGCCTCTCTGTTTTCCGGGCGCGCCCGTTTTTTGGCCCGGCCCGGGACAGCCGCCCGCCTGCATCTCCCTCTTGAAAAGGAGCCATTCGAGCTGTTGTTTCGGCGTGAATACCGCCATCAGCTTCTTGTCCAGTTCATCCATCCCGGCTTCGGAATCTTTCTTGGCGCGGGTCATGTCTTCCGCCATTTTCCTGAACTCGGCGTCCGTCGCCTTCGGGTTCTGAAGCAGCTTGTAGGCGGTCGACCTCATGTTCCTCATGCTCTCCCTGTGCGCCAGCCTTAACTGGTCGCCCTCTTTCAGGATCTCAAGCACCTTCAGCGTCTGGGCTTCGGTCAAATTCAGCCTCTCCTTCATCTTGTAGGCAAGGAAGAACCTGACATTCTCCCTTTCCCCCGGCGGGGGCGGAGGCCCGTCCTCGTCCTCCATCGGAGGGGGGGGAGGCGGGGCTTGAGGCTGCTGGGCGCAGGCCGACACCGCAAGGACCAGGATCAACAAACTAAGAAATATCGTTCTCATCATCGCCTCCGACAACATCTTCTATATAACTGTCCATGTGGGTGCTTCCGGCCGCCAGCTTCTCCTCGGCGGCCGCGAACAACTCTTCCATTCCCGGGTCAACGTTCCCGTCGAAGCTGGAAACCAGCTCCGCGACAAGCTCGGACGAAACGGCCGCGGGAGCGGAGGGTTTTTCCGAGAAACCGCTGTTGAAGAAAAAGAGCGATGCCGTCAGGGAAGCTATCAGCAGGAAAGCCGCAGCCAGCGCCCGGAAATAGAACAGGTTCCTCCGCTTCTTCCTTTTCATAGTTTCAAGAAGCTTTTCCTCCCACTCCTTCCCGAACTCGGGTTTAGCGGAGGCTATAAGCGATTCCAGTTCCCTGAAGCCGGCGGCCTCTTCTTCGCTGAAGAAGGCTTCCACCACCTTTTTCTCGTCCGATTCATCTCCCCGTCGCACCGTCATTCTCCTTGTCCCCTTTTTCCCCAATGCTTTTCTTCATTTTCCTGAGCGCGAAAAAATAATGCGCCTTCACAGTGCCCTCGGCCAAACCGAGGACCTCTCCTATTTCCCTGAAGGTCAAGTCCTCCCAGTTCTTCAGGATGACCACCTTCCTCTGCTGTGGAGGAAGGGCGTAAAGCAGTTCCTTGACCTCTTTCTCCCGCTCCAGCCTTTCCAGCCTCGCCGTCGAACCCTCCTCCATCCTCACCTCGGGGAATTCCTCGACGTTCTCCTCCCTGCGCGAGGGCGCCGAAGTGACCTTGGTGATCGCGAGGTTGTGGGCGATCTGAAACAGGTAGTTGCGAAGCTGTTTCAGGTCCGCGAAATCCTGCGGATGGTTCAGGAACCGGAGAAAAGCCTCCTGCGCCAGGTCCTCCGAATCGTGCGGGTTCCTCACGATCCCGTGAATGAATCTCCTGAGGGGAGCCGCGTAGAGGTCGATAAGCTCCCTGAGAGCCTGTTCCTCCCTGTCCCGGACCGCCTGAAGCCATTTTTTCACATCCTCCATGTCCCCTGCCATCATACTCTACTAAATTAACCCACAATTAGTTTAATTGGAAGGAGAGCAAAGAGCTGAGGCAAAAGAAGAAGGCTGATCAATAAGGGTGGACAGGATCGGCAGGATAGGATTAATCGGAATCTAGCCGCAAAAACGACACGAAGAATGCCAACCTTAAAGAACAAAACCCGGCTTGAAGGCAGCCCGTCTCGATATGGAATCGATGGGAAGAACTATTCCGCCCCGGTTTTCGCCTTCTTCAATAACTCTACGATCCTTTCCGCGAAGTCCCTGAGGCCCTTCTCGTCGTTCCCTCCGAACCAGCCGCCGACCTTCCTGTCGACGACCCTTTCCTTCCTGACTGTCGCCCCGTTGGCGGCGTCCCTCACCTCCACCATCACCTCGACCTTCTGCTTTCCGGCACCCATTCCTATGAAATAGCGGGCCGCCTTGCTCCCCTTCTTGTAATCGAGGAATTGCCCGCCAAGGACCCACGCGGTCTGTCCATCCGCCAGTTGCGGCTTTTCGCCTGACTTCAGTATCCTGACTTCGGCAAACATCTTGGATTTACCGATCTCGCTCTGGAGGACCTCCTGGATCTGGATGAGCTTCGACTCAGGGATATCTTCTATCCGATCCGCCTTCCTTCCGCTGTCCGCGAGGCTTGTTTCCGTGCTGAACCTTTCTATGAAGAGGATGTCGGGAGTCTTGATCTGAGCCTTCAAAACAATGCCTGATAAGATTGCCGCAGAAACAAAGGCCAAAAGAAACAGCGCAGTTTTTCTTGCCATGTGGCACCTCCTGCCGCTATTTTAGCAAATAATGCACCTGTTCCGCCTGCCCCCTATCCTTTCTGCCGAACTTCCCGGCTCAAGTTTACCCTTCTCTAATAAACTTCCCACGGGCTTACGCCCGGGGTTTTCTCTGTCGCGAGCAAGCTCGTCCGCCTTTGGCGGAGGGACTCCATCCCACGAGCTCACGCACGGGGATTTTAGTAAGGAATTCATTAAAGGGTTCCAGAAAAGTGCGAAATTTATTGTACGTTATCTTGACACTACCCAATGCTCAGAACATAGCAATAGCAATGGATTTCAGAAAGTGCGAAAAATACTTGACACTACCGATGTGATACAAAGCCCCGGGATATTCCAATCTCAGCGGTCTAGCCATGATTGCATTATACCACTTTTCAACTCAATGCATAATGCATGGCCTGACCCCATTTCTTTACTCTTCCATGATCTGATTCTAGCCCCGCACAGGAGCAATTGCAACAACGCGAGGCCGGGAGGGGCGCCGGGGGACCGGGGGACATGACCCGATTCGGCTTTTTGAATCGGGATCGTGTCCCCACCGGCAAAAGCCCGAAGCATGACCCGCGAAAGAGGCGAACGCAGCCGCTTACGCGGGCAAGAAGGCCATACAAGCGGCACTTGGGGCGGGGCGGCTAAAGAAAGAAAAAGGGGTTGCGCAGCAAATTCAAGACTAAAGCCCTGTCCCCTTTGTATTTGCTTTCTTCCAAAAGAGCGAGTATAGGATTCCAATTATGCCAAATGTTGGAATAACCAACCAAAAGAAAATAGCATCAACAACTTGGGGCAAGCCAAAGTAAAAGTCAAAAATAGGTGTACCGATAATCCTAAATCCATATATCAGAACTTTTATTGAGGCTATTATTAGCCATATAGGGAATAATATTGCAGAAAAGAACAAAAGAGCTTCAAAAATGTTAAGTAACTTTTTTTTTGTCATCTTTCTCCTTTACTAATACAAAATATTGGCAGGTAGATACTCTGCCGCTCTCTGCCTCATAATGAATGACGCAAATGGAGGAAGAAGATGTGTTTTATTGAATGCAAATGCGTAAATGTCATTCATGATGATCTCTTTTGAAAACCAATTACCCCATCTAAATGCGTGAAATAACTCATGTGTACCATCTGTTTCCCCGGAATTGTGATTCAAGACGACACACCCTGTACGATTATCGGTAAGAAGCTGGTAGGCACCATTGAGTAATCCGATAACGTTGTTTGAATAAACAAAAATCAGTGACCCAGGAACAATTTCAGTGCCTTTGTCTTCTGTAGTTACTTCAAATCGACTCTTGATCCCCAAAAATCCGGTAGAAACAGTTTTTATACTTACATCTCCACCATCAAAAAAATCAAGATTGATACCGATAGATCCAAATGCTTGAATGGCTGAGCCCATGATACTCCCCGTGATTTCCTCAAACATATCAGTCCGTGTCGTACCCTCTAGATTTGAATTGCTGTCGAAATAAATTGGTATTGTCAGATTTATTGGAGAGTCCCCACCATCATTGACACCACCTCCGCCTCCTGTTTGCCCTGTATTACTACTGTTTAAACTGCTACCAAAGCCTCCACCAAACCCCGCCATAATACTATTCATCATCGACGAACTGATATATAGATGTCCCGTCGGATCATTCGCATTTATCGGGCTGTTGTTCACGTAGCTATACAAATTCCAGCTTTGCGGATTCGCCGCATTCGGGATCATATTATCCGGCTTCATGAATCGGCCCATTGTGCTGGCGTAGTATCTAAAATGCATATAATCCATGCCGGTCCTTGCATCCCTCTCCTGTCCGGTGTACTTGTACTTGTTGTCGGTGGCATCGTCCCCCGCAGGGAGCAGCTCTACTCCGTATGGCTCATAGTCATGCGTTGAAAGGACCGTCCCGTTCTCGTCGAGGATCGCCCTCACGGTGCCCA
>ENA-UPTA01006555-UPTA01006555.1-activated-sludge-metagenome-genome-assembly--contig:-NODE-6555-length-10240-cov-7.544821_pt1 | contig 10240 bp, 9 predicted proteins | sample MGYA00238184_ERZ773361 | MGnify/ENA primary metagenome ERZ773361 (study PRJEB29100, sample SAMN05720205) | activated sludge metagenome | isolation source: anaerobic digester from wastewater...
TTTATTGATTTTCAGCATCCTGCTGTACCACCATCTTGACGGTTTCAATTTTCGTTTCTGAAACGTCCATGATTTTAAAGGTATACTTGCCGATTTCTATGACTTCATTCTTTTCCGGAATGGTTTCGTGGTAATCGATAATGAAGCCGGATAGCGTATCGTAATCGCCTTCGGGAAGGTCGAGGTTGTAATCTTCGTTGATGCGGTCTATTTCCAGACGGCCTGACAGGATAAACTCATTTTTGGACAGCTGATTGCCCACGAGTTCGTCTTTGTCGTATTCATCGTCTATCTCTCCGAAAATCTCTTCGAGGATGTCTTCCAGCGTAATGACACCGGCTGTGCCGCCGTATTCATTCACGACCCACGCGATGCTTTTATTTTCCTTGATGAACTCATTCAGCAGTTTCTGAATATGCATGGCTTCCGGCACCACTTTAATCGGCATCAGGATAGACGCGATATCCGCAGGCTTTTTATGCAAATCGAAATGGTGGATATAACCCACGATTTTATCGATATTATCATCAAAAATCAGAATTCGTGAATGGTAGGTTTCAATGATGATTTTCTTGAGTTCCTCCACCGGTTCGCTGATGTCGATTGCCGTAATTTCGCGGCGCGGCACCATGCAATCACGTACCCGCAGCTTTTTAAGATACAGCGCGTTTTCAAACAATTCGGTATCCACTTCCTCCTCTTCTTCTTCGCTGACAGAATGGTCTTTGATGAACTTTTCCAAATCGACGGAAGTAAATTGTATATCCGTTTCCGACACTTTCACACCGGCCAGTTTGAAGAGCAGCGTCGACAATCCGTTGATAATAAACACACCCGGCGTGAGTACCCAGTGGATGATGCGGAATGGCACCGCCATCACGGGCAGGATGCTGTCGGCAAATACTTTGAAAATCACTTTGGGAATGAATTCTCCCAGAAACAACACTACGACCGTAGAGATAATCGTCTGTATCAGCAGCACAAAAAAACCGGCACGCAGATATTCTTCGAGCAGCGGCTCCATCAATTTGGCGGACAGAATACCGAATGCAATCAGCGCGATATTATTGCCCAGCAGCGTAGTGACAATAAACTTGGAAGGATGTTTGATATAGTCATTCAGGATTTTTCCCGACAGTGTTCCGCGCTGATAGCTCAGTTCCACTTTGAGTTTGTTGGCAGACAAAAATGCGATTTCTATGCCCGAAAAAAGGGCGGAAAAAAGCAGGGTGAGTATGATCAGTAAGATAGTCGCCAGCATAATTACAAGGTAAAGATATAAAAAATAAATGAGGCGATGTTGCCCGGAAAGGTCAGAAGTTATTAAAACTATTGTCGTCCGAAACAGAAACGATTCCGTTTACCTTGCGGATGGTATAATTGGAAAAGTCCTCATCCGAGTCGAAGCCGACGCCGTAGATAATGTGGTCCGGTGTGCGGATTTTGATGGCCTTATCGGTATAGACTCTTTTGGCGCGCATATCCCAGGTCAGTTCCTGCGTTTCCATGCGTTCGTATTTGGCACTTTCCATATACACATTTCCCGACACCAGCACTTTCTGCTCCGAGTCGTTGTTCTCCGCAAAGTCTGCTTTCAGCACGGAAATCAGCTTCAACTGGTCATAAAACCGGACGATGAGTCCGTCGGTAAACTCGAGTTTGTTCTGTGTGCGGGTATATCTTTTCACCGTTTTTCCGGTGACCACCGCGCGGGCATACTGGTCTTCTTTGTAGATAAACTGCACACTATCGGCCACTTCGACATCCACTTCCTTTTCATCAAACATGGCCTTCACTTTGGCGATGTCATTTTCTTCGCAGGAAGCCAGCAACACTACACTCAGCAGCGTGCAGGATATAATATATTGCCTGATATTAGGTATCAACAACTTCATTTCGACAACAAGATAGCAAACTTATTTCTTATAAATCCAGTCGGCAGGATTCAGTTTGGCGGCGCCCTTCCACACTTCAAGGTGCACTTCGGTGATGTCATCTTCGTCCGTGTAGGCCGTGCCGATTACCTGTTTCGTGCTGATTTTCTGGCCTTTGGTCACATTGACGGAAGCGAGCTTGGAATACACCGTAAAATACTCACCGTGACTGATAATGACGGCATTCTTAAAGGTCGGATTAGACAGGAGCCCCACCACTTTTCCTTCAAATACGGAACGCACACCGATGCCGGCATCCGTGCGGATGTCGATGCCATTGTTTTCAAACGACACGCCACTCAAATCGGGATGGCTGTATTTTCCGAATCCTTTGCTGATAAATCCTTTTTCTACCGGCCAAGGCAGTTTGCCTTTGTTGCCGTAAAAATTGGAGGTCAGCTGTGTATATTCCGGGGTGGCAGTGGTAGTCACCGGGGTGGTGGTTTTCTTGCTGACAGTGGCCAGATCTTCTTTGGAAGGCTCTTTGCCGGCGTCTTTCGCTTTCTTAATCGCTTCTTCCGCTGCCTTTTTCTTAGCCGCTTCTGCAGCAGCTATCTTGGCGGCTTCTTCTTTCTGGCGTTTCTCTTCCGCGATGCGCGCTGCTTCTATTTCTTTTTTGATAATAGCTTCAATCTGTGCATCCAGTTTTTTCGATTCCGCTTGTTTCTTAATGATTTTCGCCTGCAGATCTTTTTCCTTTTTCTTCAGCGTCTGCACCACAGCATTTTTTTGTGTGACAGTTTTATTGAGTTGCGTTTTCTCTTTCACCTGTCCCGTCAGCAACTGTTCTTTGGTTTTCTTTTTGGCGTCAATCTGGGCTATCTGCTGACTGATATCCGATTTTTTGTGCAATATTTCGGCGGCTTGCACGGATCGGAAAGTCGCGTATTTGCGGAGGTAGCTTACGCGGCGCAATGCTTCGGAGAAAGAATTGGCACTCACCACAAAGAGCAACTGGTCTGCAAATCTTTGTTGTTTGTAGGTGCGCACTACCGCATCGGCATATTCCTTTTTCAGTTGGAGGAGTTGTTGCTCCCGCACTTTCAGTGAGTCAACATTCTGATTGATTTTTTCGGTGTAATCTCCGATTTCCGATTCCACCTCTTTGATGAGTTTCTGACGTAATTCTATCTGTTTGGTCAGCGCGGCGAGATCGGCCATTGTCGCATCCTTGGATGCTTTGGTTTGTGTCAGAATTTTCTGCGTATACTGAATTTCTTCCTGCAATTTTTTCTTCTTCGCTTCCAGTGTCGCTTTCTTATCCTGTGCTATGATGGGTGAAACAGCCAGCATAAAAAACAGCAGGAGGCCACCTGCGATAGCGGAAATGCGGAACAAAGCGTGTATGTCGGTTTTATTTTTCAATGGTGAATGCTGGATTTATATAAAACGGGTATTCTAAATTTTCTTTGATTTCGATACTCTGAAATTTGGCAATCATTTCGAACGTGGATACACCGCTGCTCATTTTAAGTTCGCGGTCCATCGGAAATTGTTTGCCCAGCTGCGGCTGATAATTCTGGTATTGCGATGACAGTGTCTGCATGTACATTTTATCGGTGATATACTGACCGGACAAATGCGTGGATGACTTGTCAAAAATCAGATGCGACAGGAAACGTCCGCCATCGAAACTGAGGGTATGATTGGTGGCATTGGCGGCATAGCTGACCTCCGCCGCTTCCGCGAACAGCATCTGTCCGAGGAGCAACTGCTCGATGTCATCGAAAGAAAGCTGCACGAATGTTTTTTCCCTTATATAATCTATCGGTTTCAAAATGTAGCGGTTATTAATCTTGTCCATGATCTGAATGCTGTCGCGGGTGATGAGTACACGCGCGCCTTCGATGCCAATAATAGACATTGACAGCCAGATTTTTTCGCCTTTTTTCCAACGAATGTTAGTTGTGAAACTCTGATTGAGTTCCGGCGAGCTGACTTTTGTTTTCAGGCGGGCGGTGAGTTCGCTGAAATGAATCGAATTGTTGCGGAGCTGCTGCATTATGCGAGCCGCATTGGTATCTTTTATGGTGAGTGGCTGTGTCGTCTGCGGAACAGGCGATTTTTCCTGTTTTCCTACAGTAGTTGTCTGCGGCGAACGGCATCCGTGCAGCAGGAATGCTGCCACTAAGAACAGCAGCGGGTACAACGAAATTCCTTTGCAGGGATGTTTATCTGAATACATACCGGATGTATTTTGTGGCGAAACTGCCGGACCATCAATCAATCTTTCTGTTTTTTATCTTTTTCTCCAGTATCTCCTTGTCGCCGCCTTTTTCTATGGCTCTCTGCCATTGCTGAATCGCCTTTTCCACCTGTCCGTTTTTAAACAGAATATCGCCGTAGTGCGACAGGAGTTCGGCGCGCTCACGTGCATCGGTTTGTTGCATGGCTTCCTCTATCCAGTCGAGCGCCTCGTCGTAGTTCTTCATCTTGAACATGATCCAGGCATAGGTATCCAGGAACGCGGAGTTATTGTCGACCAGCAGGTTGGATTTTTTGCTCATGCGCTCCGCCTTTTCCAGCATCGTTTCATCGCGCTCGGAAAGGTAATAAGCGTAGTTGTTCAGCACCGTAGCATTGTTCGGATCTATTTCCAGTGCAGACTCGTAGGCGCTGTCAGACCGTGCGTAATTTTTCAGTTCATAGGACACATCTCCGAGCGTGATAAGCATCTGCAGTTTGAGTTGAGGTGTCAGCATACCTGATTTTCTTTCCTTATCAGATAAGACTGAGAACGCTTTCAGCAATACATCCGCCGCCTGCTGATAAGATTTTTTTTGCTGACAGGCAATCGCGTGATAGAAATAGCCGAACGGATCTTTGGGATTGGCAGCTATTCCCTTTTGGGTATATGCCATCAAGTGATCGAAATCTTCCAGTTCCGTATCAAGGATATACATCTGAATCCAAACAGTAGCCGGTACATCGGTGAGTCCGATAGATTTTTCGTAATAGGCCTGTGCCTCTTTTTTCTTGCCGGAATTATAGAGCACATCAGCTTTTGCCGTTATGGCTTTTACATCATCCGGATGCGCTTTTTCAATCATCTCAGCCATCTGCATCACTTCTTCGCTCAGACTGGTATCTTTAGAAAGGCGTTCGATGTATGGAATAAACGTTACAATCTTGGAGTCGATATCCAGTTTGGGGTTGGAAAACGCCTGTTTGACCAATCGCTGATATTCTTTTTCATTGCCTTTTTTTCTGAATACTTCTGCGAGCGACAAATAGGAGTCGATGTAATTGGAGTCGACTTTCAGCGCGCGATAATAGGTCTGAATCGCTTTGTCATACATTTCGTTAGCTTCATACATTTCGCCAATCAGCAGGAGATAGCGGGCGTCAGCGGGATAAATTTTCACCAGTTTCTCTACATCCGCGACCGCTTCGTCCACTCTTCCCAGTTTGATGTACATCGGCTGTTTCTGAAAGATAATCTCTTCCTGCACACCGGTTTTCTGTTCCAGCAGATTATAGACGTCGATGGCCTCTTTGTATTTTCCGGCCTTGGCCAGCATATAAGCCCAGTCGTAATAGTAATCGTATTCTTTGGGTTTGAGTTTCAGCAAGGTTTCATAAGTTTTGGAAGCCCCGTCAAAATCCTGTTTTTCACCTTTGGCTTCTGCCAGGTACTGGTAGTAATATTCGTTGTTCGGATTGATGCGGATAGCACTCTGCGCATACTGAATCGCCTTGTCCATATTGCCGGATTCAAAGGCAATCTTGGCCAGTTGGTAGAGGGCTGCGTCATTTTTAGGGTCGCGGCGCAGCACTTCGTTGAATTTGGCTACGGCATCCTGCGGATTGCCGAGCAGGTATGCCTGCATCCCTTCTATGAAGATGGCTTGTAATTCAATATCCGCTTTGGTCAGAGGAGCTTCGCTTTGCGCTTTGCTACCGCCTTTTTTGCTTTTATCTTTTTTGGCGAGCACCGCATTCGGGAAGAAGAATACAGTGGTCAGCATTATCAGACCTGCCAGAAATATGTTCAATCGCTTTCTATTCACCTTTTCCGCTGTTATGTGCTGTGTAATATTCTATTTTTTTTGACGCCGGTTTTTTTCCTTGCATTTTCCGGAAGCAGAAAAGACAATTTATTCATCAACGGCATGAATTCTAATGTAACAATTTAATTGTGGACTGTGAATAGCTGTTCTGGTGAATTAACATTATTTAAGTGCCATTCAGGTGGATACAACAGGTTTTAACAACGAATTAATTACTTCACGCCGGTATGGCCAAAACCGCCTTCGCCACGCTCCGTCTCGCTCAGTTCATCTACTTCTTTCAGCGTCACTTTTTCATATTTTGCGATAATCATCTGGGCAATACGTTCACCGGTATTGATGACCGTTGTTTCGTTGGATAAGTTAATCATTATCACTTTTATCTCGCCGCGGTAATCGGAGTCGATGGTGCCCGGTGAATTGAGTACTGTGACGCCTTTTTTCAGCGCCAGTCCACTACGTGGGCGCACCTGTGCCTCATAACCATCCGGCAACTCAATATAAAGTCCGGTTGGAATCAGCGCTCTCTGCAATGGTTTCAGCATCACGGGCTCCTGCAACTGCGCACGCAAATCCATACCTGCCGAACCGGATGTTTCATACACCGGCAGTGGGTTATCAGAGGTATTAACTATTTTCAATTTCATTTATTGTACTGTTTGATGGTTTTTTAATATTGTTTTGTTTAAAGATACTTCTTTAACGTCACATTTTATATACTATTGGGTGCAAATATACATAGATTTTAAAGAAGCTTTTGAAATAATCTTATCTACTTCTTTCGTTCGAGCTGCCAGGCCCCGCCCGCAAAAAGCGACAACAGTAAAAATCCGGCAAAAGTATTGGCCCAAAGCGACCACGACAGCGGCAGAATGACATAGTGCAGGAAAAGGAACAGGCCTGTAGCCGCCAACAGATAGCCGGAAATTCTCTTATAATCATAGGGAATCGGGTAATAACGCTGCTCAGTAGCATATCCGACCAGCACCATTATAAAGTAGCAGGTGAAGGTGGCCCATGCCGCGCCCCAGTAGCCGTATTCCGGCACCAGCAATACATTCATCACGATAGTAACAATTGCTCCGAGCACCGATATCAAGGCACCGATATAGGTTTTGTCCGTGATTTTATACCACGTGGAAATATTGAAATAGATACCCAGAAAAATATTCGCCATCAGCAATACCGGAATAATTCCGGCACCTTCAAAGTAGGCCGCAGAATTCGGTGAATACAGGATGAAAACTGCCTGTATCAGTGGCATAAACAGCACGATAGACAGGAATATCAGACAGACACAGATGGTGTAATATTTCATGGTCAAAGCCAGCATCTGCTTGTTATCCGACTTATCCGCATGTTTAAAAAAAAGTGGTTCTGCCGCGAAGCGGTAGGCCTGCAGGAACATGCTCACCAGCATCGCGAACTTGTAGTTGAATCCGTAAATACCCAGCTGTTCCTTGTTCGTAATATCATCAAATGGCAGCAGACGGGTCATGATAATACGGTCAAGCACTTCATTAATCATTCCGGCAAAGCCCACCAGCATAATAGGCATGGCATAAATCAGCATTTGCTTGTACAAAGTCTTACTGAACTGCAATTTCAACTGGCGGAACTGCTTCAGCAGGAGCAGGAAGGTGAGAATACTCGCCAGAATATTGGCAATGAAAATATTGGAGACTTTTGTAAACGGCAATGCAATATCCAACATCGGAAACACCATGAAGAACAGGATATTGCAACCGATAAAAAACAGGATATTGGCAATCTTCAGCGCCGCAAATGCGATAGGCCTGCCCTGTTTCCGCAGTGCGGCAAACGGAATGGCGGACAGCGCGTCGAAGGCCATCATCCACAAAAAGAAACGCACATACAAAGCAGGTTCCTTCACATAATCAGCGATGGCGTCCTGGAAAATATATCCCAGCAAAACAAAGGTTATCACCACACTCAGGATGGAATAAAAGGAGGTGGAAAATGCCATTTCCCTACTTTCTTCTTTATTGGAAAAACGAAAATAGGCCGTCTCCATACCGTGTGTGAGCGCCACGAGCAGGAAGCCCGCATAGGCGTAGAAATTGGTGAAAGTACCGAACTCCGCCTGCGTGATGTATTTGATAATCAGAAATCCGAACAGGAAATTAATCAGTCGGGCAAGTATGCTGCTCACGCCGTAAGCGGCAGTATCGGTAGCTAATTTTCTGACGATGCTCAATGGATAAGAGATAGTTGGTGTAAAAGTAGCAAATATTATGAAAAACTATCTACAGCCAGATATTCACCAGCGAACCGGTGGCGTTGGCAGGTGTTATTGTCTCTTGTGGTTGTGCCTGATGCCACAACAAGGTATGCCCGTCCGAGCCCATCTTCCAGAGATCGCCGCGCAGGAATACGTTTACACCCACCGGAATATTTGTACCGGAAATTCTGCCGGTCATGCCGTATTTGAGCCAGGCCTCCCGTTCGGTCAGCGTGCCGATATCTGCGTTTGCCACATCGGTTGGTGTCGGTGCACCATTGTAGCCATTCCAGCGTTTTGTCCAGGCCGAATCGCCGCCCACAAAGGAAGGCACTGCCAGTATATCTATCTGCTGCTGACCGAGTTTCCGGTACACTTCGGGATACCAGGCATCCGCACAGATAGCCACCGCCAGGCGGCCCGCCGGTGTGGTATATACCGGCCATTTTTGGAGAGCCGCAGCCGCTGTAAAAGCCTGTTCTTCCTGAATAGGAAATTCCTTCAACGTGAGCGGTGACAGCACGTGACCATCCGGTCCAAATACGGCCGTGGCATTGTACAATCTGCCATTTCGTTTTATTTTGATTTGTCCGTCTGCAGCCGTGGGTTCCGGCAGCACGATGGAGCCTGCCACCAGGGTCACATTAAATTCTTTGGCAACAGAGGCAAATGCATCCTGGTATATGTCGCGCATGGCGGTGCTTTTCATACGGAAAACTGCCGCGGCCTGTTTGTCTTTTGCATCCGCAGTGAGGTATGCATATCCGAATTTAAAGAGATTGGACAGCACCATCGTTTGCATGGCATCATGGATGGAAGTGTCTTTGTACACCGATTTCTTTTCGTTGGCGGCAACCAGCCAGGTGCCGATATATTCGGGTAATACCACTATCGTCGAATCATTGAGCAGTCCCTGCTGCCGGGCAAACGAGAGATAATAGTGCAGCATGCCGCGGAAGCTTTCGCGGGTAGAAAAATCATAGGTATGCAGATAAGGCGACAAGGCTATGATGTTGCCATGACCGGTGCGCATTCCATAACTCTTCACATGACCGATGACGTACCTCGGATAAATATTTTCTGTCGTTTTGACTCTTCCGGAAGATGCTATCGTCAGATATGCCACCCACAAAAAGGCAAGCACAGACAACAGCAGGTATCGTTTCTTCATTGTATAAAGATAGGGAAGAATAAAATAAAAAATTACAGAGCAGAAGCTACCATTCTTCTGTAGTTGTTTCTTTTTCCATTTCTGATTTTAGAGAACTAATCATTAAGTCTACTTCTTTAGACGTCCTTGTTTTTACATCAATCCACATGTCATTTATTATTTTATGACCAAACCCCTTCTCTTTATATACAATACTATCTGTAATAATACGGGGAGACGAGCTACTTCCAGACGAAATACATTCATCTGTAAAATCAGAAAATTTATATTTATATCTTCCGTCTTTAACCATTATACTTAACTTAAACCTCACGTAACATGGATAATTAGGCAATGGCTGACCAAATGTATTTTTTAAATAATGAGTAAAAAGTATTCCTCCTACAGACAGCTCTCCGCTCTCTTTATCTTGTATTTGAGATACCTCTTTATAATCTCTAAAATTATCATTTAACCATGCCCTTGCTCGTTCAAAGAGTACATTCTTTGTTATAGTACTATCTACTTTTACTACTTCAGTATAAACTAAGGGATTACCTTGAGTAAATGCCTCTAGTAGTAAGAATTGAAAGATTAAAAATGCTAACCACCTCATTTTTATTAATTATAAATTAAAGATACAATTAGATTTAATTTAATTTTAGATATTTTTCTAAAAACGTTTTGGGTATAGTGTAACTTAAGTATACATCTTTACGAAACTTCTTTCGTTCATCTTTAGATATTTTACGGTCTATATTATCATCTGCTATATGAAATTCATTTTTTACTCTTTCATTGTCTACAAATATTTTAGCATCAACTAAAGAGGTATTAGTAATATCCCCCACTAATGACACACTTAATTTTATTTCTCTATCATAATCAATTGGGTCAAATAAAC
>ENA-UPTA01006556-UPTA01006556.1-activated-sludge-metagenome-genome-assembly--contig:-NODE-6556-length-10239-cov-6.449725_pt1 | contig 10239 bp, 11 predicted proteins | sample MGYA00238184_ERZ773361 | MGnify/ENA primary metagenome ERZ773361 (study PRJEB29100, sample SAMN05720205) | activated sludge metagenome | isolation source: anaerobic digester from wastewater...
GATCACTGAAGAAAAAGCGCTACAATGCAGAAATTTACTAAATCATATATACTATACATTTCAATAGCACTGCTCCTTTTTTCATGCATGACGTTTGGTGTGGCAAAGGAAGTCTATGACCCTCATGTCGGTGTTCAGGTTGACATTTTCTGTAAGTCGCTCTTTGCGTTAGGTGAAGAATGTGATTTATTCAATGACATTTTTTCTTTCGATATAGTAACTGAAGACATACAGGCATTTATCGAGCTCATGTTATCTGAGCAGATATATGGTTGTTTTTCCAAACGCGCTCCTCCTTTCCTCGTCTAAATACTCGTTTTTTCTCATAAGAATTGCTTACTGTAATTTAACATTGTATTTATCAGTTGATGTCGCACGGGTGTGACTTTTATGGATAAAGTTATAGGTTTCGTGTGCAGTACAACACTGTTATAGCAAAATTAATCATGGAGGTTGTCCATGCTGGATCTTATTGCAAAGGGCGGGCCGGTAATGTGGCCGATTATTGCGTGTGCATTTGTGTCGGCCGCGATAATTATTGAGCGGGGCATCTATTTCTATTGCACCGGAATCAATTATGAAATTTTTAAGAACGGTCTTATTGAGAAGCTTAAAACCGCAGTAATACATGATATTGATATTGAGAAAAATGTATCCGGTTCAAAAGAGGGATTTTTCCTGAAGAGATTAATGGAGAGATTTTCGGTGCTTCGGTGGAACCGTAGCCAGTATGTGAAAACGGTAAAAGTCTTCTCCGAAAATATTACTACCGGAACACGGAGCCGTGAAGAAGCGCTGCGGAGAACGGGGTCCGAGGAAATTGAAAAGATGGAAAGATATTTCCAGGGACTTTCGGCAATCAGTCATGTGTCGCCCCTTCTGGGGCTCCTGGGGACGGTGACGGGTATTATCGCCTCCTTTAATGTTATTTCACAGATGGGAGGGCAGGTTGATGTGGCGGCCCTTGCGGGAGGTATATGGGAGGCAATGCTGACAACCGCTGCAGGGCTTACCGTGGCAATTCCGACGCAGCTCGCATATCTTTACTTCGAAAAAATAGTCGCCGGCCGTGTGAACAGGATGAGCTATACCATCACCTATATGAATGAGGTTTTGTTCAGCGGATGCCCGGACAGGGGGCGCCCGTGTGAAGGAACAGCGGGAGAGAAGAAGGATGAACTGTTTACCCACGAAACCGATATTGAGGAAATTGTGAAAGACGAGGTTTGCTGATGGATTTTATCAGAAAAAAAAGGTCCCGTCCCCACATTGAAATTACGCCCCTTGTGGATATCATTTTCCTCCTCCTGGTATTTTTTATGATCAGCTCGAATTTTATTGAGCCCATAATCAGAATGGACCTGCCGAAGGCGATGTCCCATCAGAAGCTGGAAAAGGTGGACCTTGTGGTGACCGTCGATCAAAACGAAACTATCTACATAAATAAATCGCCGGTATTAAAGAAGGACCTTCAGGTCGCGCTGCAGGAAAAAATGCTCAGGCTGAATAAGTTTGATGTGATTTTCAAGGCTGATAAACGCATCAGCTACAATACCTTTGTTGAAATACTTGATATCTCGAAGATTGCCGGCGCCACCAGTTTTTCTGTTGAGCACACGAGATAGCGGGTCGTGGAAAAGGAATGCGATATATGAGTGTCTCATTGACCAGACTGTACCAATCTGTTGAAAACGGGAAGCTTTTATTTCCGGTGCAGATGTTTGTGGTGTGTCTTGTGCTGCTGGGTATCCTGATTTCCGGAATATCGTTTCACGACAATGATGATCTGATATCAGCGGATGCCCCGAACGTTGTCCGCTATGATGTCAGGCGAGTGTCTGAACTTCCGAAAGCGCTTCAGGAAGAGGAGGCAAAAAAAATATCTGTCGATGAGGATTCAAATAAACTTTCCGTTGAAGATATACGGAACAGGTATTTCAGATATATAGTAACGAAAATTGAACAGGCAAAAATTTACCCCCTCTCTGAACAAAAAAAAGGCCATGAGGGGCGGATTGTGCTGCAGCTGTATATTCTGAAATCGGGACAGGTGAAAAAAGTCAGCATCCTGCAGCAGAGCAGGTATAGCGCGCTGACAAAGGCGTCAGTGGACAGCATAAAGCGGGCATTGCCTTTCAGGGCTTTCCCCGGCGGTATTCCTGACGATGAACTTATCGTGAAATTAAAAATGGATTTTTTTCTGCAGTAAATTTTTTTTAGATAAAGAGATAGACTGGACTAATATAGTTATACAAACATAATATCAACAATGAAATTGCAAAAGGACAACAGGTTTTCATCTGAAGTGCGGGTAATGATTATCCTTTTTATACTCGTATCCTCAATGTATGTAATGCTGCCGAAAGAGGTTTTTGATCCCCATGTGGGCATTGAATATGATATATACTGCATCGTATATTCGCTTCTTTCCTGTGTGTCAATAGCGGCCCCGGAGAAGATAGTCTGCGGGATAATTACTATTTTTATTTTTTTTGATCTCGTTTCTTCAGTTGAACCTGCAGAAGTGGTGTCATTCTGGCAGATACGTGCGCCTCCGGTATTTCTTTCTTTTATATGCCGGTGTAAAAAATAATTAAAAAGTTCGGAGGATGTATGAAATATAAAGTTTTACGAATTCTTGCGGTGGTTGCTGTTCTTGGCATGTCGGCGCAGGGTTATTCAGAGGGTTTCGATGTTGAAATTAATGATTCAGGCCGGAGCGCTAAGAAAGATTCGATCAAAGAGGCGAATATAGTTGTTACCGGTACACGGTCAAAAAAGGTGCTGCAGCTGTCACCGGTGAGGACCGAGGTTATTGACCGGTCAAAAATTGAAGCGAAGGCTGCGACAAACCTCTTTGATGCGCTGAACAACGAGCTGGGTGTGCTTGTGGAGAACAACTGTCAAAACTGTGCGGTAAATACCGTGCGGCTGAACGGTCTGGACGGCAATTACACTCAGATATTGTTTGATGGTATTGGTACGGTATCGTCCCTTGCCGGTGTGTACCTGCTTCAGCAGATGCCCGCGGAAATGATAGAGCGGGTCGAGATTGTGCGTGGCGGCGGATCAGCCCTCTACGGCAGCGGCGCCATCGGGGGCGTGGTGAATGTTATCAGGAAAAAGCCCACAAAAAACGAAGGCAGTGTGGGGTTCCGGTACGACTGGATCGCCGGCAATGTTGACGGCAACCGCGATGTTGTGGGGATGCATACCGTGTCTGGCAACATGTCAGTGGTGTCGGACAACGGAAAGGCCGGTATTGCGATGTGGGGGTCCAAGAGTGACCGCAATGCGTGGGACGCCAATGATGACGACTATTCCGACCTTCCGGAGGACCTCAACAAGTCCATGGGAGCGAATGGTTTTATCACTATCATTCCCGGAATGGAGCTCTCCTTTGCCGGGGCCACATTTCACACTGACAGGCGCGGCGGTAATGCTCTTGCAAGTGAACCCTTCGCACCCGAGGTAAACATTGCCGAGGCTATTGAAACCAACAGGGACACTGCGGAAGTGCGCCTGGATCATGAGGTCTCAAATATGCTGAATTACACGCTCTACTATGCCTATGCCGGCACAAAGCGTCACACGTATTACGGTCCGGCGGGGAATGACATTCTTTCAGAGGACACCAACCTGTACGGGAACACAGAGAATGAATTCCATGTGTCAGGAATGGTGGTAAACGTTATTCCCGTTGCGGGTCACACGTTCACGGTCGGCGCTGAGTACACAAGCGACAAACTTACCGATTCCAATCCCGGCATGAACCGTGAGCTTAATGAAAATTATGACAATATCGGTCTTTATGCCCAGTACGACTGGGACATGCGCCTTCTCGAGATTGTTGCCGGGGTTCGGGGTGACAAGCACAGCGCCCTTGACGATTGGGAATTCAGTCCACGGGCAAGCCTGATTTTCAAGTTTACGCCTCACATCAGGTGGCGTAACACTGTCGCCACGGGGTTCAAAGCGCCCCAGGTCTTCGATGAGGATTTTCACATTGAAATTTCTCTCGCAGGCGGCGGCACCACCAATCACCTGATTGTGAACGCCGACAATCTTGATGCGGAACACTCCGTCAGTTATTCTTCCGATGTGAGCGTCGATACCCACATGGGACAGCTTGCCATGGAATTGATACTGGGCGGATTTTACACCGCAATTGAAGACGCGATGTCAATTGATTATGAAAATGGAAACACTGTTGGTTCCAACACCTATTACACACGCAGTAACGCGGACGGTACCACGAAATACTATGGCGGGAACCTGCAACTTAATGTTTCCTACGGCAGTCTCCTGAAGCTTTCTTCCGGGTGGACCTATCAGGTCGCGGAGTATGAGAATGATGAGTCCTATGATAACGGCAGTTTCAATGAAGTGCCGAAAGTGCCGGAGTTGTACGGATTTTCCATGCTCCAGCTCTTCTGGAACGGGTTCCAGTTTGCGTTCTCATGCCAGTACATGGGAAAACAGTATGTTGTGTATGAAGGAACAACAACGGAACTCCGGGAAACGGACACATTCGTTGTGCTGAATACAAGGATTGAATACAAGTACAATATTGATAACCAGCGTTACGTTACTGTGTTCACCGGTGTTGATAACATCACCGATGCATATCAGGACGACCTTCCTCTGGGAGCTGACAGGCCGGCGGGATATCTCTATGGTCCTGCGAAGCCTCTTACGATATATGCAGGGGCACGTCTGGGGTTCTGACGCGAAGTGCAAAAATCCGGAGGGGCGGAGTTACGTGCCGACCCTCCGGTTTTTTAATAATGGCGGATAATGGAAATTATTTAAACGAATTTACAGCTCCGGCGTAACCAGCCAACGGTGCGCGGGAGTGCTTATGCTTTTAGATTTTTTGATCATTACGGTGTAACGGTATATACCATTTTTTGCGTACCCATAAACTCCGCGATAAAGGTGAGAGGCAGCTGTTTTTTGCTGAAGTTTTCAGCTGTTACGGGCCTGACTGTTTTAAAAATGAAACACTGCTCATACATTGTACCGTCGCCTGACCATTTGACAGTGGTATCAACCATCTTTGCTATGACATCGCTACCAACAGCATCCACGAAGGTGAATTTCGCCGCTCCCTTTTCACGGTGTACAGGTTTGGTATGACGTATGCGGAAGAGGAAATATCTGTTGCTGATGTAGTTGAAGTCCTGCAGACCCGCAATGATTTTATTTTTCTCCGCAAGGGACTTCGTGCTGTCCTCAATGATCCCTTCCCTGGTGTTTTTCATAATGAAGTTGAAGTATGTGTCTCCGGGATCTTGAAATTCAATCGAAATCAGGCCGATTTGCTGCTCAAGCATGGTTTCTGATACATGTTTTTCAGTGTTATTTATTGATACCGAGGAACAGCCCGCAGTTATTATTACAGCGCATAACAGAGTAATGATACTGTATCTCATTGGAGTTCTCCTTTATGATAATATTGCAATATTACATGGTCTATTAGTAATAAATGTCAACACAAAATGCAGATACAGTGAAGATTTCGGTTGCGTTATGAGCAGAAGAAATGTACGGTAAAATTGATGGCAGCAACGGCGCACGGAATTCGGGGGTTGATAAAATTTCATGCTTCTCCTGCACGTGCGTGCCGCCTCATGGAATTGTATCAACCCCAAAAATATGATACCATGAAAACTGCCGCATTCCGGCAATGACAGCCGCTACTATATAAAGATGCGATGGAGGTACGATGATGCTCAGGATGATAATAACCGCGCTGTGCCTGACCGTGGCGATAACAGGAGCAACAGCTGCAACGGAGAATCCTGATATTACCAGGATCAGGGCGCTCTACGAAGATGCCCGGAAGAAGGATTGCGGGGATGACTGCGAGCATTACAATTATACTGTGACCCTGAACAGTATACTCCCCGCCACGGGACCGCAGACGAAGAATATTAAATTCACCCTGACCGCCGAGCAGGCCAACCCGCGGGAGGACCCGTATCTTTTCAGGCGGCATCTCCACAAGGTGACGGTGTCATGGAACATCTCCGCTTCTGCGCAGTATACTGTGGAATACCTTTATGACGAGAAGGAGCGTCCGGTGTTCTTTTTCCACAAAGAAGAAGGTGTGGGAGGCGGCAGTGAAAAACGCATGTATTTTGCGGGAAACCGGCTGATACGGTTCGATACGGTTTCCCTGCCTGACCCGGGTAATAAGGGGCGCTCTATCCGTGATAGCGGTTTTAATGAAAATGAAATACGGGAAGCGCGAACAATCCTTCACAGGGCATTGCGCTACAGAAAGCTTTTCAGGACCCTGGCGGAAGCCTGTGACTGGAATTGATAAAAAAATGTAATTTAAGGGAAAAAAGTTGACAGATGGTCTGTTGTTAGTTAATGGTTGTTCATTAACTAAAAAGTCTACGGACAGAATGCGTTACGCATGGGCCGGGCTATCTGAACACGGTGAAACTTTTCAGGAACGAAACTATGAGTGAAAGAAAAAAGAACGGCACACAGCGGGAACTGATCCTTCAGCAGTCAAACCGGCTGTTCTGGGATAAGGGGTATGCGGAAACCAGCATGAAAGACATCGCGAACGCCTGCGGATTCAGGCCCGCGAACATCTACAATTTCTTTGAATGCAAGGAATCAATTCTCTTTGAGAACCTGCTCCAGGAAATGGTTGAAATTGTCACTCCCGTCCGCCATCTCAAGGACGACGGGGAAGCTGATCCTGTTGAGGCGCTCCGCATCTTTGTGAAAAACCATGTCACCCTTACCCTCGGCGAAAAGAGTTCCTCGAAGCTCCTCTTCGATGTGGGGCTGAAAAACCTCTCAGCGGAGAACAGAAAAAAGATCATCAGGCTCAGAGACGAATACGACGCTATCGGCGAGGCGATTATCCGCAGGGGTGTCCGCAAGGGAGTTTTTGCTCCTGTCGATGAGAAGATCGCGGTGTTCAGCATTGCATCAATTATTGCGCGGTCGAGAATCTGGTACTCACCGAAAGGAAAATACAAGGTGGATGATATCGTCGATTTTATTTTTAATTTTACGATGAACGGCATTGGTGCGGGAAAAAAATGATACTGCATATACATTTTTTGAATATGGCTGTATCTGGAAAGGATTTCTTTTGCTATCCATATTAATGGTCGTTCATTAACATGCTTTTGACCGTTTGTATTCGAAAAAAGCAGGATGAATAAGGTGCGTACATGACGCAGGAGATGAGACATGGAATATAAAAACATTCTGGTGCATCAAAAAGGAAATATCGCACATGTTGTGCTTCACCGGCCGGAGGTTTTGAACGCGCTGAACCGTTCTCTTGTGGAGGAACTTGGGCACGCTGCCGGGAGGATTGTACGTGAAGGCTTCGCAAGAGTGCTGATCATTTCGGGGAGTGAGGGGAACTTTGCCGCGGGGGCCGATGTCGCGCCAATGGCGGACCTGACACCTGCTGAAGCGGAGGCGTTCTGTTTCAACGATGTATTCAATGAACTTGAGGCACTTCCGGTGCCTGTTATCGCGGCAATATCGGGATTTGCGCTTGGCGGTGGAATGGAGCTTGCCCTGGCGTGTGATTTCAGGATTTGCGGGAAGAACGCAAAGATGGGATTTCCCGAAATCAAGCTGGGTATTTTTCCCGGTGCCGGAGGAACGCAGCGCCTCCCGCGTCTTGTCGGAGTGGGGAGGGCGAGGGAGATGATTTATCTCGGCGAGACCATCGATGCGGACACCGCGCTGCAGTACGGCCTGTGCAGCCGTGTCGTTACGGGTGATCCGGTTGTGGAGGCCTTGAAAATGGCTGCAACGCTGGCGACCCGTCCTCCCGTTGCCCTTGCATGTGCCAAGGGCGTTATCAACCTCGGCATGAACGCGGGACTCAAAGAGGGTATCGCGTTTGAACAGGGGGCATGGGCTGACCTGTTTTCAACAGCTGATCAGAAAGAAGGAATGAACGCGTTTCTGGAAAAACGGAAACCTGATTTTCTGGGGAAATAAGGAGGTGGGATAATTATGGCGCTTAATCCGCTTGTGGACTCGCGCGATGTCAGGTTTGTGCTCTTTGAGATGCTTGATATTGAACGGCTCTGTGAATTTGGGAAGTTTTCGATGTTTGACCGCGACATGTTCGAGTCGACAATTGAACTCGCGGAAAAAATTGCCGTTGAGAAAGTGTACCCGGTCAACATGTCGGCAGATAAACGCGGCGGCGCGCAGTATGACCCGAAGACGAATACGGTAACCTCTCCGCCGGAGTTCCGGGAGGCGATGGCTGTTTTCAATGAAGCGTGTTTTGCGGGGCTTGCGGTTGATCCTGAATGGGGAGGTTCGGGAATGCCGGAGGTGCTGTACCGCTGCATTCTTGAATATTTCTTCGCGGCGAGCCTTGCCTTCACCATGCATGTGACCCTCTCCGTGGGCGCGGCAAATCTTATCAACTACGGCGCGTCGGAAGAGCTGAAGAAGCTGTACCTCGGCAATATGGTGTCGGGGAGATGGGGCGGCACCATGTGCCTCACGGAATCCGATGCCGGCAGTGACGTGGGCGCCCTGAAAACGAAAGCGGTGAAACAGCCTGACGGAACGTACCGTATTACGGGACAGAAAATATTCATCTCCTCCGGAGACAATGATATCTATGAGAATATGGTCCATCCGGTCCTTGCCCGGATCGAAGGGGACCCTCCCGGAACAAGAGGAATATCCATTTTTCTGGTGCCGAAATTCCTTGCCAATCCCGACGGAACCATCGGTGAACGCAATGATGTGGTGTGTTCCGGCATTGAACACAAAATGGGCATCAAGGGTTCCGCGACCTGTACTCTTAATTTCGGTGATAACGGTAAATGCGTGGGATATCTCATGGGAGAGGAGCGGAAGGGAATGAAGGTCATGTTTCACATGATGAACGAGGCCCGTACCGACGTGGCGGTTGAGGCCCTTGGTGTCTCGAGCTCTGCGTACATGCACGCAGTGACCTATGCGAAGAACAGGATACAGGGGGCGGATGTCACGAAAAAGGAGGGCGCCGGTGTTCCGATTATCAGGCACCCCGACGTGAAGCGGATGCTTCTGTGGATGAAGTCGAATGTCGAAGCGATGCGCATGATTACCCTCTATGCCGCGAGCCTGTCGGATATCGGCCACGGGGCTGAGGGAGATGAGGCGCGGGAGGCCCTTGACCTCCTTGATTTCCTTATACCCATCTGTAAAGCGGGCAATACCGACCTCGGATGGCTCATTACGGGGGAGGCGATACAGGTGTACGGCGGGTACGGGTACTGCTCGGATTACCCTGTTGAGCAGCTCGCGCGTGACTCTAAGATACTCGCGATTTATGAAGGCACCAATGGTATACAGTCTATCGACCTCACGATGAGAAAACTCCTCATGAATCCGGACATGGTGCTGTATCGTCTCTTCAGGAAAAAGATAATGGACACAATTGAACTGGCCAACGGAGTCGTGGATACGAAGCTGATACAGGCTTTAATTGAAGGGCTTGAGCGGATGGATGAAGCAGTTTCCTTCCTTGTGACAGTGAAGAATTCCGGAAAAATGGAAGCGGTCTTTGCCGCTGCCACGCCCTTGCAGCAGGCATTCCGGATGCTCGCTCACGGATGGATGCACCTGTGGTCGCTGTCAGCAGCCATGCCGAAGCTGAAGGAACTTGCCGGCAGCCTGGAGGGTGCTGAACTTGAAACGAAGGTGAAAGACAATCCGGAGCTGGCCTACTACTATGGGAAAGTACTCTCCGGCAGGTTCTACCTGGGAACAGAATTCAAAAAATTTAACGGCATCCTGGATTATATCATGTCCGGAGAAAATGCTGTCGCGGAATCTTTCGGGGAGATATTCACCGGGGTCCTGGAAGAGTAGCTACTCTCCGGGAAGAAAATTAAATGGAGGAAAGAATATGGCGATGAAAACATCAAAGGAATATATTGAAAGTCTCCGCAAGCTCAACCTTGTGGTGTACATGTTCGGGAAACGGGTCCATAACGTGGTGGAGGATCCCATCATCCGGCCCTCTATGAGCGCGGTCGCAATGACCTACTCCCTCGCGATGGACCCGCAGTATGAGGACTTGATGACCGCCACGTCGCATCTCACCGGAAAGAAAATTAACCGGTTTACCCATATCCACCAGAGCGTTGATGACCTGGTGAAGAAGAGCAAGATGGGGAGGCTCCTCGGGTCCATCACGGGGTGCTGTTTCCAGCGCTGCGTGGGGATGGACGC
>ENA-UPTA01006568-UPTA01006568.1-activated-sludge-metagenome-genome-assembly--contig:-NODE-6568-length-10228-cov-4.527573_pt1 | contig 10228 bp, 9 predicted proteins | sample MGYA00238184_ERZ773361 | MGnify/ENA primary metagenome ERZ773361 (study PRJEB29100, sample SAMN05720205) | activated sludge metagenome | isolation source: anaerobic digester from wastewater...
GATGAATTCGGGGAACGAATCGGGATTACCCGCAATGACGTTTATTATCTCGAAAAGGGGGTGAGGCAGCCGAGCAAAACACTGAAATTACTGCTTGACTACATAGATATGGAAGCGGATGTAGGTTTTTACGGCCTCGCTTTTCAGAACATCTTTTAACCCTTTCGGAGAAGAGGCATTGTGAGGTTGATCCTGATAAGACACGGTCAGACCGACTGGAACAGGGGAAAAAAAGTCCAGGGCATCAGTGATATTTCATTAAATGAAATGGGGGTCAGACAGGCTCACAAACTTGCGCTGTCCCTCAAAGATGAAAGAATCAATGCCATTTATACAAGCCCCCTGAAGCGGGCCTATGAAACCGCAAGGATTGTCGGCCATTTTCATGAAGCCTCAATTCACATAGAACATGGGTTGATGGAAATGAACCCGGGTGATTTTGAAGGCCTGCACTTTCACGAACTTAGAGATCATTACAAAGACTTCCTGACGCAGTGGATGATCGATCCTGCTCATGTCAGAATGCCTCATGGTGAGACACTTTCGGAACTTCAGGGGAGAGCCTGGCCGGTTATGGAGTATATCTTGAATAAAACCCGCAATGCCCTGGTTGTTTCTCACAACTTCACGATTGCCGCGGTTCTGTGTAAGATTCGCGATATAAGTCTTTCAGAATTCAGGAGTACCTGTGTGGACGTTGCTTCAAAAACAATAATCGACTGCGCAGGCGGTAAATTTTATTTTGAAAGATTCAATGACGTGGGGCATCTTGAAACGCTCGGTGACTCAATATAAGCATCTGAATAAAAAAATTGAGAAATTATATGATTTAATCACCGCCGGATGGGAGGAAGCCGAAAGGCTAAGAAATACTCCACAGGTTCTCTCCGGCGATCTACTTGGCTTCAAAACAAGTGGTTTGAACCCATCGTTACACCGTTTAAATGGTCAAATCACTCAAAAAAGGGGTTAGCCGATATGGTCAATCCCTTGAGTGGATATGACTCCCCGGGACGTACAGCTATAGGAACTTTTCCTCAACGCTCTATTTGGAAAGAAAAAGCAGTCGAATCACGCAGATACAATTGTAAACAGCTGGATTTAGGCCGACAATTATCAGCGTGACAATATTGACCAAGCGAAGGCCATCCACGCCAACCAGGGTTGAAACTGCATCCTTACCACGGCGAAATAGAGGGCAGGGTCAGAAATGGCCCTGCCTCTTTTGCCTTGGGCTATTGATTTCTTTCTGAAATCGACATTCCGTCGATAAACAAAAACATGCAATCTTTCAATCAGTATTAATTGTCGTTATTCCATTGACACAAAATTGTTATTTGTATACTTGCAAGATAAAGGACATACTTGTAGTGATTTTTCTTGGATACCTATCTCGAATATCGAAACACCATTAGGAAATGTGTTATGAAGACTCTCCGTAACGTCATTCCAAAGTCAGTGGATTTCATCAAGCACGATGTCTGGCGTATCCGACGAACAAACCTCCCCCCGACAAAATCCTTTTTTCTGAAACTTTTGCGGGTATTACTCCTCTCAATCCGTGGATTCGACGAAGACAAATGCCAGCTCAGGGCATCGGCGCTCACCTTTTACTCGTTGATTTCCATCGTGCCGGTAGCCGCCATGGCCTTCGGAATCGCCAAGGGGTTCGGCTTCGAGAAGATGCTCGAATCACAGTTGCGCGACAAGCTGGCCGGTCAAGAGGAAATCCTCGACAACATCATCCATTTTTCCCACTCTCTCTTGGAGAACACCCAAGGGGGACTGATTGCGGGTGTCGGCCTGATTGTTCTTTTCTGGGCCGTCATCAAGATGCTCGGACAAATCGAAGGTTCCCTGAATGACATCTGGGGAATCAAAGAGCAGCGCTCCTTGGGCCGGAAATTCGGTGACTACCTGTCGCTGATGCTTGTCTGCCCTGTTCTCATCATTCTCTCCAGCAGTGCAACCGTCCTCGTCATCACACAGGTGACGCTAATCGTGGAACGGCTTACAATCCTAAGTGCATTTAGCTCGATCGTCATGTTTTTTCTGAAACTGCTTCCTTACACCCTTCTGTGGGGACTGTTTACCTTTCTGTACATTTTCATGCCGAATACGAAGGTTCGCTTTATCAATGGCCTGGTAGCTGGTATCATTGCCGGCACGATCTTTGAGGTTGCACAATGGGTATACATCACCTTTCAGATCGGGGTCGCGAAATACAACGCCATTTATGGCAGTTTCGCCGCTTTGCCGCTCTTCCTTGTCTGGCTTCAGCTGAGCTGGCTGATCCTATTGTATGGCGCCGAATTCTCCTTTGCCCTCCAGAACGTGGACACCTATGAATTCGAGCCCGACGCACTTCAAACCAGCCGCCGTCTCAAGACCCTGCTTTCCCTTCAGGTCGCGCAGCGCGTCGTCCGGAACTTCGCCCGGGGGGAGGCCCCGCTGACCGCCCGGCAGCTTTCTCAGGAGCTTGAAATTCCGGTCCGCCTCGTCAACGAAATCCTTTTCGAGCTGACCCAGAGTAATATCCTCTCCGTCACGGACATCGATAAAGACGGGGAGCGAGGGTTCCAGCCGGCCCGCGACATCCAGACGCTGACGATTCAACAGGTCATCGACGCCATGGAACTCAGGGGACTCAACACCATACCCTTCGCCCGTACGCCGGAATTTTCCACCCTGTCGGAAGCGATCGGAACCTTCCGGGACACCATTGAAAAACTGCCGGCAAACAGACTGCTGAAAGACCTCTGAACCACGGCACGCACCAGCAAGAATAGACCTCTACTATCCCATACCACGCATTTACAGGAGGGATTTACTTCCGCACTCTTCCGCAGAAACGTCTGCGGCATGACCATGAACCGCGGCCGTTTCTCCTTATCAAACCCTGTTTCCCGTCCAAACAACCCGGGCCGCCGCTATCCGACATGAATTTATGTACAAATAATGACTCATGTCATTTATAACTTTTTACCCGTTCGGGTATCGAAGATCAGCACCCTATCTCCGGGGAATGTCATAAAGGCAAGCTCCCCGCACTTCAGATCCGTGTCCGTACGGGCTGTTCCCTTCATCGTCACGCCTTTCCACCTAAAATCCACCAGCACAAAGGACCCTGCCGGTTCCGTCAGTAAAACCTCGATGATCTGGGCGCCTTTGGTTTTGATCCGTGAGATGTCTGTATCTTCCGGTCGGATCCCTGCCATCAGCGCAGATTCCTCTGGTCTCTCATCCAGTGATGGGGTAAGGATTACACCATTGAAATCGATCTCAACAGGGTCAAGGTTCTTCTGCGTCACAGGGACAAGATTTATAGGGACGTTTCCGATAAAGCTGGCCACGAAGACATTTGCTGGATTCCTGTAGACTTCAAGCGGTGTTCCGCTCTGATGAATTTCCCCATCGTGAAGAACAGCGATCCGGTCGGAAATGCTCATGGCCTCGGCCTGATCATGGGTGACATAAACCGTTGTAATCCCGAGCTCCCGATGAAGTTTTTTAAGCTCCCCCCTCGTTTCGAGCCTCAGTTTGGCATCGAGGTTTGATAGCGGCTCGTCCATGAGGAAAACCCTTGGGCGCCGGATAATGGCTCTGCCGAGGGCCACCCGCTGCCTCTGCCCACCGGAGAGTTCCTTCGGTTTCCTATGGAGGAGTTCCTGCAGACCCAGAAGCTCCGCCGTGTTTCGGACTTCCCGATCGATCTCCTCCGGATGTGTCTTGCTCATGCGGAGCGGAAATGCAATGTTCTCATATACACGCATGTGGGGGTAGAGGGCATAACTCTGGAAAACCATGGCCACATCCCTCTGCCTCGGGGACAAATCATTCACGGGGGTCCCGTCAAAATATATAATGCCACCTGTCACGTGTTCCAGCCCTGCGATCATGTGCAAAATCGTCGACTTACCGCAGCCGCTCGGTCCGACGAAGGTGAAAAATTCGCCGTCGTGTATTTCCAGATCAAGCTCCCGGACAACAACGACCTCGCCGAACTTTTTTTTCACCTTGTCAAATCGTATCGCGGCCATGACCTACCCTTTAATGGCCCCCGCCGTCAGCCCTTCGACGATCCTTCGCTGAAACACGAATATGAGAATCACAAGGGGGGCCGTGACCGCAATCGATGCCGCGGCAATATCTCCCCAGGGGACTTCGTGAAGGCCCGGAAAGAGAGCGATTCCAACCGGGATCGTTCTGGATGCAATAGTGGACGTGAAGGTCAGGGCAAAAAGAAATTCATTCCATGAAAATATGAATACCAAGATGGCCGTCGTGGCCATTCCGGGTGCTGCCAGTGGCAGCAGAATTCTGTAAAACGCCTGAAAATTCGTGCACCCGTCTACCCGGGCCGCCCAGTAGATCTCATCGGGTACTTCCCGGAAGAAGTTTGTCATGATCCAGATGGAGAGCGGAAGAGAGAAGGTCGTGTACGTAAGGATCAGGGCCCACCAAGTGTCGCGGAGACCCAGGGTGCGTATGATGATGTAGAGCGGGCTCACAGTTGCAACAGGAGGAAACATGGAAACGGAAAGCACAAACGCGAGTATCAGGACCGCGAATCGCACCCTTAATGTGGCGAGGGCGAAAGCACACAGGGAGCCAATTGCAAGCGACAAAACCATCGTTGAAGTAGCCACGATGAAACTGTTGGCGATGATCCTGAAAAAAGGATGACTCTTGAAGATGGAAAGGTAGTGGTCGGAGGTCGGGGAAGCAGGTAGGAGTGGCGGGATTACGGTGATCTCTGCATCGGACTTGATACTGGTGATGAACTGCCACAGAATCGGTCCCAAGCAGTAAAGAACCACGATGGCCAATCCCATGTAAAAACCTGCTCTCTTCAAGACCGGATTCCCCTGCTTAAAAGTTGAATATAAAACACACTCATGAATCCAATACAGAGAAAAACAACCACGGAAACAGCGGAACCATACCCGAACTGAAGGGTCTGGAAAAGGATCTTATAGGCATAAATGGAGAGTGTCTCCGAGGCGTTGGCCGGTCCGCCCCCGGTGAGTACGTAGACGGCATCAAATACCCTGAATGCGTCGAGGGATCTGAAAATAAGGACGACCAGAATGACCGGATTCAGTAGGGGAAGTGTAATCCGCCTGAAGCAGGCCCAACTTCCCGCACCGTCGATCCTAGCCGCCTGATAAAGCTCCTGTGGAATCACCTTGAGTCCCGCCATCATCATGATGACGACGAAGGGCGTTGTCTTCCAGACATCCATGAAGACGGCGGCGTTCAAGGCCCAGACAGGACTTCCCAGCCAGTTAACCTTCACGCCCACCAGGTAATTCAGGATGCCGAAGTCGGTATTGTACATCCACTCCCACATGCGGGCGGACACGACGGTGGGTATGGCCCAGGGTATAAGGACAGCGGCCCGGGTCAGCCCCTTGAAACGGAAAGACCTGTTCAGAAGAAGGGCGATGGAAAGGCCAAGGAACAGTTCCAAGATAACCGACGCACCGGTAAAATAGACGGTGTTGCCCAAGGCATTCCAGAATCGATCGTCCCTTATCAAGAACAGGTAGTTGTCGAATCCTATGAATCTTGAAATGTCGAAGATGAGCAGTTTTCTGTGAAGGCTGAGGTAAACCACGTAGAAAAGAGGGTAGACGGTTACAGAGAAGAGCAGCACCAGCGCCGGCAGGACAAACCCTATTCCACTATCTTGTCTTTCATTCCTCATTTTTCCGCCTGCAGAATGTATTCGACCTGCTTGTGTGCTGAATTCAGGGCGGATTCGGGTGTTTTGATTCCCGAGAGCGCTGCACTGAATTCGGCCTGCATCACCTGGGTGATCATCATGTAATAGGGTGTGACCGGTCTCGGTCTTGCTTTCATAAAAATCTCGTAGAGTCCAGTGATAAAAGGCTGTTCCCGCTGAAGGTCCCGATCCCGATAAAGAGATTTTCGAGTCGGTTTGTAACCGATCGAGAGGGCGAGAGCCTTTTGTGCCTCCGGCGACGTTAGAAATCTGACCAGCTTCTCCGCCCCGGAAGGATTTCGGGAAAACCGGTTGATCCCGAGCTGCCAGCCGCCCAATGTAGATGCGCTCTCATGTCCGGGAAACGCGGGCAGTGGACAGACTCCTACATTTCCCTTTACAGCCGACCCTTCTCTCTGAACAACATTCCAAGCATAAGGCCAGTTTCTCATGAACAGGGCCCGGCCGCTCCCAAAGATGTGTCGTGTGGGTTCTTCGATCACTGTCGTGACCAGAGGGGGGGTCACCCCGTGCCGGTGAATGAGATCGCACATAAACGTCAGGGCATGGATGTTCGATGGATTGTTGATGACCGAACGGCCCTCACGTATTACATCGCCTTCATTTCCCCAAAAATATTCAAGGACGTTGCACACAAGCCCCTCGTACTGCTTACCCTGCCAGATATACCCGTACACATCCGTTCCCCGGCTGGCAATCGTTTTTGCCGTGGTCACCAGTTCCTGCCAGGTCTTTGGCGGCAACAAGCCGTGCATCTCAAGCAAATCCTTCCGGTAATAGAGAAGGCCGGCGTCGATATACCAGGGGATCGCATAGATGCCTTCACTCCAGGTTACAGCCCGGACCGGTCCCGGGAAAAATTTCTCACGATCCTCCGCAGGGAAAATATGGCTCAACTCCCTTAGCCAGCCCGCTCGTGCGAATTCAGGAACCCAGATTACATCCATGCTGAGAACGTCAAAATCAGAACTTTTGCCTTCCAAGTTTATCACATAGAATTGGTGTTGCTCATCCGTCGATGCCGGCAATGTCTCGTCTATCACCTGGATTCCCGGATGTTCCGCCTCGAAACGGTCCAGGAGCTGTCTGAAAAGCTGAGGGTCGCCCGCGATCTTCCCATGCTTGAAGACGACCACTTTTTCGCTTTTCCCGTCTCCGGAAGTTTTCACGCAGCTGGACGCGGGGAGGAAAAGGGCAAGGATAAGCAAGGCCAAGATGAATTTTCTGGAAATCACCGGCAGGTTCCCTTTCTAAGTCCAATCATGTCACGGGTGAAGAGAAGGGTTGCCCCTAACAAAAGAATGAAGACAATATATCATAACCGCATTTCCAAGAGCAGTCAAAGGTGACGATTTTTTTGACTCAGATTTGTACAGCTCTGTTTTGTCTCAGAGCGAATTCTTGACAAGTAGAGACTCGGATTAATAGAGGTGACGGCGATTGACTCTTTCCTGAAGCTTGTTACCTGCTATTTCAGCCGAACGCACATCATTCCCATTGGTCATCTTCCCGTCCATCAACGAGTCAATAACGCTGAATCGGGTCACCTCTTTCATGGTGAAGACGTATCATGAAGTACCTCCTTAGCGTGCCTCTGTTCTATCAGAATCCCAGGAAGGGATGACATAATAACTGTGCAGTTAAGGGGTGACATAATCATAGTGCATTAACACCGTGAGCGCTTTTTCTTGACATACCAGCCCTCGAGTTGTAAGTTTTAATTATACGAGATCAAATTCTGATCATTTCACATTGAATTGAAAGGAGAAGCCATGGGCCTGTTTGACAAGATCCTCGAGAAGCTCGGTTTCAGCCGTCCCGCCAAGATAGAAGTGCCCCCACAAGTCGCCCCTGCACCCCAGACGGAATCTGCTGCACCGCCGGCTCCGACACCAATCGCCATCGTCGATGTCGTGGCGCACCTGGAGAAACTCGCGGCCTCGCAAACCCAGAAGCTCAATTGGAAAACCTCGATCGTGGACCTGCTGAAGCTATTGGGCCTCGAGAGCAGCTTTGCGGCGCGGAAAGAACTTGCGGTCGAACTCGGGTGCCCGCCCGAGAAGCTCGGTGACTCCGCACAAATGAACATGTGGCTGCACAAGACCGTGCTGAAGAAGATTGCCGACAACGGGGGCAACATTCCGAAGGAACTGCTCGACTGACATGCACTGACATTCGCCGCGTTAAGCCTGTTGCTCTAGCGACACAGATGCTTCTCGGGACGACGATCTGTCGGCCTCTGGTTTGTCTACCCCTCAGGCAACCGGGTGCATTTAGAAACTTGCTGGTTTGCAGCCGGCACAAAAACCATAAGTGGCGAAGAGACGATCAGAATACCTTTATCCTCTTTGCTCCTCGATTTATTTCGTTGCTGAACGTGTTGATCGGTGGGAATCAGTCTTTTATCCTTTTTGTTGCCTGCTCTTATCTGAGTCGTATTTATCCTGCCTGCCATTAAAAAACACGTAGTGGAATTCGGCGAATGTGTTCTGCCTTTTCACATCGATAAACAATGAACAGTCTTGATTTCTGGAAGTATCACGATCTTTTTGGCGCAGGCGATGGAACAATTGCCCGACAGGATCGTGCAGTACGGTACCGATAACCGCAGGAATTTGAAAGGGAAGGCTAGCACCGTGCCTTCATGAAACCCTGTGTCAAGCATCGCACACGGGAAACAGTAGCTTATAACCGGAAAAGAAGCTTACCGAATATTTCTATCTCGAAGATCCGCAAGAACCTGTCGGCGTTTTAACACGCTAACCTGTTGAGATTGAGACTTTTGGAAAACCGTCAATCGGAACATCTCTGGCTCCGATAGATCGTTATCATTTCTTGCCTAGGGTTTAGCCGGAACGCCCAGTAAATAAACTAACGTGAGGGCAATGAAACCGCAAGTTCACACGATGGACATGTGGTTGGAATACTAAAATGAAAGGAGGAGAAGGAATGAATCTGGACACGACAACGATGTGGAATGCCGTACAGAGTGGACTGGGAGGCCATATTCCAACCCTGCTGGGAGCGTTGGGCATATTGGTTCTTGGATGGATAATCGCCGTGTCAGTGCGTGCCGGGGTCCGCAGAGGATTGGGCTTCGTGGGCTTGAACACGCGCTTCGCGAAGCTCACAGGTCACACAGTAGACATCGAAAAAGGCACGGGCGTGACCATGTTTTGGGTTGTGATGCTCTTTACATTGACGGCGATCTTCGACACGTTCGACCTGGCGCTGGTCTCGGGTCCCTTTTCAGCACTGCTGACCCAGCTCTTTGAATACGCGCCGCGCCTTCTGGCCGGTCTGTTGCTGGCTTTGGCTGCGTGGCTGCTCGCCAGCGTGGTGCGCGCAACGGTCACCAAGGCGCTCTCCAGGACCTCACTGGACGAAAAACTTTCAGAACATGCGGGTATGGCTCCCGTCAGCGCCAGCCTGAGCCAAGCGCTGTTCTGGCTGATCATTCTGCTGTTCGTGCCCGCCATCCTGGGTGCGCTGCAAATGGAGGGCCTTCTGGATCCGCTGCGCGAAATGATCGCCAAGGTGCTCGACATCCTGCCCAATGCAGTGGCCGCCTTTGTCATTGGCGGCGTGGGCTGGATTGTCGCCGTCGTACTTCGCAACCTCACAACCAACCTGCTGCGCACGGCTGGAAGTGACAAACTCGGTCAGCGTTTCGGACTGACCGAATCTGTGCAGCTGTCCAGGGTGGCCGGTTTAATTGTTTTTCTGGCCATATTCCTACCGGCGCTTATCGCCGCCTTGGATGCACTCAAGATCGAAGCTATCTCCAAACCCGCCACAGACATGCTGGGTATGATTTTGAATGCGGTGCCCCACATCATCGCAGCCGGCCTGATCCTGGTCATCACCTGGATGGTTGCCTCCTTTGCCTCCCGCCTTTTGGCCAGTTTTTTGAGCACACTGGGCTTCGATAAACTGCCATCTCACACCGGACTTACGCATGCATTTGCCAAAACCCCTGCATCGGTTTTCGTCGGTTACGTAGCCCTGTTCTTTGCCATGCTGTTCGCCACCGTGGAAGCGGCCAATCAACTTGGGTTCAGGCAGGTGGGTGACATTGTCGGTACTTTTATCCGATTCGGCGGTGATGTGCTGCTGGAATCGATTATCCTTGTTGTTGGATTCTGGCTGGCAAACCTTGCATATGAAGCGATCGATCGTGGCAGTGGCCCAAAGACCAAGGGTCTGGCCCGCATCGGGCGTTTCGCGATCCTGGCGCTGGTATTGGCCTTGGGCCTGCGTGCCATGGGCATTGCCGATGACATCGTCAACCTTGCCTTTGGCCTCACGCTGGGCGCCATCGCCGTCGCTGTGGCGCTGGCCTTTGGTCTGGGTGGTCGCGAATCAGCAGGCAAACTCACGGAACACTGGCTGTCGAGATTCCGTTCAAACGAACGTCAAATCTGAAGAAGTGATCACGGGGACGCCGCAAAGCGCCGCTGTTCGGGTTGCGGCGCCCCT
>ENA-UPTA01006569-UPTA01006569.1-activated-sludge-metagenome-genome-assembly--contig:-NODE-6569-length-10228-cov-3.944952_pt1 | contig 10228 bp, 5 predicted proteins | sample MGYA00238184_ERZ773361 | MGnify/ENA primary metagenome ERZ773361 (study PRJEB29100, sample SAMN05720205) | activated sludge metagenome | isolation source: anaerobic digester from wastewater...
CAGCTGAACACATGCTTTTTCTTCAAGGATATGGGACAATCCAGCCTGAAGGTTCCGACCTGGAAGAATATGTAGATGTCAGTGCATTCTTCAATTTCATTGAATATATCGGCCCATTTATCTCCAGGCCATATGGTCAGAGTACACTTGCTTTTCTCTTTTTTGCATATGCAGTCCAGAGCATCCTGGACGGTCACAGCATCTGGGAATTTGCAGACGCTGTTGACCAGTTCAACATCTTTCGCGGTGATCTTCGTGAGAGGTGGAAATTTAGGCCTGCAATCAATGCCGGGCAGGAATCTATCTTTGAATTCCAGCAATGCCAGAGGGCAATAGTGGTGATATACACCATGTCTGGGCTGAAAGAGAGCCTGGGTTGGATCATTCTCATCCCTGGGCCACTCAATTTCTCCTATCTCATCACCAATTGCTGCCCTGGCCGGAATCAGCCAGAAGTCGCCTGGATAATAAGTCCCCTCCTGGAAGCTGACATAGATTCCGCCCTCCAATTCTATTTGTTCCGCTGAATTCAGGCGGATCCCATCAGAGTCTCCATTCTCCTGGTCCCAGCGACGGAGCCTGGGGTGAAGCTTCTTGTCCTCTCTATTCTTGTCGATATCTATAAAGATCCCTGGATCTGATTGCAGAGGGATTTCAGGCTTGGACCCGTCCGGAGTGAATGACTTGACCATCACCCCTTGCGGCTTCATGATCTCATCTGTTGGAAGGACACCGTCTCCTAGCTCCATGTTGTCCGACACTATCTCTATCCACTGATTATTGCCAAATCCAAGTGCTTCGTCGCGGCTCATCCTCTCCAGAGCAATCGTCTTGCCGGAGACGCTCCTGATGGGAGCCTCTATTGAACCATTCTCCCTTGACCATTTGAATGTGGCCAGGCTCCTATTTCCGCCCTTATGAATCTCCACCCTGTAGAGTTGGTTCTCCAACCTTCTGTAGCCGGATGCAGGTGGTATGGGAGTGCACAAGTTCCCTGGATCTGTGACCTGAGGTATCTCTGCTTTCATCTCTCCCGATGGGGGGTACTCGAGTGGCTGCCAGGATGGGGAGGAGAAGGTGCTGCATTTATCACCTTCTTTGACCCGCTTGAGCTTCACCTGCCAGACGGTCTTCTCCCGGATAGATGTGTCTGCACCCCCCAGGGCCTTCTCCCTGATCAGGGGATCGTCTATTGTTGTTATGCTCCTAGAAAATACATCCAGATAAACAAGATAGGTGCCCTGTTCTTTGGGCAAAGAAGGTTGAGGTAAGTCATTCTGTTTTAAGTAGGTCGTCCCTGGCTTCTCATTCCGGCATAGAATGCCGTCGACGTAGATTTTTCCTGCGCTGATGGCGAGATCAGTATTAGAATCTAGAAGGCTGATTTCAAATCCTCCGTCAGTCTTGGGAACCCCTCTAAGTCCGATTATATCACAGGTCCTGTCTTCCGTCTGGCCCTGAAATATCGCCTGCTGTTCGTTGAAATCCGCGTCGAGCTGGACCCGTCCCTGCTGCATCAGAACGCGTCTATAATGCTTCTTCTCATTGAAGGTGAAACGACTGAAATCCCCTTTCATCATATGCCTCCACAACCGCCTGATAGCAATATAAGGTCAATTTACGTAGAATATTCCGGCCTCCAGGCCGAAACGAAGATGTCCTCTTAGCCTCTCACATAGATTTGCCTCGCGCCTCGGTTGTTGTAGATCATGGAAGGCTCCCATTTCCGATCCGTCGTCAGCGCCGGTGCGAATCTCCAATGGACATGAGCCCCGAAGCTGGCCATATCCCGGCCTGGTGCAGACGAGATCGGTAAAGATAGGCTTCAGCCAGAGATTTATCTTCTTCTCTATCTCAATATGTTCTGCCTGACTGATAGACTGTACATTCTGGGCCTTGGCCGCCTCATCTATTGCATGACTGATGGCCATATCAGGCTGGCAGGAGCACCTCTTGGGGACCTCGGATTCACTGGGGAGATAGCAGAAACGAATGCATCTCGTCTGCCTCCGTTTGCTCCTGACAATACCCGTGAATATGCTGTTAATGGCATCTATCTCTCTGACATCAACCCTGCCGATGATAGTGCTATCGGAGATGCTCGCTCTGACTGCATCCTCACCGCCTTCGATGGCGTTTTGGGAATCGTTTAGGGCATCGATTATGCAGCCTCTGATCCTTAAATCGATATCCGTTCCCAGCATCAATCTGCCACTGATGGTCCTCTCTAAGGATAAGGCACTGTTTGCCGCCGATTTTTCCCAGATTATGGAAGCCTTCGGAATTATGTGATCCAAATCCATGTCCATCTCTTGCCCTGGATCAATGGTACAATGGCAGATCTTCAGGGACATGGCGGCACCGCCCAGAACACTGATATTTCCTGAGATCAGCAGGCCATTGAGAGTGAGTTCTGCACCCTCCGCCGGAGTTATGATGATCGAACCATCTATCACCGGCCTCCCATGCCTCTCTTTGCTCTGGCCCGCAACAGATAGCTTCTGGCCCGGTTTCAACTCGATGTTCAGTGGTCCTGATACAGTTCTGCTCTCCTGCAGCGTCCAGATCTCGGCATTGGCATCCACATCGGTTTCTGAATTGTTCTCTCGATCATATCCGCCACCTCCCATCTGGAAAGAGAAGCCATAGGAGTAATCGACAGCAACGTCGTTTGGATCTATTCCCGGGGGAAATGCAAGCCTGCCGAGGGCAGGGTCTACTGCAACCTCATCAGGCTTCAGAGCAGGACGGTCCCATGCAGAGAGGTTGCCGACAAAGACTTTCCATGATGCAATAGGCTCGCTTTCGTCGTTGACATAGATATTAAGCACCGGAATGCCTTTGAAGTAGACGCTTTCCTCTTCAGCTTCCAAGGATGCCTCCCGATTTCTGCGAAGCTTCTCCAGATCTTCATATAGAGACCTCCTGCTCAATGCCTCAGGTACATTAGAATGCTCTGCAATGTGAGCAATCTCCCCCTCTTCCTGAGGATTATTGAAGAGGGGTATATCTTTGCCCAGGGGGTGGAAGGTATAGCATCCCTCTTTGATCTTCCTGGCAGTACCTCCTTCTATCCGGAAGGATTGGAGCCGCCAGAGGAAGATACCAACATTAGGGATGTTATATCTTCCTCTGCGCATGGCAATGCTTCGAATATCGGCATTATGAGCCATATCATCGAAGGGGGTGCCAAGGTCCTCAAGGTCCTTCCAGTCCCTGAGGCCTGCCATAGATATATTTTCCGGGCGGACATGGTTCATGTGCTGGGTCGTGGCCAGGAGCCTGAAATACTCTACTACTCTCGCCGGCCAGCCGGTTGATGAATGGGCCAGCTCTTCCAGTGCAGAAGCGGTTCCCTTTCGGCGTCTGAGAGATATGGCATTGGCTACCTCGGACCTAGGAATGGAAGAATCAGGTGAGAAGCCACCAGCAGAGCGAAGCCCAACCAAGTCGCCGATATATGGAATTGCCCAGTCGGCACATGTCTCAATGAACTGGTCGTCGTAGAGCTGAGATAGATCTTCTTCTATAACTTCCACCTGCTCTGCGATGACCGAGATGACCGCCTTGAGAGGCTCTCCCTGCTGGGCATCGCGTAGTCTGTAGATGGCAGGCAAGAGATTGTAAAGCCTTTCCAGGTCGAAGCTCATGGGATCATCACCTCTATATCAGCAAGGGGAGACGGATCGAGAATTATAAGCTCGGACGGTATCACATTGCTCTTCGATCCCGCTTTAGGGACGCGTGCCACGAGATCATCAGGCTGAGATGAACCTTTCCCCGGTCCTTCTTCGCTTCTGTAGAGCTTGGTGACGCTTACCGCCTCCACTCCATAGATTCCCTGAATCGTTGCCACCACCTCGCTCAGAGCCACGCTCTGTCCCAGTGAGCGGGCTTCGAAAGAGAACCTCGACCGGAGAGCCTTCTCCATATCTCCCAGAACAATCTCCTTCAGATGATCCTTCTCTATCCTGATGCTGGCCGCTATCCTGAAGAATGACTTGGTGTAGGACTGGATGTTGATGGGAACAGTGTGATCTCCCGTCTTTAATATGGCACTGCAAAGGTTGCTGCGAACCGGGCTCTTCTCATCGATCTCAGCCCCCTTTGGTCCTGCCACTGTTATCAGGATCTCCCTGCCATGACCCGTCCATGTCCAGGTGGCATGGGCCTTGGCGATCCCGGCAAAGGACCTGGCGAAGTCCTCATAGTCCTGCAGAGAGACTATTCTGTCCAGGGCGATCACCCGGAAGGGAGCATTTGACCTGGCCTCCTCGATGCTCTCTGGATCTGCTCCTCCCTCAGTTGCCAGGGGATTGGTCACCTCCTTAATTCCCAGGGGACGAGAGAGGAGCATGCTCAGCTTATTCCTGCTTACCAGCCCCTGGGTCCCAATACCGCTCCTGTATTTGGCCCGAATATTCTCTCTGCCCGTCGGCAGCCTGGCACCGGTTTTTCCATCGCCGAACTGAACTGTTGTCCTGCCATCATCTCCCTCACCAGTGACATAGACTCTATCATTTGGACCCCGATCGAAGAGGGATTGGACCACTTGCCAGAGCACCTCGTTTACCCTCACCTCAAGAGTGGATTTAATGCCGGAAGGGCTGGATGAGCTGAGGTAGGTGAGAGGCGGCTGGCGGAGAATGAACTTCTGGTATTTCAGCCCTGCATCCCCGCTTCCCAGAATCTCTTGCTTTGTCTCGCCATGGCTTGCGCTGGATACATTGGCCCGGATGGAGACAGTAGACCGGACATATCTGTGCTTCAGACCGGGGACGAAGATTCTGGTGCAGCCCTCATCCGTCAGGGTATGATCGACCTTTTCAATCAGAGCGATCTCAGCAACCCTCGTCCCTCTGGCAAGGTAATCCTCGCCCAAAACCAGGATCTTCTGACCAGATCTGAGGCCCTCTATCCAGTCATCCAGTTCTATCATCTCCTCTGGCGGCTCCTTTTGGAGAAAGGGCCGGTCCTCTTCCATGCGCGCCAGGGGCAATAGCTCGCTTTGGGCATAGACCGCAGTATTCCTTATGATGAGCTTGTCGAAGTGATCATTGCGGTCCAGAGTGAGCACAGTCACTTTGGAGCTGAGAGTGAAATCCGAGATGGAGAGATCCTTGGCGCCTCGAACCTCGTAGGACGACAGTATCTTATTATCATCGTCTCTGAGCACAATGATGCTGCCTTTTGCAATTCCGGGGTAGATGTTATCCAGGTAAATATCTTTGCAGTATGATGAACATTTCTCAGAATCCCTCTGCGTCTTCTCACACACATTCTTCAAGAAGGTCACATAGGTCTGAAGGCTTCCATCAGCCCATTTATCCTTGCGACCTTTATAGGGGCCGTCTGTCTTGGATATGAGCACCTTCCCGGTGGAATCCGTAGTATAAATGGGCTCTGCGTCTCGTAGCATCGATGGCAAGGACTGCCAGTTCGGAGCATTGTGTCCGAAGACCGCAGCGCGGGCGCGAAAGACCATGACCATATCCGGACCGGCTTTGCAGGCCCTCAGGTTATCGAAGATATCCTTAACCTGCAGTCCAGCTGCTTTGGCCCTGGCCTGGAGTTCGGGCTCAGTGATAGGGCCGTCGCCGATCTTCTCATTCAGCCGTTCATTGCATAATGATTTGCTGGAAGGGATATCTACATTGCCAACAAAGCCTGGCAGGACCTGGATTTCGACCTCCGTCATCGTCTTCTCAGAAAGAGGCGTGACAGCAGATATTACTGCAAAGAAGCCTGTTCCGTTCACTTTGAAGAGTACGCCGTCTCCCGGATTGAGCCCGGTTGCAGTTCCCTGGAGGAAGAGCTTGCCGTCTGTTGGCTCTTGCGACCTGGTCAGCCTGGGCTTGATATCATTCCACTCCGCCCGGGACTGGATCTCCTCATCGGTCTCAAATGTCTGAGCCTTCTCTCCAGGCCCGGGCATGCTCTGGACCTTTATCCCCAACTCTATCTTCGAGACCTCAGGGATATAAGTGCTGGGCATTGCCGCCACAGGGATGGAAGTCGCCTGGAGGCCCAAAAGAGAATATGTCTTGGGCAGCTCATCCAAGGTGAAAGCCAGGCAGGTGCTGGCAGCCACGCCCGGCCGGAGTCTGTAGCCTATCTGTCTGGCCAGATGCATAAGGGATATCCTCTCTTTGGCTGTGCGGAGGTAAGACTCATTGGCTATCCTCTCCTGGTAGAAGGTGAGGATATCGGCAATGATCGCCCAGCAATCCAGCAGAGCAATGGCCAGGTCATCGTCCTCTCTGGTCTTCAGATCGAGGAGCGCCGAGCTGAATTCTGTTCTGTCCGGGCCTGGTGAGGATAACCTGGCAAGCATGGACTGCTTGAATCGGAAGAAGTCTCCAGACCGATAGCTTATATCATCGAGGCCAGGCCTGTTGTAGATCTCCAGAGGCGTTTGGGCATCAAGTCCCTGACAGCACTCACATCTATCCCTGAAGCTCCGAGCTACCATCTTCCTCCCTCCATTGTAATCCTCAATAGACCTCGATCAGGAAAGTTGGAATCGTTATCCAGGCAGGCGATCTCCAGCCGATTCATCTTCAGCTCGCCATTATGGAGAGGCTCATCGCTCGGAATGCCCTGCCGCTGGAACTTGCTTATGCGTACAGATGCCACTCCAGGCGTTCCCTGAGCCCCACTATAGAGCGGGCTCAAAAATACCGACTGGCCAAAGGTGAACCTATCCGGATGGAAGAGGCCCTTCCTGCCATCGGAGAGATTGCGATTGCTGAATACCTCCAGTAGTGCTTCTTTTACTGAGCTTCGGGAGTAGCCTGGATGCACAGTGACCTTCATCTCGATCTCCAGGGGAACGGACCTGGGATTATCAATTTCCAGGTCGTGGCCTGTCAGCCTGTACCTCTCCAGGTAGCTTCTGAGGCCTGCCTCAAACTCTGGGTCAACCCTCTTGCCCTCCAGCCGGTCTACAGTCAGAAAGACGGTGTTCCAGCTTCCAGTCCAACGGAATGTGGCAGCAGCCTTCTGTACACCTGGATACATCTGGGCTCTTGCTTCATAGTCCTCAGGGGTGACTGCTCGCTCCTGAGATCGAAAGGCAACAGGAGCCCTCTGCCTGACGTCCTCTATCTCCTCAGGCTCATTCCCACCACGGGCCGGCAGGGGATTGGATATGGCCTTTATTCCCTCGACATCTGTTATTACGTAGGCCAATGAATCTGCGCCGATGTTTCCGCTGGTGCCATTTCCAATGCGATAGGTGGCAAAAAGCTGAGAGCCTTCCGTCGGCCTGGCACCAAATACGCCGTTTCCAAACCTGATGGCTGCAGTTCCATCGTCATCCACCTCCGCCACGAAGATATTCTCTCCTCCTGATAAGAGATCCCGCCGCGGGCTCCATATCTTGCCCTCGCTGTCCAGGATGGCGACGACAGAGATGGTATCTCTCATATTCCAGGAGAAGGCTGAAGATGCAGGTCCTTGTGGATTGAATGGTTCAAAGATCCCTTTTCCTGTAATCTTCCCTGCTGCCTGGGTCAATGGGCCCGTCTTCAATCTAGGCCTGAACCTGGGTGGAGCTGCTATGCGACTAGGCCTCTCACAAATGGTTGCTTCTTTCAATGGAATCCTGAAGATCTTCTTTCCCGGCATTGTGCCGAGGCGCTCCAGGTTCTCTCTTTTCAGACCAAGACCCTGGAGAAAAGACAAATTCAACTTTTGCATCTCTTCTTCAGTCGGTGGCTGATCTGAGATTATCCTCTGTCCGTGATCGACCAGTAGATTGTTTCCAAGAGCAATGCTGATGTATCTGCTCTGAGGCGTCGAGAGACATAAGGGAAAAGGCAGAGCATCCTCCGCGTTCCATTCAATCTCGGTGATCAATGCCTGTCTGTCCTCGATAGCCGGGTCTCTAAGAGGTATCAAATTGCCTTGATCGTTGGTCTCATTAAAAGTAACCTTTGTCAGCCGCACTGCATGGCGGTGAGTGGGATCGGCGTCCGCCTCTCTGCCGCTTTTTGGCCCTCGCACCTCCTTGAAGATCAGAACATCCCCCGCCTTCAGACTGGCATATCTTCCTTCGAGCGTGGCTTTTGTCGAGCCAGCTGCAAGGCAGCAGTGACTTGATCCCCAGGCATAGAAGTTCATCATGTTCTGCTCCTGGAAGAGCTTTATATCATGCATAGGCTCGAAGACCTCAATATGGAGATCCGAAGCTTTCTCCAGCTCCTCTTGAGATAGGTAGGGAGGGTGGGGAGGAAATCCTGGAAGCCGGTTGAGGAATTGGATCGGTTCCCCATCCAGCATTAGACTATCCTGTTTATCTTCGAGATCGATGTGAACCCAGGTGCGGGCATTGCTCCCATCGTGCATGAAGTAGTCCACCAGCCTGGCATGGCGGCGGACTGAGACCCTTCGCCTGGCTGTGCCCAGATACGCCTCTGTGGCAATGGCATCCTGAGAATAGCTCAGATAATCTCCCACGTAAGCCAGAATCTCAACCAGGGCTATACCTTGATCAGAGGCATTGCGCTCCTTCCATTCAGGAACCAGGCAGGAGATGCGGTCCAGGATGATCTGGCGGAAGCTTGCATAATCCTTGGCCAGGTAGTTGATGTCCATCGGAGGGACTGACTCTCCCAGGCAGACGACCTCCTCCCGGCAGTCCAGATCGCTGGGACATCCCGCTTTGAATGAAAATTTGATCTGGGATAAGATCGGGTCAAAGCCTGCCAAGGGCCTTAAATCCTCGTCGCTTCTCACCAATCTGAGAGTATAAGTCGAGAAATCCCCTGGCCTGTCCACCTCTACTATCAGCGACCGGGAAGGATTTTCTTTGGACGGATAGATATGCGACACGGACAGGTCTCTTATCCTCTCACCCCCTTCAATCAGCACATTCTCTTTGGAGATAAAGATGTGATCATCCAATGGCTTGAGGAAATGAACCTCCAGGAATCTCTGGGCATCCTTTCTGGGCACTTCAGTGGTGTTCTGGACTAGAAGGATGTTCTGGACCTCAATGAAATCTATGCCGTTGAGGCTGCTCTGTTCATCTATCAGCGTCCGGCGAGCCTTATCATCGCAACAGAATTGGGTCATAGACCTCCTGGTGCGAACTGGGCGACCTGGCGCTGTTGCGTTCGTCTGACGGTATACTGGACAGTGACAATGAATGTCGATTCATGGCCCTCCACCTTTACGCTCTCCACCAGGATCAGGTCGCTCAGCCATTGTTGAAGAGCTCCCTGAACCAGGAACTGAGAAGTTGCTGCCAGTTCGTCGCTGTTGGGGGCAAAGACGAGCTGCAAGAGACCGCTGCCAAAGTCAGGTCTGTTCACCCTCTCCCCGGGCCTGGTAAAAAGGAGCTGCTCTATGAGGTCCCGGATATGGTCATCATCGTCCGTCGAGGCAGTTCGCCCCCGTCCATCGAAATGAAATGGGTAATCGGGATTCATCCATCCTCCTAGATCCCGCTCACGCGGGGCTGAGTTGCAGAGACTATGGGCGGGCCCTGAGGCGCCTGCTCCGGACTGAGGCAGAGAGCGGGGCTGGTATTCAGTATGGCTGGCTGGCCGTTGACGAAGACCCTGGTGGACGGGACCTGCCACTGCACCTTGAGACAGGGTTGGGGCTTGCCAGGAGGCACAGTGAAAGCGCAGCCTGCCACCAGGCACTGATCGGCAAGAGTGGCCACCGGCTGGCCGCTGACCAGAACGCGGGCATTGGATGTGACGACATTGACCACGCCGCCATGGGGACAGTTAGCAGCCGCCCCAAAATGAAATAAAAATCCGGGCATATATGTCCTCCTCAGGTTATGGTGAGAGCTCCCTGGTTTATGTCCACCATTTTGCCGAACAAGATGATGCTGGCGCCTTTGCCGTTCTGTATATAGATCCCGGTATCGTTTACAATCAGAGCTGCCCCGGCGGTGCTCTTCAGCACTATTCCACCTGTGGGTCCAGGTACATCGCTTATGACTATTCCATTCTGAAGGACGGTCTGCATGGTGATGCCAGGGACTGCTGGCGGCACCAACTTGGCCATGGCCGGAACCTCAGCCATGCTGCCATAAAAGCATCCTGTCCAAATGGGGTAATCCGGGTCACCCTGCTCAAACTCAATCCAGACGCCTGCGCCTATGGGAGGTACTGAGAAGATGCCCATTTGCATGCCGCCTACAGGCAGACAGGGCATCGCCCAGCTTGACAGATTGATGTTCAAGACATCAGGCACTATGACCAGGAGC
>ENA-UPTA01006572-UPTA01006572.1-activated-sludge-metagenome-genome-assembly--contig:-NODE-6572-length-10227-cov-5.382914_pt1 | contig 10227 bp, 7 predicted proteins | sample MGYA00238184_ERZ773361 | MGnify/ENA primary metagenome ERZ773361 (study PRJEB29100, sample SAMN05720205) | activated sludge metagenome | isolation source: anaerobic digester from wastewater...
GAAAAGGTGTCTTGAGGACTATGATTATATTGTCGCGGCAAACGGCGGATCTGATCATCTCATGAAGGCAGGAGTCAGGCCCGGTGTTGTGATCGGTGATCTGGATTCCTCCGGTACAGTGCCTGATGATATAGAAATTATATCTTTCCCACCTGAAAAAGACTTCACCGACGCGGAACTCGCCATTCGGCATGCAATTGCACAGGGTGTGGAATGCATTGACATGTATGGGGCCCTTGGGGGCAGGATCGATCATGCACTGTGTAATATGTTTCTGCTGGCATCGTATCCGCATCAGCTCAGGATATGTGACCCGGGTACAACCATGGAATGCTGTAGTGCCGGGCAGAGTGTGTGTATCGCCGGGAAGAGGGGTGATTTGCTCTCGCTTCTGCCTGTATCAAAAGAGGTTCGCTGCACAGGAAAGAATCTCAAATATCCGCTTAACGGGGAGATTCTAAAAAGATCGGGAAGGGGTATAAGCAATATTCTTGATGATGAGAAGGCTTTTATTGAAGTCCATTCCGGAGATCTGATGATTATTCATATTTATGATGAGGAGCGGTGATGATGCCGTCCAGATTTGATTTTGACGCTATTGCCGTGGGGTATGATTCCTGGTATAACTCGCCTGTTGGTGAAAGAATGGATCAGCAGGAAAAGAAGGCGGTTGAGAGATTTCTCCCGTCCCCTGATGACTATACCCGTGTCCTGGAAGTTGGTCCGGGCACCGGCCATTGGACAAGGTGGTTTTCGGAAAAAGGGTTTCATGTGACGGGTATAGATGTCTCGGCGGAAATGATATCTGTTGCGCGTTCCAAACAAATCAGGAATGCCGCGTTTATTCAGGAAGATTTTATAAGCGCTGATGTCCGGGGAAAATTTGACATGGCGGTTGCAATAACATCGCTGGAATTTATCCCGGATTGTACGGCGGCGCTGAACAAAATGAAATCACTTGTGAGGCCGGGAGGCATCATTCTTGCGGGTGTTTTAAACCGCTATTCCTATATGGGTCTTACCAGAATAATCAGGGGCGGGAAAGATCCGGTATTTCACCGGGCACATTTTTTTTCATGGTATGAATTAAAAAAAATCCTGAAAACCCTGGGGCCCTCGGTGGTGACCGGATCGACATTCGCGCTGCCGTATGAATCCCTGTTGTGTACTGCTGAATTTCTCGATAGGGCGGGGTCCCTCGTGGCGCCCTGTTTAGGCAATTTCCTTGTGGGGAAGGTGACGGTATGATGTCCTCCATGGAAGTCAGTCTCTATCCCCTTGGGGTTGAGGATATCGGTACACGTATATATCGATGTATCGAAATATTCAGGAAGTATAATCTTGCCATAACCACAGGAGCCATGAGTACCGTCATTACAGGCGAATCGGACGCCCTATTCCGTGCCCTCCGGGAGGCCTATGACGCAGCGGCTTCGATGGATGGGGTGGTGATGGTGGTGAAGATATCAAATGTGTGTCCTGTCACCTGATGTACCGGGAATTGCCTGAATTCAGGAATGAATTGCGAAAGACACTATTTTTGTCTTATAAAACCCGCCTGCATATTCAGATCAGGAAGGCCCGAAGGGTCTGTATTGTCCCGTATTACCGCGTATACAAAATACAGATATTTCTCCCCGCGGTAGGTACACAGAGTTGGTTCCCCGATTGCGATAATTGAACCGATGTGTGTTGAACTGTCCTTCCCGAGGACCTGTGAAGGTCCTGCCCATTTGGAAGTGTCTCCGTATCCTGCAGGTGTTTTTTCTCCCGAGAATGATGACATGAAAATATTTGTGTCCTTTGTGTAGTATAATGCTGTGCCGTCAAAGAAGGGCTGTATCTCTTCCCCTGTTGTATTGACCGGTGATGGAAGTACGACTTTTGTCCATGTTCCCGAAGGGAAGCTGCCGGTCAGCACATATACTGAAATGTCCTTTACGTCACTGTCGTTGTCAGCAATTGCATCGTCGTCATCATATTCGTCATCGGTCCATATTGAGTTTACTGTGCCGTCAGGAAGATAATACAGGTGGGGGTTTCCCTGTGTGCCGTGATTTCCGTTAATTCCCGTTGATCCGAAGTCTATGAGTACAGCATTAAAAGGAGTGTCTCTGTTTGTTATTCCAGAAGCGGCTCCCGGGGTGTATTTCCCGAGTACAGTATTTTGCCCCGGTGTTATGGTTGTTGTGTACACATCAAATTTACTGTCAACTGTACCATCGGCAACTCCCGTAACTACCGGTGATTGCTGGGAGGAATCATCCATGCTGAATATCATAGTGGCTGTTCCGTCACTGTTCATTCGGAAACTCATGCCGAAGGGATTTATTATGGCATCATTTTCATCAAGAAAAGCGATATAAAACGGCTCCCCAAAAGTCCCGTCTGCCTGCCGTTTAAAACCGTAAAACATGGTTATGGGGGCAAAAACAGGAACAGCCCCTTCACCTACCTGAAACAGGTTTGAGTTGTGAAGCAGGCCGCCGTTGCGTATCCGGCCGGTAAAAAATCCGGGCCGCTCGGGGGATGACACAGGGCCCTTTGTGCAGTTTGTCCAGACATGGGTATTGCAGGGTGCATTTGTCCTCACACCTCCGCAATTGAGTAAAGAAAGGAGAAATCCGCTGAAATAGTGGGGGCCGTACTGCACAAAGAGGTACTCACCATCAGGACTGATGGTGACGCCGTCTTCATATCCTTCGGTGTTTACATAATTACCGGGTACCGCCATGGGCTGCCCCCAGTCCGGGTGGACAGAGAGAAGCACCAGGGCTGTTCTGGTAACGGATGACCCGTTATATGATACCGTAACAGGGTATTCACCGGTTTCAGGGGGAGTAACGGTAAAGGAATAGGTACCGTCGCCATTGTCGGTAATAGCTGAAACCGTACCTTTCGGGACAACAGGAGCAAGGTCAACCCCGGTTACCGGGGTGCCGTTTGTTGTTATTGTCGCAGTCACTTTAAATGGATCAAGGCCGGCGTTTTCTATCCTTTCAAAGGCAAGGGAGATAACCGTTGTATCTGAATCTGAAGAACTGTCTCCCCCGCAGTGAACTCCTGCGGTGAGTACTATGACAACTGCTGCTATTATATAGATATACTTTTTCATGATAGTATTTTTCACTGTTAATATATATTATCCTGTTTTTGTATATAAATACAAAAAAATTTAATTTTTTTTATAATAGTCCTTATGTCCGGGAGAATTAAAGCTGTTGTCGAATACGTGTGATGATCATTTCGATAGAGGGTGAGCTAACGTAGTATAGTTTCATCGAAGCTTTTAAGGGAAAATCAGTTGACCTTATTTCGAAAAAAAGCTATTATTTTCGATGTAAGAACTACTGTATCCCGAAATGATAAAAGGCTCGGTGAACCGCAGGGCAGCCATCAATATGACAAATGATAATCCCAAAACAATCCTTCTTGTGGAAGATGAAGCCATTATCGCGATGGCGGAAAAATCTACTCTTGAGAAGTATGGATATGCTGTTGTACATGCGAACACCGGCGAAAAGGCCGTTCGTGTTGTAGCGGAAGAACCTGTGATTGATCTCATACTCATGGATATTGATCTGGGACATGGAATGGACGGCACTGAGGCCGCTGTGGAAATTCTCAGAGAACATGACCTCCCTCTTGTGTTTTTATCATCCCATATTGAACCGGAAATTGTTGCGAAGACCGAGGGGATTACCTCGTACGGCTATATCGTAAAAAACACCGGTGAAACTGTGCTTCTTGCTTCAATCAAAATGGCGTTCCGGCTTTTTGATATGAAAAAGAAGGATGAAGCCAAAGAAAAGGAGCTGTTTCTTCAGTCTCTCATTCTGGATCAAATCCATGATAGCGTGGCGGTAACTGATTTTGAGGGGAACATCATGTATGTGAACAGCGCTGTGGCCAAAACCTTGGGACGTCCGCGGGAACAGCTGCTGAACCAGTCAATTGAAATCTTTGGTGAAGATACCGAGCGGGGTGCTGCGCAGAAAGAGATACTTGCAACAACATTACAGGAAGGAAGCTGGCAGGGGGAAGTCGTAAATTATAAAGCTGGCGGCGAGCCCCGGACATTACTCAGCAGGACCCAGATTATCCACGATCAGAGCGGTAAACCCATCGGGCTGTGCGGTGTATCATCGGATATCACCGAGCAGAAACTGGCTGAAGAACGCATGCGGGTTATGTCAGAGATGCTGGATAATGCTCCCAGCTCAATAACTGTCCATGATCCCAGCGGCAGGTTCCTGTACGCGAATCGCAAAACCTTTAACATCCATGGTTTTGAACAGGCTGAATTTATGGAAAAAAATCTCAGCGAGATCGATATTCCCCCAAGCAATGAACTCTATGCTGACAGAGTGCGGCAGATAGAGGAAAACGGGGAAGCTTCATTCGAGGTCGGTCACTGTATGAAGGATGGTTCGATTCTTTCCCTTGAGGTTGTGGCGAAGAAGGTGAACTGGGGAGGACAGCCTGCGATATTGAGCATCGCCACTGACATCACCGCACGGAAGGAGATAGGAGAGTCCCTGAAAGAGAAAACCCGGTTGCTGCAGAACATCACCGACAATATGTTCGACCTTGTGGCGTTGACTGACCCCCTGGGATTTTTTAAATTTGTCGGCAGATCGCATCAGATTTTAGGGTATGACCTCGATTCCCTGATCGGCAGAAACGCAATGGAGTTTGTCCATCCTGATGATCTTCCGGACATATCAGCCGCTTTTGAGGACTCCCTTGCCGCGGGGAGGGACAATAAAAAAGCCGAATACCGGTATCGATGCGCGGATGGGAGTTATATCTGGCTTGAGACCGTGGGGCGGTTTATCAATGATGAAAACGGAAATGTGGTGGAGTTGCTGTTCAGTTCACGGGATGTGACTGATCGTAAAAAGGTTGAGGAGTCACTGCGGGAAAGTGAGCAAAAGTATCGCCTTATTTTCGAAAATTCCCCGCTGGGGTTGCTTCATTTTGATTCGGAGGGAGTCATCACCGCATGTAATGATAATTTTGTGAGCATTATCGGGTCTTCACGGGAAGCGCTCATTGGACTTAATATGTGTAAACTTCCTGACGGTAACATCGTTGCCGCAGTCAGGGACGCCCTGGAGGGACGTAACGGGTTCTACGAAGACAATTATCATTCCGTTACCGCGTCAAAGGTTACCCCGATTCGGGCGTTATTCACTACAATAAGGGACAGTGAGGGGAATTTCCTCGGAGGCACCGGGATAATTGAGGATGTCACAGAGCGCTGGAAAACGGAGGAGTCACTGCGGGAAAGCGAATCGTTCAAAAGTATACTTCTTGAATCACTCCCGGTTCCTGTTTTCAATAAGGATGCTGCGGGGCTGTATCAGGGGTTTAACAGGGCTTTTGAGAATTTTTTCGGACTCGGGAAGGAGGACCTGATCGGAAAATCTGTTTTTGATATTAATCCTCCTGATCTTGCCAAATCGTATCATGAGAAGGATTCAGAGCTCTTTACGCAGGGCGGAATTCAGGTGTATGACTCTCAGGTCAAAAACAAAAAGGGTGAAATACGTGATGTTGTATTTCACAAGGCTGCCCTCACCGATGCTTCAGGTAATGTGACAGGGCTCATAGGTGCGATACTTGATATCACAGACCGGAAAAAGGCGGAGGAGAAACTCAGGGCTGCTGAAGATATGTACCGGAACATTTTCATGAACTCGCAGATAGGGCTGTTCCGGTCCGAGGTGGATACAGGTGTGATCGTTGACGCCAATGATGCCTTTGCCGTATTCGCGGGGTTCAGTGACAGGGCTTCTCTGCTGGAAGCTTCCTTCAATATCACGGAACGATATATCGACCCCCTTGAACGGCATAAAATGATTGCCGCCTTAAGGGAACATGGTGAGGTCCATAACTTTGAAGCACGTTTTAAAAGAAATGACGACACGGTAATCTGGATAAGGTTTTCTGCGAAGCTTGTGAAAGACAAAGGCTGGATAGAAGGAGTCGCAGAAGACATCACGGACTGGAAACGCGCAGATGATGTGCTGCGCGAAAGCGAAGAACGGTACCGTCTGTTGTTCCAATACTCGCCTTTGGGGATTTATGTCGCTGACAGGGACGGAAATATCCTGGATGCCAATGAGCGCCTGCTGGCAATTCTCGGTTCACCGTCAATCGAGGCGACAAAAAAAATCAATGTGTTAACGCTTCCGGTTTTGCTTGCGAACGGGTATTCCGATGCATTCAGAAGATGCGTCGATTCAAATACAATACTATCAATGGAATTCAGCTATACTTCGCTGTGGGGTAAAACAACTTTTGCGTCAAATTATCTTGTACCCGTTGCGGATGCTTCCGGGAAGGTTGTCAAGGTGTTTACGCTCATTGAAGATATTACTATACGGAAACAGAATGAAGAGAGGATCAGGTCCCTGCTCGATGAAAAGGATTTGCTCCTTAAAGAGACCCATCACCGCATCAAAAATAATATGAATGTGGTATACAGCCTGCTGCAATTACAGGCAAATGCGGTGAATGATGGGGCCGCGAAAGGGGTGCTCGATGACGCAGCCGGGCGTGTGCAGAGCATGGCGGTACTCTATGATAAACTATACCGTTCAGATATTCAGCACGAGTTGAGCATGAAGGATTTCCTGCCTTCTCTTGTCGAAGAGATTCTCGCTGTTAACCCCGGGGCAGTGCCGGTAAAAACTGATATAAGGATCGATGATATTGTTGTAAGCGCAAAGATTCTTTCCTCCCTCGGAATACTTATCAATGAATTAATTACCAATTCCATGAAATATGCCTTTAAAGACATGTCAGGCGGTATGATATGCGTATCTGCCGCGAAGAAAGACAACGAGATCACAATTACGTACCGTGATAACGGGGTCGGCCTGCCTGAGACAGTATCGCTGGAAGCATCAACAGGTTTCGGCATGCAGCTGATCACGATGCTGGTCCGTCAGATAAAGGGGACCGTCGAAATTACAAGAGATCATGGAACGGGATTTGTAATAAGGTTCTCATAGTGCAGTAATGAAGGTGACGGAATCAGGGCCTTTTTTACTTCCCTTCAGTTTTTATTATATGTTTTACATGAGTTCTTTCAGATCAACAGGTATCATGAATGCCGGTTTTCACAATTTTGACTTGAACTGTTTCAAGGATGGGAATATGATATTTTAGCATCATCGAAAAGATACCCTGCGGCAGGAAGAGCCGGGAAGGTCCAGGGACGATAGATGCGGTACCGGTGCTGTCATCATTTCATGTTCTTTGTATAACCTATGAATATACGATCACGGAGGGACTATGGCTACGACAGCATATACCGCAAGAGAAGTGTTGGAGATAAAAGGAAGTTTCGGTTACTTTCTGATGATGATGTTCATCGGGTTCGTGGCGGTTACATTTCAACTGCTGTCCCACGCGAAGCTGACAAACGCAATGGTGTCGATTGTGTCCCTCTCATTCATGGTGTCCCTTGCGTTTACCATTTACCGGCGAAAGAAGAAGCGCAGGAGTACCGCTATTCTTGAATGGACCGTGGGGATAATGTCGATTGTCATATCCATGCTTACAAAAATCAATTATGCGAGGAACATGGACTGGACCTACGCCGCGCAGAGTTATCAGCTGGTTGGACTATCCATCGCATTTCTGGTGGCTATCCAGTTTCTTTATAACAGAAAGCTGCTGCTTTCTCTCGGATGCGCGTATTTTATCTTCTGGATCGTATTCTTTGTCCTGTCGGGGAAAAATGGCGTGACCATTCACATGGCCTCCATGGCAGATGGCCGTTTTGTCCATGACGGGATACAGTTCCACCGGGAGATTTTCTTTATGCTGACGATGGCGATCGTTACCTTCGCTTCATACCGGAACATTCCCATTATTGAAAAATACGACAGGAACAATATGGCCCAGATCGATATCATCCACCGCAACAGGGAAAGTATCAGGAATATACTGGACACCACGAACGAAACTGCGGTAAAGCTGGCTTCCTCCACCGAAGAGATGGCAGGTACCACCTCGCTGTTCTCTGAAAACATCCAGTCCCAGGCCGCGTCAGTTGAGGAGATAACGTCAACCGTCGAAGAGGTCACCGCAAGCGGAGAAAGCGTTTACACTATTGCCGAGAATCAGATGCAGCTCACTGACAGGATGAAGAATGACATGGAAATGCTGCATGGGATAGTCGCACAGGTCGGCGGGAAAACCCGTGACGCTCTTTCCATCCGGGAGGACCTCAACAGCATGGTCGAAAATTCGAAAGCTGACGTCAGGGATGTCCTGGAGGTCATGTCAACCGCGACATCCAAGTTCAAGGATGTCCAGGACACCGTCAATATCATCGAGGACATATCGGATAAAATCAATCTCCTTTCACTCAATGCAGCCATTGAAGCGGCACGGGCGGGCGATTATGGCAGGGGCTTCGCAGTGGTGGCTGACGAGATCGGCAAGCTGGCTGATAGCACATCCAGCAATCTGAAGGCCATCAACTCGCTGTTTAATCTGAGCAACCAGGAGATTTTCAACGCATTTAACCGGCTCGAAGTATTTGCCGGGTCACTCAACGGTATGATTGATTCAATTTCCCGGTATGGGGGGAGCATCGACCTGATTATAGACCTTATCCGGGAGGACCAGAAGCTCAATGAACAGATGCGGGATTCACTCTCGGGTGTTCTCGCCGGGGCCAGTAATATACTCAACGCCACAAGCGAGCAGAAGTCCGCGCTGGAGGAGATCGCAAAAAGTATCAGTGTCATAAACAAAACGACTCAGGAGGTTGCCCTGGGATCAATGGAACTCTCATCAAATTCCCGCGGGCTTGCGGATCTTGCGCAACGCCTTATGGCAGTCTCGGATACGGAATCTTCTCTGCCGGAGGACCAGAAGGCGTCAGAAATCTGAAAAATTGCGGATATTGATGAATACCCGTGAAATACTACGAAAAAAGCTCCGGGAAAATCCGGAGCTGAATAAATTATTTGATAAACACTGTTGAGGACACATTAAACCTTTCTGCAAGTTGTTTTATTTGCCGGACGTTCAGGGCGCGTTTACCATTAAGTATTTCTGATACAACTCCCTGTGAACCTATTTCCTTAAGGTCGCTTTGCTTTATTCCCTTTTCTTCCATAAGATACTTCAGGGCTTCAATTCCAGTAGTGCTTTCAATGGGGAAATGTTCTTTTTCATATTCTGCAATCAATACACCGATTGTTTCCATGAGACCGGCTGCGGGATGTTTCTCGTTATTTCCTATTTCATCGATCAGCGAGTCCATAAGGTCAACAAGTCTTTGGTATGCCGCGTCATCGTGGGGGACGGACAGAAACTCAGAAACAGCAGGCCATGTCTTGTGTAAGGTTTTTATAGCTGTTGTTGTCATTAGTCATTCCTCCATTTACTTTTATCGTATTCTGAATGAGTCAAAATATTTCTGATGTATACTGTCTTTGTATTATAGTGAATCGCGGTAATTAAACGGTAATGGTTTCCCTTCACATTAAACACGGTGAATTTATCCACAATATCAGCAGCGGGAAATGTTTTCCGTAAATCCGCAAAAGACAGGTATTCAGTTTTTGAAACAATCGAATACCAGTTGTGTAACCAGTCTTCACTGTCCGGATATTTTTCCGAAAATTCGATTATCTTCTTATGTGATATTATTCTCATTATTGGCAATGTATCTCAAAATGAGATATTTGTCAAGTTATAGTTATTTTTAATTTTACAAACCTGTTCGGAGCTGATGTGAAAGAGTGGGGAAGGGAGACCAAAAAAACGTTATTATCCTTCGTTTATCATTGTGTATTTAAATTTATTTGACACTAAAAAATCAACATGTCTCCCCCATATCCCAGAATAAAATTTAGCTATTGATAAAAGATCAACACTGAAGGTCTACCTTCATTATTGGAATTGGTGTAAAATCAGTATTTTACAATAAACTGAAAGGTTTTGTCCGGCACTGGAATGGGTAAAAACTGATAAAAATAAGTGTCCAAAAAAAATTGATATATTGATTACTTTATTGACGCTACAATGAATAATTATTATCAATAACATATTGATAGTTGTGGAGCAATGAATAATGAAAAGCAAAATAGTAATTTTACTACTTGTCCTGTCAGCAGGTTGGTTACAACTGTTTCCTGTTCATGCCCAGATTGTAGGAACATCACTTAATCTTGCTGAGATTAATAAAAGTATATC
>ENA-UPTA01006573-UPTA01006573.1-activated-sludge-metagenome-genome-assembly--contig:-NODE-6573-length-10226-cov-7.208632_pt1 | contig 10226 bp, 10 predicted proteins | sample MGYA00238184_ERZ773361 | MGnify/ENA primary metagenome ERZ773361 (study PRJEB29100, sample SAMN05720205) | activated sludge metagenome | isolation source: anaerobic digester from wastewater...
CATTGCGCAGAGTCCCTTTCAGCAGGAGACGCTGCTGAGAATAGGAGAGAAATCTTGTGGATATGGAAAACGAATAAGCCTATCAGTCCTTTTTCTTCGGACAGGATTTACAGCGCTTGCTGCGTTTGTATTTTTTGCAGCAGCTTTTTTTGAAAACGCAATCCGCTGCACAGATTTTCTGTACACTGATATCCGGACTGATTTGATTTTGTAGGAGCGCTATCTTTAACACGATATAAAAATAATCGATTAATCTGGAATCAATCTAAATAGTGTGTTAAAAATGAAGAGGAATGGATAAAATACCTAATTTGAGGTAGCGGATTTATTTCACTCTGCCCGGATTGTCTTTGACAAAAGCCTCCCAGCCGCTGTATTTTTTGCCACCTGCCGGAATGCCCCGCATGGAAAAGTGGTGGCACACCGCTACTGCGAGTCCGTCGGTAGCATCGAGTTGTTTGGGCAGCGCGTTGGTTTTCAGGATATGTCCCAGCATGGCGGCCACTTGTTCCTTGGCGGCATTTCCGTTGCCGGTTACACTCTGTTTTACGCGTTTCGGCGAATATTCCTGAATAGGAATTTTCTGGGAAAGCGCCGCCGCGATAGCCATACCCTGCGCACGCCCGAGTTTGAGCATCGACTGTACGTTTTTGCCGTAGAAAGGTTCTTCGATGGCGAGCACTGCCGGTCGGTGCGTGACGATGATTTCCAATATGCGGTCGTAGATGCACTGCAGGCGGTCGTAGTGGTCGTCATATTTTTCCGTGCGGATACAGTCGACCGCCAGCAATTCGAGGTGATTGCCGTCCGACAATATCACGCCATAGCCAGTAACCTGCGTGCCCGGATCGACGCCCAATATAATATGCGGTTTTGCTGCCACAGGCTAAAATTACGGGTTTCCGCCACACTATCTGATTTTTTGCCTCCTTTTTTATAAATCCGTGTATCTTTATAGATTCACCTTCCGGTTGACATGAAGCATCTACTGCAAAACAAACTGCTGAATACTATCGTCAAGCTGGCCATCTTTGCGGCTCTGCTGTTTGTGTTATATCGCCAGTTGTTTGCCAATGAAAAGATGGCGATTGCCTATGCGCATTTCCTCGATAATTTTCAAGGTAACTATTTGCTCATGGCGGGTGTGCTCCTGTTTATGGTACTCAACTGGACCATTGAAAGTATCAAATGGAAATTGCTGATAGACAAACTGCACCGCATTTCCTGGTCGGAAGCGATACAGGGCATCCTGTTCGGGGTCACTTTTTCCCTGTTCACACCGAGCCGCATCGGTGAATTCGGCGGCCGCATTTTCGCGCTGAATACCGAAAGAAAAGAAGCCATTGTGTCCACCATGATTGGCAGTTTCGCGCAGATAGTGGTCAACCTGTCGCTGGGCGCGTTGGGATTGCTCCTGTATGTGGTGGTGTATACGGATATCGACAAATACCTGCTGACCGCTTTCGCGTTTCTGTATTGCTTTATGGTGTTTGCCATTCATGTAGTGTATTACAATCTGGATGTGGTCAGCACCAAGTTTTCGCATGTCGCGGTGTTTAAAAAGGTGTACAAATACATCCATATCGTCGACCTGTACAGCAACCGCGAATTTCTATGGTTGGAAATCTATTCCGCTGTCCGTTATGTAATCTACTGCCTGCAGTTTGTGTTGCTGCTCCAGTTCTTCGGCTTCGATTTGTCCTTGTCCGCCGCCATGATACTGGTGGCTGCCATCTTCTTTGTGCAGACCATCAATCCGCTGAATGTGGCCATCATCGACTTCGGCTTCCGGGGCAATGTGGCCGCGTATTTCCTGGCCGGATTTACGGATAATCCGATTGCCATTCTGGCGACGACGGTCACGCTGTGGTTTGTCAACCTGATTCTGCCGGCCATCATCGGCGGTGTAGCCGCCCTGAGATTTACCTATTTCAAAGAAGAATAAACATTTTTTTTGTAATTTTCGCCTCTAATTAAACTGTATGTCAACAACAATCGCTTTGAATGAAGACGCCTCCGGCAAGCATGCATCTGCCGAAAATTACCTGGCAGACCGTGTGGAAGGACATCCCAAACAACTATACTTATTGTTTTTTACGGAAATGTGGGAGCGTTTCTCCTTTTACGGAATGCGGGCGCTGCTCGTGCTGTTCATGGTAAATCAGTTGAAATATGCGGATGCGAAAGCCAATCTGATTTACGGAACCTACACCGCGCTGGTATATCTGATGCCTTTGTTTGGCGGTATCGCGGCGGATAAATTTATCGGCTACAGAAAAGCGATTATACTGGGCGGCACGCTGATGGCAGCCGGACACCTGATTCTGGCCTTGCCCACGGAGTGGTCTTTCTTCGCGGGAATGGCCTTCCTGATTTCTGGGAACGGCTTCTTCAAACCGAATATTTCCACGATGGTAGGAAAATTGTACAGACCTGAAGATGGCAGACGCGACAGCGCATTTTCCATTTTTTATATGGGCGTTAATCTGGGTGCTTTTCTGGGCAGTTTGCTGTGCGGCTGGATTGGTCAGAAGGTCAACTGGCACTACGGTTTCGGACTGGCAGGCATTTTCATGGTAGTAGGTTTGATTACGTTCCTGGTGGGACAGAAATCGTTGGGAGAAATAGGACTCACGCCGAAAGATGAGTCGGGCAAAGGCGTGGAAATGTACAAGCAGATCAGCATACTGGTAGCATCATTGCTGGTGATTCCGGTATTTATTTACCTGTTTAATAACTATGAAATCATGGGGAACATCATGTTCCCGATTTGTATCATTGCCACACTGGCGATGATATTTATTGCCTTCCGGCAGGAAAGTGTGGAAAGCAGAAACAAGATGCTGACTGCTATTATTCTGGTGGCTTTTTCTGTGTTGTTCTGGGCCTTCTACGAGCAGGGTGGTGGTTCCCTGAATCTGTATTCCGACAGAAACGTGAATATGCACGGCATGTCTTCGGCAGCTATCAATAACTCTATCAATCCGTTTTATATCATTCTGCTGAGTTTCCCATTTGCCTGGATGTGGCTGCGACTCGCTCAAAGCGGCAAGGAACCTTCCACGCCGATGAAATTCTCCATGTCGTTTTTTCAGCTGGCATTGGGTTTCTTTCTGTTTGTGGTGGGCGCCAAATTAGCAGGTGGCGATGGCCGTGTGAGTTTTTTCTGGTATGCCCTTGGTTACCTGCTGCTGACTACCGGTGAATTGTGTATTTCACCTATCGGCCTCTCGATGATTACAAAATTGTCGCCGCCAAAATTTACCGGTATGATGATGGGTTTCTGGTTCCTGGCTTCCGCTCTCGGACAACACCTGGCCGGCTGGATTGGCACCCTGATGGCGATTTCAGAAGGAGGCGGACAGGAAAGCATCTCCGCTGTGGAATCGCTGGCAGTGTACAGCGGTGTTTTCATGAAAATCGTCTATGTATCTGCAGGTGGTGGTTTGGTATTGTTATTGTTAGTACCTTTACTGAAACGCTGGATGCACGGTGTTAAATAAACAAAACAAGAAACTAAATAAACCCTGAATTCGTTATTCTGATATGCAGATTAAAGGAAAGATACTCACCATTGCGGGCATCGTTGTGATTTTCGGCTATTTTATTTGGGAATCCTTCAATCAACCGGACTTCTCTGATCCTAATGCTGTGATTATGGTAGGTGCGGATACATTAGGTCGCGACTGGGGCGCTATAGCCGATCAGCAGGCGGCACAACAGGCCGGAACTGCCGCTCCAAACGGTTCCCTGCAGGATGCATACAGTACGGGCAATGCCTCTATGTACGGTCAAGGGTTGATACAGCAACAGGATGACCCGTACCAGCGCGATAAGTTCAATGCTGACAATTATTCTACCATCCAGTCTGCTGATGGCCGTGAAATCATCACAGAATACGACCGCGAAGAAGATAACGAGCAATTTGAGCGCTTTGAAACACGCCACCAGAAAGAAACGAAGGAAATCAGATTGCTCGGGCAATGACAAGGATGATTTCCATATACTTACTGCTGCTCATCCTGGCATTAAGCATCTCACCGGCCATGTCACAATTACCATTTTTACCCTATCAGCTTACTTTTCCACGTGTCAAAGCCGCGGCCACCGCGACGGAGGAATCGCTGTCCGACAGATGCGCGCAGATGAATATCGCGTTTCCTCCTGAAAAATTATACATCCGTATACTTAAACACGAAAGCAAACTCGAAGTGTGGGCTGCCGGTCTGCAAACACCGTATGCGCTTTTTAAAACCTACGATATCTGCGCCAAATCCGGCCAACTTGGCCCCAAAAAGAGAGAAGGCGACCTGCAGACACCCGAAGGGTTTTATCATATCAACCACTTTAACCCGCAGAGCAGCTATCACCTTTCCCTGAAAATCAATTATCCGAATGAAGCCGATAAAATCCGCAATGCCGCGGAAAGCAATATGGGCGGCGATATCTACATCCACGGCGATTGCGTCACCGTTGGCTGCCTGCCGCTCACGGATGAAAAAATCAGGGAGTTGTACTGGCTGTGCGCCAAAACTTACGGCACGCACACGAAGGTCATTCCGGTGCACATCTTCCCATTCCGCTGGACTGCTGAACGAATCACCGAGATGAAAAAACGATATCCTGCGACAAGTCTCTGGACACAGTGGGAAATACTCGGACAGATGTACACGTATTTTGAAAAAAATAAAAAATTACTGAAAGTAAACGGCGTGGACAATAACGGACAGTATCTGCTGGAACAACCCTGAGGAACGCGCCGTCGCACGACTTTTTGCGCTTTCCGCAGAATTTGTTAACCTTTTAATTTTCAACTGTAAACTATTCATTTATCTTTGCACTTCAAATTTTCATTTCATGCAATTAGTCAACGGACATTATGAGATTGGTGGCGTAAATGTGCTCGATATCTGTAAAGAATTCGGCACCCCTGTTTACGTCTATGATGCAGCCATTATTGAGCGCCAGTATAACCGCCTGAAAAACGCGTTTGGCGATACCAAAATCGACCTGCACTATGCCTGCAAGGCACTGAACAACATCTCTATTCTGAAGTTGATAAAGAAACTGGGCGGCAGTCTCGATACGGTGTCCATTCAGGAAGTGCAGCTCGGTCTGAAAGCCGGCTTCGCGCCCAAAGACATTATGTATACGCCCAACTGCGTGAATATCGACGAAATCAACAAAGCGGTAGGCTTTGGCGTAAATATCAACATTGACAACCTGTCCATTCTGGAGCAATTCGGCAATCTCTACCGCGATACCTATCCGGTATGTGTGCGCATCAATCCGCACATCATGGCGGGCGGCAATCAAAAGATATCGACCGGTCATATTGACTCCAAATTCGGGATTTCCATCTATCAGCTTCGTCACCTGGAGCGCGTGGTGAATTCTACCAACCTGAAAGTGGTGGGACTCCACATGCACACCGGATCCGATATTCTGGATGCAGGCGTATTCCTGCGAGGCGCGGAAATCCTGTTTGAAGCGGCCAACAGTTTCAAGGAACTGGAGTACCTCGACTTTGGCAGTGGCTTCAAAGTGAAATACCACGAAAACGACATCACCACCAATATCGAAGATCTGGGCGCAAAAATCGGGGAGCGTTTCCGTGAGTTCTGCAAAAGCTATGGTCGCGAACTGACACTCGTATTCGAACCGGGCAAATTCCTCGTGAGTGAATCCGGCTATCTGTTGGTGCGCACCAATGTCATCAAACAAACGACGGCTACCGTTTTCTGCGGCGTGGACTCCGGACAGAATCACCTGATCCGACCGATGATGTATGATGCCTATCACCATATCACCAATGTGTCCAATCCGGGCGGCATTGAGCGTATTTACACCGTGGTGGGATATATCTGCGAAACGGATACCTTCGGCTGGGACAGAAAGCTGAATGAGGTACGCGAAGGCGATATCCTCGCGCTGCACAATGCCGGCGCCTACGGATATTCCATGTCGTCCAACTACAATTCGAGATACCGACCTGCGGAAGTACTGGTGCATGAAGGCAAGGCGAAACTCATCCGCAGAAGAGAAAATCTCGATGACTTGCTGGCCACTCAGGTTGAAATCGACCTGTAATTACCGGATTTTTAATTCCTTATTTACTGTGAAACGATGTCACAAAATGCTAAATAAAGGTTATTAGCCTATAAGGTCGATATACTATTCGTAATTAAATTGTATATTTACACGATATTTTCATGCAGAAAGCGACGAACATACACACGATATTCGACAAGTTGTTGCAGCGCAGCGACAAGGAAGCCTTGTTGCAGCAGCAATCGCTGTGTATCTGGATGACCGGACTATCGGGCTCGGGCAAGAGCACGATTGCGCAGGGGCTGGAACGAAAGCTGCACGATGCGGGCATCCTGACGATGGTGTTGGACGGTGATAATGTGCGCAGCGGCATCAATAAGAATCTGGGATTTTCGGAAGAAGACCGCATGGAAAATATCCGCCGCATCGCGGAGGTCAACAAATTGTTTTTGTCTGCCGGCGTGGTGACCATCAACAGTTTTGTAAGTCCGACAAACGATGTGCGCGCATTAGCGAAAACCATTATCGGCGAACAGGATTTTTTTGAAGTGTATGTCAATGCCAGCTTCGACGAATGCGCCCGCCGCGATGTAAAAGGCTTGTATGAGAAAGCAATGAAAGGCGAAATCAAAAATTTTACCGGATTAGATGCCCCGTTTGAAGCACCTACAAATCCTGCACTCGAAATCAAAACGGCAGAACAAACTATTGAAGAAAGTGTAGAGACGATTTATAATTTCTTTCTCCGCAAAATAAAAAATCACCATTCATAATCTCAATTCTCCCATTATAATGAACAATTACCATTTAAATCACCTGAAAGAACTCGAATCGGAATCCATTTATGTCCTGCGCGAAGTAGCGGCACAATTTGAGAATCCGTGTCTCCTTTTTTCGGGTGGTAAAGACTCCATTGTGGTATTGCACCTAGCGCTGAAAGCATTTTATCCGGCCAGCGTGCCGTTTACCTTGCTGCACGTAGACACCGGCCACAATTTCCAGGAAGCTCTTGATTACAGAGATGAACTCGTGAAGAAATATGGTCTTCGTCTGCTGGTGGCTTCTGTGCAGGAAGCGATTGACAAAGGGTTGGTGCGCGAAGAGAAAGGCTACACCGCATCGCGGAATGCCCTGCAGACGGTGCCGTTGCTCGAAGCGATTGAGAAGAATAAATTTGACTGCGCGATGGGTGGTGCCCGCCGCGACGAAGAAAAGGCGCGCGCCAAAGAGCGTTTTTTCTCGCACCGCGATGAATTCGGGCAGTGGGATCCGAAAAACCAGCGTCCTGAGTTGTGGAATATCTTCAACGGCAGAAAACATGTCGGCGAACACTTCCGCGTATTCCCGATTTCCAACTGGACAGAGATGGATGTGTGGCAATATATCTATCAGGAAAAAATTGAAATGCCGAGTCTGTATTTCTCGCACAAACGCAAAGTATTTGAGCGCGACGGCGTATGGTATGCGGACTCCGAATACATGCAGAAAAAACCGGATGAAGTGGTGGAGGAACGCATCGTGCGCTTCCGCACCGTAGGGGATATCACCTGTACGGGCGCCGTATTCTCAGAGGCATCTACTTTGGAAGATATCATTCAGGAAGTGGCATCCTCCCGCACCACAGAGCGTGGCACCAGAGCCGATGACAAGCGCAGCGAAGCCGCGATGGAAGACAGAAAAAAGGCCGGGTATTTTTAGTCAGTAGTCAATAGTCATTGGTCAATAGTATTTAGTGTCAGAGAATGGGATTGGATGATTTAGAAGTACATAGGTTAGCAAAAGAGTTTTCTAATGAAATTTGGGAAATTGTATTGCTTTTTAATTACTTTGAAAAGGATACTGTTGGGAAACAGCTATGCAGGTCTGCAGATTCAATATCATCCAATATAGCAGAAGGTTATGGCCGATACTTCTATAAAGAAAATAAACAATTTTGTTATTATGCAAGAGGCTCTATTTTTGAAACAAAGGATTGGATAACAAAACTAAAAGACAGAAAAATAATTTCGGAGGAAAGATTCTCAGGCTTAGATAATAAATTAAATACTTTAGGAAAAATGCTGAATAGCTACATAAAAGCAATAGGTAAGAATAACATAGAGCAAAAATAATATTATTAACTAGTTTTCATTTTTCAAGCAATTTAGATGCATGATTAACGAACAAATACTAATGACCAATGACTAATGACCAAATGACAGACAACTTCGATAGCAAGGCATACCTGGATATGGAGCTCCTCCGCTTTTCTACCGCGGGTAGTGTGGATGACGGAAAATCCACCTTAATCGGACGATTGTTATACGACAGCAAATCCATCTTTCAGGATCAGATGGATGCTATTGAGGCGGCTTCACAGAAGCGCGGAGAAGAATATGTGAACCTGGCGCTGCTGACCGACGGCCTCCGTGCGGAGCGCGAACAGGGCATCACCATCGACGTGGCTTACCGCTATTTTTCTACACCGAAAAGAAAATTCATCATCGCGGATACACCCGGACATATCCAGTATACCCGCAACATGGTGACCGGCGCGTCGACTGCCAACCTGGCCATCATCCTTGTGGATGCGCGCAAGGGCATCATCGAGCAAACCTACCGCCATTCCTATATCGCGTCTTTGTTGCAGATTCCGCACATCATCGTGTGCATCAACAAAATGGACCTGGTGGATTGGGATGAGGCGACCTTTAATAAAATCGTGAATGACTACAAAGCTTTTGCCTCCAAACTGGATATCAAAGATGTGCACTTCCTGCCGATTTCCGCACTGGCGGGCGACAATGTGGTGAACCGCTCAGAAAATATGCCGTGGTATCAGGGTCCCACCCTGATGTATCTGCTCGAAACCATTCACATTGGTTCCGACTTAAACCACATCGACGCGCGTTTTCCGGTGCAATATGTCATCCGTCCGATGAAGAATGAGTACCACGATTTCCGCGGTTATGCAGGCCGCATCGCCGGCGGTGTATTCCGTGTGGGCGATAAGGTGAAGGCGCTGCCGTCCGGTTTTTCCTCCAAGATAAAATCCATTGTGACGATGGACGGTGATCTGCAGGAAGCCTTCGCGCCGCAAAGTGTAACCATCACACTCGAAGATGAAATCGATATTTCCCGCGGCGACATGATTGTGCGCGAAAACAATATTCCGCAGATTGAACAGGAGTTCGACGTGATGCTGTGCTGGATGAATGAAAAGAAGATGATTCCGCGCGGCAAATACATCCTGCGCCATACTTCCAGAGAGTGCAAATGCATCGTGAAGGAAATCAAATACAAACTGAACATCAATACCTTGCAGCGCGTTGAAGACGACGTAGAAATCGGACTGAACGACATCGGCCGTGTTTCTATCCGCACCACCGTGCCGTTGTTCTTCGACAGCTACCGCAAAAACAGAAATACCGGAAGCATTATCCTGGTGGATGAAGCCACCAATGAAACCGTTGCGGCCGGCATGATTGTGTAGTTGCGTGGAGAGTAAAGAAGAGGAAAAAATTCTGCTGATACAGGCGATTGTGATGTTTCACTCCGTTCAACATCACAATCGGTCCATCTGAAAGTGAAGTGTTTCCTTTGTCATGCTGAGGCACGAAGCATCTGTTCGAAATGCAGAATGTCTCAAATCCAAATTCTGAATTCTCAAATCTGAAATCCTAAACGCACATGCTGATAGCCGCCCTGCGTTCATTTTACAGCTATTGCTGTGCTTTTCATAAACCTGACTCTTTTGCGGATTTCCCGTTGCATACCGTATTAGGCTTTTCGGTGGCGGTCTGAGACTATCAGATTTAATACATAGAGAATACTATCCGATCCGATAAAGGATACACGCAAAGTTTAAAATTAAGCTCTCAATATTCTTTTTAAGGTATCCTGCATAGCGATTTTGAAACTCTCGTCTTGGGATAATAGTCGGTACAGATCCAGTTCATTTTTGCGTTGTTTGCCCATTACATCATCAAATATTTTAGCGAATGCTATTTCTCTGTTTTGAGCGTCTGCATTTTCCTGATATTTCTCTTTATAATCCGGATGCTCTTTCATCCTTTGCGCCAAATTTATAAACTTAACCCGCTGCTCTTCCGGTGTAGCTTCCCATCCTTGAAACCAGCGCTCATTAAAACTTCGGATGATCATGTCTAATTCATCTTTATCATCAGTACCACCAT
>ENA-UPTA01006574-UPTA01006574.1-activated-sludge-metagenome-genome-assembly--contig:-NODE-6574-length-10226-cov-6.184643_pt1 | contig 10226 bp, 11 predicted proteins | sample MGYA00238184_ERZ773361 | MGnify/ENA primary metagenome ERZ773361 (study PRJEB29100, sample SAMN05720205) | activated sludge metagenome | isolation source: anaerobic digester from wastewater...
GGTTTTCTGCGAGTCCCGCCAGCCTTGAACAGTGCCTGCGCCGCGCATGCCAACCAGCGCCGCCCCCTTGCCGGAGGCGGTGGATGCAATATCGGCGGAGATTGCAGCAAGGCTCGCAGCCTCGGCAGGCGCCGCGACGCCATCAACAGTCCAGACGGTCACATCGGCAGCGGTCTTGAGGACTACCGTGTATGAGCCAGACCAAAAAACGACAGCCTCGCCGCGTGCATCAAGCACGACCGGGTTTGTGTTCGGAACCGTCCCAGCCGCGTCAGAATACGTGGCCTTTGGAGTCGTCGTGCCAGATTCGTACGTGTACAGCTTCCCACCAGCCAAAGGTAGCCCGGCCGAATCGCTGTATGACTGTTTGCCAGGCGGGAGCAGTGTTGCCATGGGGTGTCCGTGTTCGAGTGTCTAGGTGTTGATCCGGTCTGGCTAGGGTCGCTTATTGCGGCGCTCGTCCTGTCTGCCTTGTGCGGGGGTGGCGATTAGCGCCGGCATAAGTAGATTCGGCCTGGCATCTGATTGTGCCCGCGTCGGTAGCGCCAAGGCATTTGCCGGAGACAGCGCCTGACTCTGCTGTCGGCCCTGGACAATTCCCTTGATGACATCGCGCCCGCCTAGCGGGATCTTGTCTGCCATTGTGTCCAGCATGTCCAGGCCACGGCCTAGCAAGAGCGCGCCGCTATTGCTGTTGTTGACAGCCGTGCCAGCCGGTTGCGCCTGCATGTATTTGCCGGCCTCTCCAATCGTCTTCAGTTGCGCGATCTCGTCAGCGCTGAAGAATGCCGCCAGCTTTTCGTCTCCAAGATTCCGAAGAGCGCGCCGATATGCGTCATTGCTGAACTTGTTGATGTCGTCAGTGTTGTTGGTGGCCGCTTGCTTGAGCGACAAAACAAGGTGCTTTCGGATGGCTTGCTGAGCCTCCGGCCCCACCTCTTCGGCGAGCATTCGCAGATCTTTCGCCGATGCGCCTGACCCAACAATGTAACGCTTGATGAACTGATCCGGCTCAACACCGTCAACAACTGCCTTCAGGGCCGGGTTGTTCTCAACGCGACGCATCCATGCGGCATTTTCAGACCTGGCGGCCTGGAACGCGCGCAACGACTCATGACCTGGCGATGCAGACGGGATCGATCCAGGCAGGGCCGGCAGGTTTCCCGGGTTCGCTGGGCGCTGTCCAACGATGGGCGCATCATCCATCGCCTGCCGAACCAGGCTGAGCGCATACCGGGCTTGCCCATCATTCGTGGCCCGGCCGAGCTTTCCTATCTGCGTTTTGAACTGCTCAGCAACGTCGACGGTAAGAGGAATCTCTCCCAGCGAAATTTTATTCATCGTCGCCGCGACACCGGGCGGGAGCGCACCGCCCACCATCGCCTCGTCAAGAAGTTGATTGGCACGCGACGTGAACGCATTGCCATCGATCATTGCAGACCGGCCTGACGTGGCTCGGGCGGCGCTGTAAGCCTCATCAATGCTAGCCTTTGCTGCTGCCATGCGCGCGTCTAGCGACTCAATAACAGCCTGACCTGCCTTGAATGCACCTGGAGCATCTGCAGCGCCAGCCTGATCAAGACCAGTCAGCAGCGCGCGGGTGTTTGAACTCTGTAGGGCCGGCAGGCGTTGAAGGTCTGCGCTAGTGCTGTTAGCGCCAGTCTTTGCCAAGTTTGCCTCTCGCGTGATCTGCACCGGGTCTTGCGTCAGCATCCCAACCGTTGGAGTAACGCCGGCCTTACGCATCACGACAAGTCTGCGCAGCGCGTCCGCATTGAGTGACTGACCAGTAGCCAGCGCATCGGCGACATCCTTGCGGACGCTCGCTTTCACAGCGTTCGATACGCCGGCCCAATCCATCCCGGCGCGTTGCAGCACGAGATTGATCTGGTTGTCGATCTGCTGCGTCTGTGTGGCTTGCGGCGTCAGAGCATTCCTTGCCGCAAGCCACACAGACTTTGCCGCCCCACCTAGCGCATTGGCGGTCAGCCCACCGACAACGCCCCCCACCAGCGCGCCACCCAGTTGCGCAAGGTCACCGCCGCCCGCCTCACGCACGGAACCACCCGATGCGCCACCAGTGGCCGCGCCAACGCCCTGCACGACAGGATTTGATGCCATAGCTGACAGGACATTGCGCGCTGCGCCTGGCTGCACGATCTTGGATGCCTTCCCTGCTGCACCGGCACTGCCTGCGGTTCCGACCAGAGCACGAGTAGCGTCACCGATGACTCGCTCATCCGCAGTTTCGGGAGAAGGAAGACCGGCCTGAGTTGCTAGGTCTCCAAGCGCTTGGCTGGTGCTGCGGTCGATAGTAGGCAGCCCTGCAGCACGCGCAAGCGGATTGACGACCAGTTGCCTGATTGGCTCTGTGCCGACATCGGCAATCTGACCGAGCCCCTCCACACCATACCGCGCAAACAATCCAACCTGCCGAGGGATGTCGCGCAGAGTAGATCCAGCCTGCACGCTGGCGGGCTGCTTTGCAAGCATCGACTTGACGGTGCGCTGGATTACAGCGGGGTCCGTCCCATCAGGGAATTCAAGCCGCGTTCCGTCGTGCAGTTCTGCGGTGATTGCCATGTCACTGGACCGGGTTGCCTTGTGCGTCGAAGCGCAATACCTTGTTGCTTTGTGGGGACTGCGTTGCCGTTGGACCAAGCGCCCGACCGGAATTCAGCCCATATTCTCCGCCGAGCTTGTCATACTCAGCCCGCTTTGCATTGAATGCACCAACAGACTCGGAATAGAGAGCGTCTGCAAGAGCCTGGAAGTCTTGCCGTTGCTTCGGTGTCAGCTTGTTACCGCTGATGACGTTTTGTGCGTAGTTACTGGCGCGGTCTAGCAGGCCTGTTGCCGCCATTGCCATGCCGAGCTCAGATTCCCGGACGACAGATCCAGGGTCAAGCAATTTCATGATCTTGGTGGCCGCCGCCAAATCGCTGGCCGGTGTTCCCTGCGACAGCGCCTGCTTGATCTGCCCGTGAGCGGCCTGCATCTCTTGGTGCGCCTTGTAAACAGGCTCTTGCTTGAATTCGCCGCGGAGCTTGAACTCGTTGTCGAGCCCCTTCTGACCGGTGTTGACATTCACGCTTGGAGCGCCAGCGCGAGCTATTCCAGCCTTCAGGCCGACAAGCTGCTGATTCGGCTTTCCGTCCGGTCCGATCAGCTCATTTGCAGACTTGAGCGCAAACTCGCGCTCCTTCCATTGCTGCTCGGCCTGCTGCTGCAACGTGAAACCTCCTGCGATGGCTTTTGGCTTCCACTCTTGCAGGTATGCCGGATTCGCTGCTAGTTGCTGCTTTACGACCATGACGCGATCTTGCGGAAGCTCACCGCTCGCGGCGGCGTCATCAAGCCACTGCATGGCCGACGGCACATCATTGACGCCGACGAGCTCTTGCAGGTGCTTCATGCGCCTGGCCTGCTGGTTCTCAAATTCTATCTTCTCGGTCTCGGCTTGCGTCTTTTTTACATCAGCCGTAGTTTTGGCGCGCGTTCCTAGGCTCGTGCGGATCTTGTCGGCGGCATCAAACTGCCCATGCCGCTCATAAACGCCAATGCGGGAATCATCAGTGGCGCCCTCACCAAGATTACGCAGATCGGCCAGTAGCGCATTTTGCCGAGCGCGCGACTCTTCCGCGTCGCGGGCCTGCGCCTGTGCATTTCCAAGCGCTAGCGCATTCTGCTGGCGCTGCATTGCCTGCATTTCGTCGCGGTAGTCGCGCTGCGCGAACTCGTCTGCATACTCAAATGCACTCTTTGGAGTGCGGAGCATGTTTCCGTAAATGCTGGTGTCGAGTGCCATCAGTCAGCCCCTGTTCCATTCGCAAGCCACCAGTTATACCCTCTGCCAGATCCAGTAACAGCGGCGTCGTTTGTGCCGTTGTAACCACCGGCCCACCCGCTGCTATTGTTCGTGTTCCCGGTGTTATTTCTAGCGTACCAACCAGCGAGCTGGTTTCCAGTGTTCACCCATGTGTTCGCCTGCGCCAATCCGCCAGCCGCCTGAGCATTGGCTGCGCTCATCATGTTGTTTCCGGCGTTGAGCGCAGCCGTCTGCCCGCTCTGTCCGATCTGCGATGCGCCTGTTTGTCCAAGACCAGCAACCGATGCGAGCCGATTGAACGAGTTCGCTCGCTCTCCCTGCAGACGATTCCACGAGTCACCATATTTTGTGGTCGCGTAGTCGTTCCCATACCGAGAGGCTGCCAATAGTGCATTGCCGCTGTTGAGCATGCCGCGCGCATTCGCCTGGCGCTGCATGGCTTGCTGGCCTTGATCCAGGCCAAATTGATAGCCAGGCTCCGCCTGAACCTGCTGCGCAGTGAGAGCCGACGACATGGTGCCGGCGCCCGTGCCGCTGATGCCGAGCATCTCGCGCATCTTCGCCAGCGAGGCGTTGCGGGCCTCAAGGGCCGGCATGTTGTCTTCGCGAGTCTGCGCCGCTTGTTCATTGGCCAGGGCCGCTGCTCGCTCAGCCGCGTCAGCCTGAGTGTTCGAGGCCTTACGAGATGCGTCAGAGCTAACCACCGCACCAACAACCGACGATCCAGCAACAGCAACAGCTACCCAACTCATTGCAGCACCTCATTCGCAATCATGCGAGTTTCATCAAAGGCCAGCGCTTCATAACAAGGCGCGATGACGTGGTTTTCGATCTCGGCAAGGTCGCGAGTATCAGTCGGGTTTGTGTGCACAGTGATCCATACCGTTTCCTCTACGGCATAGACAGCGCGCTTTGCACCTGGCTCAGACACGAACACGTCACCAGCCCGCACATCGCGCGAGCCGAACTCTGTTGCCACCTTCGCGTGACCCTTGATTACCACGTTCAAGTGGGCGTGCCGATGGATCTTCCCAACCACCACCGATCCAGCCGGCAAAGTGCACTGGCGCCCATACATACCTGGCGCAAAATGGTGCTCCAAATGGCACATATCAGCGTTTGACGCGCCGTCGTTCAGCGCAAACATGGCCGCTTGTAGCGCCAGGATATCGCCTCTGCTGGCAGCCTGTTGAGCCGCCTTCGCAGGCAATTTCCACTGATATGTGCATGGGTACATCACGTCACCTCGCGCCCGCTAGAGCGAATTGTGATAGCCGTAGCAGTGCCGGCCAACGTAGAGATGAACGCACCTGGCGTAAGAACGTGACCGACCAGCTCCGGGAATGTGTACGTTTCACCGGCAGCCAGGCTCTTTGCTTTGACGATCAGGTTTGCGTCAGACGCCGACCCACCAGGGGCAACGAGATTCACCGACAGCGTCGCGGCGCTTGCCGTGGTATTTGTGCCGGTGAATTTGTCGATGATGGTGCGCATGCCAGTCGCAGTGTATTGCGTGGTCTGCGTTGCCTCGGCCTGCTTGGCGAGGATGAGGGTGGATACGTTGACGGCCATGGTGTCCTAGATACTGGTGGATTGTTGCAGATCGCGCACCCGTTGTCTCAGTAGATCAACCTCGGCGCGCAGGGAGTGCAGGTCTGCCATCAACTCGTCTTGTGGCGCGATTGGCTCATACGGCGGGCCTACTCCGAGCTCATCTACGGCGCTGTGCTGAGCAGCAACAGGCGCCGCCATGATCTCGTCACGCAGCGCATACAGGCCCGCTTTCGTTTCCTCGATGCCTGCATCTTCAAATGCACTCGTGGTCAGGTCATCCGTACCGCTGCCACTCGCCGCGCCAAGCCGGACGGCCACCTCATCGAAGTAGCGATACCACTCGCGCGTGATCAGCCCATCCGGTCCGGCAAGCGGGATTCGTGCGGGTGGGCGGGTAAGTGCGCTCATGACTCATTCACAATCATCGATACAGGCTCGCATCGCACATCGTCCGTCACGCGAATCTGCCACACGCGATCGCGGGCCGCGCCAAGCATCGTTGCACGGCAGCGAGCCTGATACTCACCGATATTGCCCAGTGACAGGTGGCGCCAGCTACCCCATACCATCCCACCGTCATTCGAGTAGCGCAGCATCAGCGCGGCATCCGCGCCAGACAGGCCGATACCGACATTGCAGTCAATCTGAGCAGATGCGAATCGGACGCGATCCAGGCTTGGAGATGCTGCGTGCGGTGTGATCCTGTCGCGGACCAGCGCACGACCCGCGCTGCGATTGCTGGCCACATCGAGCGTGTACAGCACGCCATCAGACCCGCCGACGATGTGCCGGCCGTAAGCGTGCGCGTGGCACACTCCGAGGTCGCGCGTCCATGCGCCATCTACCCACTCTCCGCGCTCATGCCAGATCCCGCCAGCCAGCTCGTAGACCCAGGTTGTCGATAGGCCCTGAACCTGCAGCACGTAGTAGCTAAGGCCCTCTTGGTGGTATGTGTACGCCACCGCGGCCGAAAGCTCGTCTTGAGTGCGCGCCGCGAGTAGTTCCTCAAGCGCGTGCGTGCTGATGCGCTGCGGCACGTAGGACGACATTGCAAACACCACCGCAGACCCGCGATCATCCTGGCCCAGCCACAGCGCCAGCCCGGCGATTTTGCGCAGGCTGTGCGCTGCCATGCAGCCGGCCTCGATGCTGGCGCCGGTGTTGACGCTCAACGGGATGCCGTCGATGTTTCCGGCGTCATACCAAACCTCTCCAGATCGCTCCTTGAGTATCAGCGCCTCGCGGTGCTTGACCAGGTGCGACACCACTGCGCCTGTGGAGCTGTCTGCCGCTGCGTATGACAACGCATCGATCTGGCTGAAATCCTGGATGTTGCTGGTGTAGATCTGAGCGCTGCCAGGCACCGTGAACAGGCCGTAGCCGTCCAACACATCAACCCGGGCCGATCCAAGCCAGTTTGTGCTGATCGCGCTGAATGCGTCCGTGTCCAGGTCCAACACGTAGCCTTTCTCGCCAGTAGCGATGCACAGTTGCGTGTTGTTGTCGGACATGCCGACCGGTGACGTGCCGGATACGGCGCCAAGTACCGTTGCAGCGCCCACAGCAGACACGCGGTACAGCGATGTGCCGGCAACGACGTATAGCAGACCTCGGCACGTCCTGGCGCCGCGGACAGGGCCAGCCAGCGCTGATCCAAAGGCCGTTTTGCCAGGAACCTGCTTCAAGTAGCTTTGCGCTCCACCCTTTCCCGTGCCAGATTCAATCTGCACCGGCACCCAGTTGACGCACCGCTGCACATCTGCCGTGCGATTGCGGAGTGCGTAGGACGGTCCGGCTAGCGCGATGTTTGGCATTCAATGTTCACCGGCTGAAATCTTTGTCATATCTGACCGCCCGCAACGAATTGGGCCTAAGCCGAGGCTGTGTTGATGATGTCCAGTTGCGGCACTTCGGCGCGCGTGCGCTTGCAGACGCGCATGGCGTTGGCCGCGTCGCGCAGTAGTTGTGGCGTCGGCTGCACACCGAATATCGGCAGCACCTCAAGAGCCAGTGCAAGCTGCAGCGCACGCTTGAGCCCTTGGCCTAGGTGCTGTGACGTGTGCGCCGTGCCAAATGGCTGGAGCTGCTCCGTTACCGTCAAGTGCACCTCAACAGTGCCATCAGGAACGGGCCAGAATCTCACGGTACCGATTGGCATGGCGTCATCGTACCAACACACCTCGGGCCAGGTTGATCCAAGCGCCTTCAGGTCGATCGCGTCCCATTCTGACTTGCTGATGACATCAACAGGGTAATCTGTGCCGTCGATCCGGCAATAAGCGCCAGCGATCAGCAGCGGGCGCGGAACGTCAATCTGACCAGATGGCCCGATTGTGACCGCGCCAGCCGTGACGCTGGCGACGTACTCGACAGGACCGATGCCCGACAGTGGCGAGGTCTGCATAGTGTCGATCAGCCCGTTCAGGGCATCCAGACACACTGCAGTTTGTTCCGCTGTCGGAGTTTCGATCGCGTCAAGTACGCCCACGCGCAGCAAGGCCCCCTTGATAACTTCTAGTGCGGATGTCAGGGCCATGCTGCTTTGCCTCGCTTACTGAACGATGCGGCAGCCGTGATTGCCGCGGACCGCGGCGAAGCCTGCCAGCACGTCGATACGGGTGCTTTCCGTCAGAGTCGTTCCGTTGCCGAACGTCTGCACCGTCAGTGCCATGCCGCCTGCGTTGAACATGTAGCCATCGCAGCCAGCGATGACCTTCGGGCTCTTGAACGCCGCGGTGTAGGCGCCCGGCACGAACATCAGGTTCTGCGTGTAGGCAGTCGATGCGGCCCCGACGAACACCAGCGCAGCCGAGTTGGCCGGCGATGCGCTGGCGGTCTTGCCGGGCATGCTGGTGTCAATAGTCGGGTAGATCGGCAGAGAAACCGTGGTCGTGCTGGCAGTCGTGTCGGCGGTGATGACGAACTGCTTGAGGCTGTTGTACGCAGTGCCGGTCAGCGGGTGGACATCGTAGACGCCTGCGATCGTGAAGACCTGCCCCTTCAGGAACGTGTCACCATTGGTCACGCCACCCACCAGCAGCGACGACCCGACCTGCGAGCCACCAGACACCACCACCGATGCGACCTTGTTGCCGTTGGTGATCGTCGGCAAGTTCTGGCACTCGTAGAACTCGGCGCCCTGAGCCATGCCGGCGAACAAGCCCGACCTGAACATCTTTGCGATTTCAGAATTTGGATTGAACAGCGCCTTCGATGCGTCCACCATCTCGACGTTGACATCCGACGACATCAGGCAGTAGCGCGGGTCAGCCGGGGCGAGTTGCTTGTTCAGGGCCGCGCGGGCTTGGCTGAACGTCTTCATCGTGCTGGGCACCGTGCCGGGCGTGCCGACGACATTCGAGGTCGCCCGGACTGCGCGGAGGATCATCTCCGCTTCCATCGTGGCCGCCAGCGTGCTGATCTGCGGACGAAGGACACGCTCTCGCCAGTCGGTCACATCGGTCAAGATCTCCTTCGCAGTAAAGGTCACAGCGGCGTGCTTGTGGATGTCGAGGGTCAGATTTACCTCATCCTCAACCACGTCAGGAGCAGAGCCTCCGCCAGCGAACGTTGCGCCGTCGTACACAGCGCCGGAACGCGGCACCTTGACCTTGACCGATTGGCCGGTCTTGTAGCCGCCCATTTCCTTGGCGATGTCGCTCTCGCGGCTGCGGTCGAGCAACTTGCTGATGAACGGGCTGGATTCCTCCAGGATGGCCGCGGCTTCGCGGGCGATGATTTGGTGAACACTGAGATCGTTTGCCATGATTGGACTTTCTGAATGTGATGGTGATTACTTGCGACCGCGGCGAGCGGCATACCACTCGGCATCGGTCATCTGTGCGGCTGATCGCCCAGCGGTGACGCCGGACGGGGTAACGGGCTTGAGCGGCTTCGGCGGGGGCACGGCCTTGGTCTGCATCTGCGCTTCGATCTTGGCAACGGCCCTGTGCAGGCGCCCACCCGTCAGGCCTTGCAGCGTCTCGGCAACGTCGGGATTGCGCCCGAGGTAGACCAGCAACTCGCCCGGCTTGTCGGATTCGGCGATTGCCTCGCCCAGCGGAGTCCACTCCCCCGTGCGCAGATCAGCCAGCGGGCCGGCCTCTTCCACGACGGTTGCCAATGCCTGGGCAAACTTCCCCTCTCCGCCTGCAGCCTCGATTGCCGCGCTGCGGATGTCCTCAGACTGTCGGGCGATCGCTTCCTCTCGGCGCATCTGCTGCGCGCGTTCGGTTGCGAGTCGGTCGATGTCGTCGGGGGCAAATTCATCTCGGCTCGATGGCGGTGTTTGCTGGGTTTGCCTGACCTTAGCCAGTTCCTCTGCAATCCTGCGTTCTGAGCGTCGGGCCTCTTTAGCCAGCCGCTTCTGGATGAGCGCATCAACCTCGGCTTGCGAGAATGACCGTTCTTCCTTCGCCTGCCCTTCTTCGCTGACCTGAGACTCGGCGGCAGTGGCCTGCTCAGCGGTTTGCCCGATGGTATTTTCGACTGTCTCGGTGCCAGTCGGCGCAATCGCGTCTGTATTCATTGTATATCACATTCAAACAAGCCCCGAAACCGTCGGGTGCGGATCACTTGCGGATTCTGTACTCGTTCTGCCCAACTACAGAGACGAATGCCGTTATAAGCAGCATCACCTCATCATCATCCCTGCGGTGACGCTCACGATTCGCTCTGGCCGCCGTGATGAATCCACCGCCGGACGCGTCTTGCGGATTGTCGGCGGACCCCCACGAGTTGCCCCAGGACTTGCCCCAGGACTTGCCCCAAGCGCTCACGCCGGCCCCCATGGGTTCGCCTCAGTGCCGGTCCCGTCAATTTGAATGCCGTTGACATAGCGGAC
>ENA-UPTA01006575-UPTA01006575.1-activated-sludge-metagenome-genome-assembly--contig:-NODE-6575-length-10226-cov-5.464556_pt1 | contig 10226 bp, 8 predicted proteins | sample MGYA00238184_ERZ773361 | MGnify/ENA primary metagenome ERZ773361 (study PRJEB29100, sample SAMN05720205) | activated sludge metagenome | isolation source: anaerobic digester from wastewater...
GCCGGGTGAGAAGACCACCTCGGGCCAGCCACCCTTGACGAGCTGTCCGGCGGCACATTGGGTGAAGGTCATTTCGTCGTCGATCGGCTGCTCTCGGAACTTGCCGTCGCCCATGCGTTTGAACCAGCGCCCGCCTCCGATGATGTCGAGTCTGCCATCGAGATTGACATCGACCGGGATTGAGGGGAAGCCCTCCCGCTCGCGGCCGGCGGACCACTCGTAGATGGTCACGGGTGTCCATGACCCGGCTGCCCTTGGATTGTCGGGGATGTCATAGAACAGCAACCTCTTGTCGCCTTGGTTCCAGGTGACGAATTCGGTCTTTCCGTCGCCGTCGTAGTCGCCGAAGCTCTGGTCGTGGTGCTTCTTGCCGCCGGAGTTCTTGATGAAACGCCGGGTCCAGGGCTTGTCGAAATTGGGGCAGGGGTTCTCCCACCACCAGATCTCGTTGCCGACCCAGTCCTGGCCCAGGACGAGGTCGGGGTCGCCGTCCCTGTCGATGTCGCAGGCATCGCCGCCGGCCTCCGGATGGAGCAGCCCGTCGTCAATCACGCGTTTGTCCCATCCCCGCCCGTTGTATTTGTACCAGACGACCGAGGGGGCCTTGGTCCGCTCTCCGACGACGAAATCATCCACGCCGTCTCCGTCGATATCGCAGACGACACAGCAGGTTTGCTCGTTCCCCTCGTTCGGAGTGGGCAGATCGCCCGTCGTGCTGCTCTTGAGGACCCAGGAGATTCTCGCAAACGCTGGATCGTGCACGATGGTTATCATGACGAGCGCGATCATCGGTATTCGTAGGGCCCGACGTGAGTGTCGGCATTCTCCAATCATGATGAGCCTCCCAAGAAAGCGGTGTGCGGAGCACACCCTACCGCTGACGCCCAAACGAGTGCGCCTTCCCGGGCGAGGAGTTTCTCCAAATCGTCAATCGCAAATCGTAAATCGTCGATTCCTACAGGCTCCAGCCGGTGCGATAGGGCTCCTGGATGTACTTGTTGGCCTCGTCGTCATTGGTGAATTGCAGGTTCGGGCCGTCCCAGGCGAGTTTCTTGCCCCGGCGAATGGCGATATTGCCGAGTTGAACGACCTCGGCCAACAGACCGCCGACGTCGAAATTGCAGCTCGCCTTCTCGCCGCCCCGGCAGGCTTGAATCCATTCGTCCGTGGCGATGTTCTTGAAGCTCACCCTGCGCAGCGTCCGGGGCGGTCGCTTGTAGCTGTGCATCTTCGACTCTGGGATGAGTTGGCCGCCTTCGGTGTCGCCGAGGATCTTGCCTTTGTCGCCGATGTACAGGTTGCCCTCATCCGGCCAATCCCGGCCCTCCTCCAATTCCCGCGGTCTGGGCGGCTTGATCCCGCCGTCGTACCAATAGACTGTCACGGGCGGCATGCCCTCGCGGGCGGGGAACTCCCAGGCGACCGTCGAGGCCAACGGCGTCGCTTCCGGCATCGCCTTGGTCGAACTGGCCCAGACGCTCGTCGGATGCCCGAGCTTGAGTGCCTTGAACAGGGTGTTGAGGTGGTGGCAACCCATGTCCCCGAGCGATCCCGTGCCGAAGTCCCACCAGCCGCGGAAGTTCCACGGGTGATATACGGCGTCATAGGGATAGTTGTGTTTGGCCTGTTGCATCACCAGGCTGTCCCGGCCCCATCTCTCCTTGAAAGGTCGCATCGGGGCCGGCCCAATCCAGAGGTCCCAGTCCAGGTGCGCCGGCACGGGATCCGAGCCTTCCGGGCGGAGCATGCCCTGGGGCCACAGCGGGCGGTTGGACCAGCAGTGGACCTCGCGGATCTCCCCGATCGCGCCGTCCCAGATCATCTCCTGGAGGTCGCAGGCCCGGTTGCTGACGGAGGATGCGGCGGTCACCTGCGTGGCGATCCCCGCCTTGCGGGCGGCCTCGGTCAGCGTGCGAGCCTCGTGGATCGTGCGAGTGAGCGGCTTGACGCACAGGATGTGCTTGCGTCGCCGGACCGCTTCCATACATATCACGGCATGCGTATGATCCGGCGTCGCCACCAGTACCGCATCGATGCTGTCGTTTTCCTTGTCGAGCATCTCGCGGTAGTCGCGGTACCGCTTCGCCTGCGGATACTCCTTGAAGACGGGGTCGGCGTACGGGTGATCCACGTCGCACAGGAACGCGATGCGTGCAGTCGGGTCCGAGGCACAACCCTGCAGAAATGCCTTCCCGACGCCTCCGATCCCAATGCCGGCGATATTCAGCCGTTCGCTCGGGGCCGCATGGGCTCGGCCCCCGAGGATGTGGCTCGGGACGGCAGTGAATGCCGCCAGCGCTGTGGCCCGTTGCATGAATCCCCTGCGTGACATAGCCGTTGCCTGACGATCCTGAGTCTCGTTCATCACAGCCACCCTTTCAAAGAGGGAAGATCGGGTTGATGCTCCGATATACCACGCAGCCCCCAGGTTCTCAAGGACAAACTCCAAACGTGGCAGGCTGCGTCTGGCTATAGTCAGACGGTATCGGTATGCTTGTGGCAGAAAGGCCGAGGTGGGAACAACGGTGACGCTGAAGGCAGGGGCTATGGCAGTCCGAAGGATCAAACTGATCGTCTTCATCGTGCTGATCGCGGGTCTGGCGGCGGCCGCGGCCACCGGCCCCGTTGTCACGCGGTTGATGGCTCTGTTCGATCGCATCGGTCATCTGGGGCCCTGGGGGCCCGTTGCGCTCGTCGTCTTCTACACGGTCTCCTGCGTAGTCTTGATCCCCGCCTCGATCCCGACGCTCGCGGCGGGTTTCCTCTTCGGGGTGTTCACGGGGACTGCCGCCGCGATGGCCGGCGGGACAGCGGGGGCGTGTGCCGCGTTCTGGATCGGTCGAACGATCGCGCGCGACTGGGTCGCAGGCCGGGCGGCCCACAGCCGTCGATTCACTCTGCTGGACGACGCCGTGGCTGAGCATGGGTTCAAGGTCGTAGCGCTTACCCGTCTGAGCCCACTTGCTCCTTATGCGGTCTTGAACTACGTGCTGGGTCTGACGAAGGTCTCTTTTCGAGAGTACGTCCTGGGCACGGTGGTCGGCGTGCTGCCCGGCATGATCCTGTACGTGTACCTTGGGGCGGGTCTGCGCTCGCTGGCGGAACTCGCCGCCTACGCCAGGGGAGAGGTTGCGACGACGCCTGCCTATCGCATATCCTTCTGGGCCGGCTTGGCCGTGACGGTGGTCGTCACCGTATGGTTGACGCGCTTGGCGCAGAAGGCCCTTCGAAAAGCCGCACCCGAAGGAGCTTGTGAAACCGCAGAGGAACGCAGATGAACTTTGATGCACCGGGAATTGTCCGCCAAATGCTGCGTTTTGAACCTGGAATCACCCTCCCTGTCGATTGCCTTGTCTTGGTCCTCATCGGCGTGCATCCCCGTTCATCTGCGGTTCCATTCTAATTCTCTGAGGCTTCCCACCACAGTCGCGGATAATCCCGCCCTTCGTCAATCCACCAGATGTCCTCGGTCCCGTTGGCCACCTCACCGATGAAATCCCAGCCGGCGTCCAGGAACGTCTGGGCTGTCTGCATTTCGGCTGTGGTTTTGCCCGTACCCCCGGCACTGACAGTTTGCCCTGAGGTCTCAACATCCCAGAAACACCCGCTGATCTTGTTCGACAGGGTGGACCCTATCAAGCCGCCGACATGGAGATCCCCGCCGACCGGACCGGTGGCGTAGCAGTTGCGGACACTTTCTTCCTTATCGAGGGGGGGAGGTCCCTGCAACCCTATCAGTCCGCCAACCTCGCTTCCTCCGCTGACCGGTCCCGTTGAGTGACAGTTACGAATGTCGCCGGCGTTGGCACCCACCAAGCCTCCAACTCCGCTGTGTCCAGAAGTTGAGCCGGTCGTGAAACAACAGGCGAGAGTGCCGAAGTCATCGGTGCCCACGAGGCCGCCGACCCCTCCACTACCCGTGACGTCGGCAGAAGAACAGCATTCTATTAGATCATCCCAACTACCAGACCCTATCAGACCACCAATGTAGGAACCGTCACCGCTGACGGAGCCGGCGGCAGAGCAGGCATGGATGCTTGCGTACTTGCTGTACCCCGCCAAGCCGCCAACAAAGGACCGCCCGGCGATTGAGCCGGCGACATGACAGGCCATCAAGCCATCACTCGGATAGCCCCATATGCTTGGTGCAGCGCGGTCGCTGAATCCGGCCAACCCGCCGACACAGTCCCGCCCGACAATCACGATGTTCTCCGCGTGCACGCTGCAAATCAGGCCATTCTGGGCCACACAACCGAACAGACCCACGTGATCGGTCGCAGGTTGCTCTATGGTCGCGTTGCGGATCGCGTGGTTGCGCCCGTCGAAAACGCCGGTGAAGGGACCCAGATCGCCGATGGGATCAAGCGTGACCTCCGCCACATTCACGTCATCCATCAGCACAATGTGTTTGTCGAGTATGGAGCTGTGCCAACTCAGGAGGGCGAAATCCGACGGTGTCCAAACCTCGTAGGGTTCCTCCGCGGTTCCGCTGCCCTTCAACGGCACAAGCTCAGCCTCGGGTATGGGGACACCGGCGGTGCCTTGCCAAGCCAAGCGTGGGTAGTCCTGCCCATTGTCGATGACCCAGCCTTTTTCGGCCCAGCCGGCGTTTTGGAGGACTACCAGAGATTTCGTCTCGCGGGTGCTCAGGCCCTTGCCGCCGACGCTTTCCGCTTGGCCGGAGGTTTCGACGTCCCAGAAACAGGCAATCACCCCAGCGTACATGAAGTGACTACTTCCCACCAACCCGCCGACCAGGGTATCACCGCGAACGGAGCCTGCGGCATAACAAGCGGTCAGATTGCCGATACCATCAGCTTTTCCCACCAACCCGCCAACGCTGCTGCGGCCATTGACTGCCCCGGAGGCATAGCACGAGGTCAGGCTCCCATGTGTGTTGTCTCCAATGAGGCCGCCGACGTGGCCGTGGCCGCTGACCGAGGCAGTGGCAAAACATGCGGTAACGCTGCCAAGGAGGTTGCTTCCCGCCAACCCGCCGATGCGGTCACCGTTGCCTTTCACCGAGCCACTGACGCAGCAGGCGATGAGACTCCCTTCGTTGGATCTCACGAGACCACCGACGCCGTCGTCTCCCATAACGTTGGCATTCCTTATGCAGAGGTTCTCGATTTTGCTGCTCCGGCCTGCATAACCGAACAGGCCGCCGGATACGACGATGTTGGAGATGGTATGGCCGTCTCCGTGAAAGACGCCGCTGAAACCACGTCCACCGGCGCCAACAACAGCCTTGTCGAAGACCTTGCGGCCTGGGAGATTGGGGTCGAGGTCGATGTCGGCGGTCAGCAGGAAGTGCTTGTCGTAGTCTTCGGGAGTCTCGCCGAGGGCCATCAGATCGGCGGCTGTGGCGATCTGGTAGGGGTCGTTCGGTTCCCCCGTCCCGCCGCTGTATTTGGCCGTGGCAGTGGAAACGAAGGTCAGAAGGAGAGCGACCGCGACAATCCCCCGAAATCCGCCTGCAACGCTCATACGCCACCTCCAACTCGATCGGTATGTCGGACGAACTCCGTTTTGTCTCACTACGGTCACTATAGCACAATTGGGGAGGGTTATCAATGGATTCCCCCCGGCTCGTGCCAAGCTGGGTGCCTTTGCACTTGACACTTCGCACTTTGCACTTCATACTTCAACCTCATGGTAGGGGTGATCTCCAAGCCGGACACGCAGCAGAAATTGGAAATCCTCAGCGACGACGCCAAGTACGATTTAGCTTGCGCCTGCGGGACCCGAGAAGATGAGCACCGTCGGCGGGGCGGGAACGGACGCTGGATCTATCCCGTAACGCTGCCGAATGGGGGTACGAGCGTCCTGCTCAAGACGCTGATTTCGAACGTCTGTGCAAACGATTGCAGGTACTGCCCGTTGCGGGAGCAGCAGGATATTCGACGATGCACTCTGGCCCCGGAGGAGACGGCTCGGGTGTTCCTCGACTACTTCAACCGGCGCGAGGTCTTCGGCCTGTTCTTGAGTTCGGGCGTGATCGGCACGCCGGACGCGACGATGGACAGGCTCAACGCCACGGCGAGAATCCTGCGCCGGCGACATCAGTTCAAGGGCTACATCCACCTCAAGATCATCCCCGGCGCCGGCGATGCGGCGGTCGAGGAAGCGGTTTCGCTCGCCAGCGCCGTGTCGCTGAACATCGAGACGCCGGGCGCCACGCACCTTGCGAAGCTATCGAGCCGCAAGGATTACCTGCGGGATATCATCGATCCGATCAAACGCATAAGCGAGCTAACGGCCCACGGCTCGCGGTTCGCGAGAGTCAAGCAGACGACGCAGTTCATCGTCGGCCCGGCGGGGGAATCGGATGCCGAGATCGTCAAGTACATGTGGGGGCTTTACGACCGGCTCCACATGCACCGCGTCTACTTCAGCGCCTATCAAGAGGCGCTGGGAGATGCGTCATTATCCGCCTCGTTGGGCAAGCAGGCGGGCTCGGGCGATCCATTCCTGCGGGAGCACCGCCTGTATCAGGTGGATTTCCTGATGCGCAAGTATGGCTTCACCGACGCCGACATCCCGTGCGACGATCGGGGCTATCTTTCGTTGGAGACTGATCCGAAGGAGGCCTGGGCGACCCGCCATCCGGAGTTCTTTCCCGTTGCGGTGAACCAGGCTTCTCGAATGGAACTGCTGAGGGTGCCCGGGCTGGGCCCGGTGACGGTGAATCGTATCCTGGCGCTTCGCCGCGAGCAGCGGTTGCGGGACCTCGATCAGATCGGTCGCATCGGCGCCCGGCTGGAGAAGGCCCGGCCATACGTGGCATTCTGACGAGAGCCCTGTGCGACCGCTGCAACTTGACAAGAAAAGAACGGCGAAGGGTGTTTTTCCTTTCCAAAGGCGGCCTGATCTCCCATTTTATAGAACGGTGGCTTGATTTTCATTGCCAACGGGTCTTGTCGGCCTATAATTCGCAGGCTGGATTTGGACAAGGCAACGCAGTACCAACTCAATGCAGATTGCGGGAGGTAGACATGGTAAACCTGGTTCCCACGAAGGTTTTCCTGACCAAAGGTGTGGGTCGTCACAAGTACCAGCTCAAGAGCTTCGAGGAAGCATTGCGCAAGGCCGGTGTGGCCCAGCAGAACCTGGTTCAGGTTTCCTCCATTTTGCCACCCAGGTGCAAGATCATCAGCCGGGAGAAGGGCCTGAGACAACTGACCCCCGGCGGGATCTGTTACTGTGTCATGGCCCGGTCCGACACCGATGAGCATGGTCGCCTCGTGGCCTCGTCGGTAGGCATTGCCGTGCCGAAAGACGAGACGAACTGGGGCTATCTGAGCGAAGTGCACGGCCACGGAATGAACGAGAAGGAGGCGGCCGACCTGGCCGAAGACCTTGCCGCCGGGATGCTCGGAACGACCATTGGCCTTGAGGTGGACCCCAACAAGGCATGGTCGGAAAAGGAACAGGTCTACCGCTCCAGCGGGCTGATCATTCGCACCTCGAACATCACGCAGACTGCGAAGGGCCAGAAGGACCTGTGGACCACGACGGTGGCGATCGCCATGTTCCTGTTCGATGAGAACTCCGAACCGTCGCGTTAGGCCATTGGGTTCCCAGCCATGACCGAGATCCCCAAGAACTTCGGCGGCCTGCCGCCCGAATACAGCCAACTCGCCGATTCGCGAATCGTGATGATTCCCGTTCCCTACGATGGGACCAGCACGTGGGTCAAGGGGGCGGACAGAGGCCCCGACGCGATCATCCGGGCCTCGGCGAACATGGAGTTGTACGACATCGAGACCGATTCGCAGGTCTATCAACAGGGCATCTTCACCGATGCGCCGGTCGCTGAGGCGAGGTCTCCCGAGCGGATGGTCGAAGCGGTGCGGGAGAGAGTCCTGGGCCATTTGGCAGACGGGAAATTCGTCGTGCTCGTGGGCGGGGAGCACTCCGTCAGCATTGGGGCGATCCAGGCACACCAGCAGCAGTTCCCCGGCGTCAGCGTCCTGCAGCTCGACGCCCATTCCGACCTGCGGCACGAGTACGAGGGGTCTCGGAACAACCACGCGTGCGTCATGGCGCGGGCCCGGGAGCTCTGCCCGATCGTCCAGGTGGGCATCCGGAGCATGGACATTTCCGAGACACGAGGGCTCGACCGGGACCGGATCTTCTTCGCCGAGAACATCCACGACAGCGCCGCCTGGATCGATCAGGCCGTCGGGAAACTGACTGAGCGGGTGTACATCACGATCGATCTGGACGTGTTCGACCCGTCGATCATGCCCTCCACGGGCACACCGGAGCCCGGTGGACTGCGCTGGTATGATGTGCTGGCCTTGATGAGGGCCGTGTGCAGCCGCAAAGAGGTGGTCGGGCTCGACGTGGTCGAGATGTGCCCCGTGGCGAACCAGTGGGCCCCGGATTTTCTGGCGGCCAAGCTGATCTACAAGATCCTCAGCTACCGATTTGCGACCGGCGGCCGCAGATAGGCGATCTCGCCGCCGACGCGTGATCTTATCGGTCGGGTGCAGGCGGATTTTTTCGACCCATCCGGCTTTCCCCACTTCAGAGACAGTCCAACGGCGGCCGATAAAAGGCTCAGGGAATTCTATACAGGCTGGGCCTGAGAGCCGGCGTTTGCAGGAGATGACAGATGGGAGTCACGATGGGTAGCAGAGGACGGGGCAACGGCGGGGCCGGATGGATGATGAGAGCGGCTGGCGCTCTCTGTCTCGTCGTTCTGCTTGCCGGCTGCGACAAGAAAGCGGTGGAGCAGGCTCAGCAGGAGGCCCGGGAAGCCAAAACCGCCGTCCAACAACTGAAGCACAACCTGGGGCTGGCCGAGAAGGAGATCGCCAGTGCCCGGGCCGAGCTCAACGCGGTCCGGCAGAGCCGTGACGAGCTTCAGAAGAAGATCGACCAGGTCACCAAGGAGCGAGATGAAGCTCTCGAGTACGTCCAGCAGGCCCAGGAGATGCTGAAGACCCGCTCGAGCGGCCAGGCCAGCGCGACGGCAGCACTCAACCAGAAGATCGCCGAATTGAACGCCCTCGTGGCCGAGCAGCAGAAGCTGATCGATCAATTGCAGAAGAGCGAGGGGGTCGAGCCTCTGGATCTCCCGCCCGTGCAGACCCTTCCCCCCGAGCCCAACCAGGGGTGACCACAGTCCGGCTGACGGGGATCACGCCCCAACACCCGGAGGGTTGCATCCCTACGCAGATCATCAGACTGTGACGGGTCATGGCAGTTCAGGCGAGTTTTTTTCCTTCGTTTTTCCTCGTCATGCTGCTACAATTCTGTCCTGCCAAAGTCGGCCATGCCCTATGGTGCTAAAGGAACTGTCATGAGAAAAGCCAAGCTGATTGCCATTGTCGTCCTTTTGATCTTCACCATCATCATTTTCCTTCAGAATACCGAACCCATGCAGGCCCGTATCCTGCTCCTGGACGTTCGGATGTCGCGGGTGTTGATGCTGATGCTGACGTTCGCACTGGGCCTTGTGACCGGCATTCTCATTGCCACCAACGTTCTGAGGAGAAAGCGCAAGACGTGATGCGATTGGAGGCGCCCGCCGCATTGGGAACACAGCGGCCGTCGCATGGAACGGTTTCCCGCGGTGGCTCTGACTCGCACGGATCAGACTCGGGGAGGACAGAGATATGAACATCGACTTCAACAAGTACATCAATCAGATCGTAGACTGGTTCGTAACCAGCGGCCCCAAAGTCGTCATCGTTCTGGTGCTCACGTACATCGGTGTCCGACTTGCCCGTGTGGCGTCGTCTCGTCTGTTCGGCTTCATCGGTCGCCGCAAGGCGATGGATGAAGAGTACAAGAAACGGGCCGACACGCTCAGCGCGGTGATCAGCTATCTGATCGGCACGACGATCATCATCGTGGCGATGCTCACGATCCTGCCGGAGCTGGGGATCGAGATCGGTCCGGTCCTGGCGGCCGCCGGCGTGGTAGGCTTAGCCGTCGGCTTCGGCGCCCAGCACCTCGTGCAGGATGTCATCAGCGGCTTCTTCATCCTGCTGGACGACCAGATCCGCGTCGGCGACGTGGTACAGATCGCCGACAAAGGGGGGCTGGTCGAGCGGCTGAACCTGCGGATCGTGGTCCTTCGCGACCTGGCGGGCAACGTGCACTACGTTCGCAACGGCAAGATCGACGTTGTGACGAATATGACGAAGGACTACTCCCGCTACGTCTTCGATATCGGGGTCGCGTACCGGGAGGACGTGGATGAGGTGATCAAG
>ENA-UPTA01006576-UPTA01006576.1-activated-sludge-metagenome-genome-assembly--contig:-NODE-6576-length-10225-cov-8.986136_pt1 | contig 10225 bp, 16 predicted proteins | sample MGYA00238184_ERZ773361 | MGnify/ENA primary metagenome ERZ773361 (study PRJEB29100, sample SAMN05720205) | activated sludge metagenome | isolation source: anaerobic digester from wastewater...
AATGAGTTTTGGTATTTGTCCACAATGTAATACAATGCATCCACCTTTACCTCCTGGTGCAAAGTGTCCAATGGCTAAAGAAAAAGCACCATCCGGAGAAGTAATTGATTATGAAAGTTTTTTCACATCATTAAAAAATATTTTAACAAGTCAAATTCAAAGTAAAAATATTAAGGATACTAAAAAATTTTTAGGTAACATATTAGTAGATATAACAAAACTTTCTGAAGAATATAAGGAAAACTAATTAATGAATGATTCAAAAGAAAAAATAAAGAATAAATTAGAAGAATATGGAATTGAAATATTTAAAGAATTTAAACATGATGATGAAGATGTTATAATGGCAGAAGATATGACAATCTCTTGTAGAAAAGATGAGGTTTTTGTTAATTTTCATGTAACTACAAAACCTTCAAAATCAGCAAGAATAATTTTAATTTTAAAAGAAATTCAAAATTGTAAAAAATTTTATATTGGGGATGATTTTGTTTTTGATAAAAATGGTAATTTTATGGATGGTGAAGAAGCTCATAAATATTATGTAAATACTATGAAACAAAATACTATTTCAGAATATATGCAACAACAAGCTCAAATTTATTATATGAATAAGATGAAAACGTATAATTGTTAGATAGAAAGGAATGATAAGTGGAGATTATAAATTCTCTCTGGGTTGAAAAATTTCGTCCAAAAAAATTAGAAGATTTGGTTTTACCAGAAAATTATAAAAATGATTTTAGAACATGTATACAAAAAAAAGAGATTCCACACACCTTACTAAGTGGAAGTCCTGGGAGCGGGAAAACTGCTTTAACAAGAATACTTTGTTCTAAAGAAGGGATCATTCAAAATCGGGAAGATAACGTGTTAGAATTAAACGGTTCTTCAAAAGAATCCCGAGGAATTAGTTTTGTGAATGATGTAATAGAACCATATTTAAAAATTCCAGTAGCAAAACCTGATAATTATAAAATTGTTTTTATTGACGAAGCAGATTTTCTTACAGAAGCTTCCTTTTCATCTCTCCGAAATATTTTAGAAAAATATTCTTCTCATTCTAGATTCATTTTTACATGTAATTATATTTCAAAAATTCCAGAAGCAATTCAATCAAGATGTCAACATTACGTGTTTAAACAAATGCCTATTGAATTCGTTATTGAGTATTGTAAAGGAATCTTAGTAGCAGAAAAAATAAATTTTGAAGATAAAGATTTAAAATTTATCATTGATAATTTATATCCCGATATTAGAAGAATAGTAAATACGTTACAGAGAAGTTCATTATCTGGAAAATTAGTTACAGACAGAAGTATATCATTATCATCAGAAAAAATTATAATTAGTAACGTAGTTGAAATAATTAGTTTTATACAATCTGGTGAGGATCATAAGATCAATAACGTTATAAATAATTTAGTTAAAATATTAGGTGAGTTAGATCTAGATTTTAGAACGATTTATTCAGATTTATTTTTTAGAGCTGAAGTTCCAACAAATGCAAAAATAATTATTAATAAATATAGTAATAGTCATATAGATTGTTTGCTGCCAAATCAGCATTTTTTGGCTATGATATTCGAAATGATTCAAGGTCTTCAAAAGTATAAGGTGTTAACAGGGAAAAAGTAATGAATTTATCAATTTCAGAAATTGAATCAAGAACAAAATTGAGATCATATATAATTTCTAATTCTCCAGAAATATATTTAAAAAAACATGAATGCAAAGTGTGTCATGGAACAGGGTTAGATAAAGTGTATAAAATGAAAAATGGAAGTTATTATGGAGATTTAGATTCTTATTGTTATAAATGTGGTGGTGTTGGGTACATAAATCTTGAAACTAATGGAATGATAAAATGCTTCAAATGCAATGGATCAGGAAGAATTAATGATTGGTGTGGAAATTCTTTTTGCAATTTTTGTAAAGGGACTGGATTAATTAATTGGATTCAGAATGTTTTAGGTGATTAAAATGATTGGAATTTATCAAGACTCTTTTTTAAATTATTTAAAAGATTTTCTTGGAGAATCTATTAAAATAAGTAGTAAAAATTTAATTGCGCCTTGTCCATTTTGTGGAGAACACAAAGAGAAGAAAAATCATTATCATTTATACATATCTTTAGACGCACCAATGTTTCATTGTTTTCATGCAAATTGTAATACCTCTGGATCAATATCAAAACTTTGTAATAAATTAGAAGGTAGAGATGTTTCAGAAAAATATATAAACAAAGATAAGATAAAAGAATATCAAAAAAATGATATTAAATTTAGCAAACCTATTGAGAAACAAAAAGTAATTTTACCGGAATTAAATGAAGACCAATTTAAATTAAAAACATTATATTTAAAAGGAAGATTAAAATACTCGATACAAAACTTAAAAAATATTAAAGGATTGATTTTTGATTCAAATAAATTTATTATTCAAAATAATATAAAATTAGATGACAGATTGAAAAGAGTTCAAAATTATCTGCAATCTAATTTTGTTGGATTTTTAACAGAACATGAGTCACTGGTTATGTTTAGAAATATAGATGAATCATCAGATTTTAAATTTTTTAAACTATTTATTGGTGAAACAAGATTTTTAGATTATTATAAATTACCAGGTGGAAATATCAATTCAAATCATGTAGTGATTGGCGAGGGAATTTTTGATATTTTTGGTGAACAAACATTTGATTACACTAACCTACGAAAAAATATTAAATTGTATGCTGCAGGATTATCTACTTCATATGATTCGTTAATTAAAAGTTTAGTTTTTAATGAAGGAATTTATAGAATCAATGTATCAATTATATCTGATAGGGGAGTTGATTTAAGATACTATAAAAAAATTAAAAAAAACAATTCTCATATAATTGATCAAATGAATATTTATTACAATAAATTAGAAAAGGATTTTGGTGGCTCATCTGTATCTGCCGAAAAATTTATTATATAAGAAAGACTGGAGAACTTAAAATTGAATATAACACCTAAAGAAAGATTACGACAAATTTTTGAAAATACAATAGATTCTGGATTACAATACAATGGAAATATTGATGAAATTGATTTTTATTCATTGTTATGCAAATCTACTTCAAATAATCAATTATATAAAATTTTAAGTTGCAATTTATCAATGTTTAATTGTAAGTTTGAGAATGATGATTCTATATTGATTATTTTTTCAATTCCAACTTCTTTAAATGTTGATAAAATTCCAAATCAAGAAAATAAACACATATCTGAAAGAATTATGGAAATTTTACAAATAGTTGAAGAATGTTTTATAACAGTTGATTACATGAATTTAAAAACTATAAAAGAAGATAAGTTTACTTATATGACAATTGTTAAAAAAATTAAGGAAGAAGAATGAAATGGATAAATGCTTTTTTTGTGATAAAATTATAGTTCCAATGGAATTAATAACAACTGAAGAAATAAAAAGATTTTTTAAAGAATGCGGAATGGAATTTACTTTAAATTATACAAAAGCTAAATTTCAGATAGGAAATAAAATTATATGTTTAACTTGTGAAGAAGAATTAAGAAATGTTACAAATTATGAAGAAGAGTGTCAATGTGATGATTGTAAAAAACAACGAGAATTTGAAGAAAGGTTTGGTTAAAAAATTATGGAAAATCAGGTTAATTTAGATGCAACAAAGTATGATGAATTTTTAAGAGTTTTATTGATTTTGAAAGATATTTGTAATGATGTAGATATTAGAGAAGGATTTATTAGACAGAGAACAAATGATAGTGCAACAGTATTTGAAATTGATTTAACATCAATTATTTCAAATATGAATCTACCAATAAGTGAATTAAAAAATAAATTAGATATTTTTAAATGTTTTTCTGGAGAAGAAGTATCGATATCAACGACAGATGATTGTTTTATAATAGCAGATCAATATTCAATGCTTAAAATTAAAAATCCAATTCTTGAATTTATGGATAATAAATTTATTAGTCAAGAAGAATTATCAAGAGTTATTTCACCAAATCAGGATGATCTAATTTTATCAACTCAGATTTCAAAAAAGATTTCTGATAGAATGAGAGTTATTTCATCCAGTTTCCATATTAATAGTGTTCAAACAATATTTGATGGAGAAATCGCTAGCATTTCATGTTCAACACAATCAAAAGATAATTTTGCTAAATTTGTAAATGATATAGTTTCCAATAAAGAATTAAATCATTCTGCTAATTTAGTAATTACTCCATTTGTTATCGATCACGATGGAGATATTAATTTTGAAATGTTTGATTCTGGAAATAATGTTGTAATTAATTCATTCTCAACAACTGTAGGCGGAATTAATCTTAATCTTTATACTAGAGCTAGTATGGTGGAAAATGAGCAATAAAAAAATTATTGGTTTAGTTGGAAAATTACAGTCTGGAAAATCAACCTCTGCAGAAATTATTTTAGACTATTATAAAAAAGATTATAATATCATTTGTAAATATTCTTTTGCTGATCTATTAAAAACAATGATTTTGAACGCAGGAATATGTAATGCAGAAGAATTATGGGGTAAAAAAACAGAATTTTCTAGATTGATGTTACAAAAGATTGGAACAGAAATAATTAGAAAACAGGTTTCTGAAAATTTCTGGGTTCAAAAAATGGCAGAAAAAATAGCTGAAACTTTTATGGATTCTCCAAATGAAAATATTTTGATTGTTATAGATGATGTTAGATTCTTAAATGAGGCAGAACTTATAAGTAAAAGTGGTGGCACATTGATCAGAATTATAAGACCGGATCTTGAACAAAATAAAAATGAAAATAAACACTTATCAGAAGTAGAACAAGATGAAATTTTGACAGATTATGAAATAATTAATAATGTGAGTTTAGTTGAATTAAAAGACAAAATTATTAATATTTTAAAAAGTGCAGAAACAATCTCATGAATCCCAATATTTTGAGTTATTATCCCACATATTCAATTTTAGATGAGGTTCTTACATCAGGAAACTATGATACATTAAATTTGTATATTGATGTTAAAAACACACTTCAATCACTTTTTATGAAACATTGTATTCTTGAAATAGTTGAAAATACATTAACTTCCGGAAGAACAGACTCTTCAATTTTTGAAAGTGTGTTGCATTTTATTTCTTTTCATAAAATATATGCAGCAAGTAGAAATATAAAAATTAAATATTTTTTGTTTTTAGAAACAGGAAAATCAAATTATCATTTAAACATATCAAAAAAATATAAAATTTCTAGAAGAATAGATGATTTATATGGATTAGATAGAGAAAAAAGAGATCTGTTTTTTAATACAACTCAAAAAAATTATATGTTATTAGAAAAAGCTCTAAATAAGATGCCGGATATTAAAGTAATAAGACTTCCTTATCTTGAAGCCGATTTTGTCCCATATCATCTTATAACTAGGAATCTTGTAGATACATCTGATAATGTTGGTCATGTAATATACTCAAATGATCATGATTTATTACAATGTTTAAGAGATAATGTTTATGTGTTTGTTAAAGTTCCAAAAGTTAAAAAGTTGGTAAAAAAAGGTCAAGCTTTAAAATCCTATTTAAAATTTGAAAAAAATTGTCCTGATGAATATCTTCCATTAGTGATGGCCATTATCGGAGATAATGGTGATGATGTTGATGGAATAAAAGGTATAGGTGGTAAAACTATTGAAAAGATAATAGATGAAGTTGTCGAATTAGCCGGTGGAATGGAAAATTTATATCAAAATGTTAGAAAAGGAAAACCCATATTTAATTCGAATTTAGGAAAGAATCCGAACAAATACATAGGAACCATCCTCGAAAAAGAGGAGAAAGAGAAAACAATTTCAAATAATTTAAAGTTGGTTTCGTTTGAACTATTGAGTCGATATCTTGATGATCCTGATACAACAGAAATGTTAGAAAAAAGAAAAATAATAGAAGATACGTTATCGAATAATGAAATTATTGAATTAGAAGTTATGAAAGGAGCATTAGAAAAAAGTAGAGTGTATCTAACAGATGGAATATTAGATAATATCTACTATAACGGAGGAACTTAAAATAAATGTTAAATACAACTAGAGTTTTAGATTATATTAAAACTAATATTGGATTTCCGTGGCAGTTTATAGAAATGACTGATGCTGAAATTTTACACTATGTCCAAGAGTATTCATTGCGAACTTTTGGACATTATTTTCCGGATGAAAATACCATTGGATTAAATGTACAAACTGCAACCAAAGTTCCTAATAAAGCTAATGAGTTTTATATCACAGATCCAGAAGGAAGAGAAATTCTTGGTGTTACCCATGTTTATCCTTCTGCTGGAAATTATTATATATTTGGTCATCCGCCTCTGGGTCCAATGAGTCTTGGGGAAATAGAAAATTGGGCATATAATACAGAGATTGCTGGTTGGGTGAAGTCGTTTTCATCTTTTAATTATACATTTGTATTTAAGTCTCCCAATATAGTGTCCATTAGACCAACCCCCAATTCAGAAACATGGATGGCTGTAGAATATGAAAGAGAACACGCTTCTGATTTTTCAACAATCCAGAATGAACTCCAGATGTATTTTTGTGAATTATGTTTGGCTGACATAATGATGCTCATTGGGAGATTGAGGAAAAAATATGGTTCAGGCGGACTAAAAAGTCCGTTCGGTGACATAAATTTGTCAGATGAGATTTTTGATGAAGGAAAAGAAAAAAGAGCAGAAGTTATTGAGAAATTACATAGTGGTGCATTGACGAACGTGGTGTTAAGCTTCGGGTAAATGTTTGATATTATTAAGGAAAATACGAAAATAAATAAAAGGAGAATTATTAATAGTGAATAAATTATCAATTTTGGGTTGTGGTTTTGTGGGTAAAGGAGTGTATCATGGATTTTCACCATATTTTGATATTAAGATATATGATAAATATATAAAAGGATATGATACACTAGAAGATACAGTTAATCATTCTGAAATTCTTTTTATTTGCGTGCCAACACCATATAAACCAAATTATGAGCAAGATCTTTCTTGTATTTATGATGTTGTTAACTCAATACAAAAAATAACATCTGAATCAAAAATTGTTATTATTAAATCAACAATAGTTCCTGGAACAACAAGAAAATTACAAAATGAATTTCCAAATTTAAGATTTGTGTTTAATCCAGAATTTTTAACAGAAAGAACTTTTGTTAATGATTTCTTAAATCAAACAAGAATAATTCTTGGTGGTAAAGATTCTAATGATGAAACATTAAAAATAGTTGAAGAAACATATAAGATAAGATTTAAATATACTCCAGTTTTAAAAGTTAAATTTGAAGAAGCAGAGTTAGTAAAATATATGTGTAATTGTTACTTTGCAACAAAAGTTGTTTTTCTAAATCAAATTTATAAAATATGTGAGAATATAGGAATTGAGTATGAAACAGTAAGACAACTATTTGTTGGTGATCAAAGAATTACAGATTCACATACAAAAGTTCCTGGGTTTGACCAAAAAATGGGAGTCGGCGGGAAATGTGTAATACCAGAGTCTTTATTATTGAAAGATGACGGTAAACTTATTACCATTCATAGTTTATATCATAAATTTATACGACATCATAAAATGCCAAAAATTCAATCTTGTAATAGTGAGTGTAATAAACTTGATTTTAAAAATATTAAACAAGTAACTAGAAGAAAAGCTAATGAAGAAGAATTATTAGTATTTGAGACCGAGAATGGAAAATTTACTTGTTCAAAAGAACATTTAATCCCAATTTATAGAAATGATGTATTACAAGTAATACAAGCTAAAGATGTTTTAGAGACGGATGAAGTAGTTATATCAGATGAGAAATGTTTAGTGATGAAAAGACAAAAGATTTTAAAGATATCGAGTGTTAAATATTCGGGATATTTGTACAATTTGGAACTAGAGTCTAATGAAGATAAAGATGATTTATTTTGGATAGAACAAAATTCAAAAATGGTTTCACACAATTGTTTCCCAAAGGATTTGAAATCATTCATCTTTTGGTGTGAGTCAAATAATTTTGATTGTGATATTTTAAAGGTTGTTGACGAGGTTAACGAACGAGTTCGAGAACATAAAGACTGGTTAGAAATTAAAGGAGCAACTTCAGATAACAATTATTGTTAGAATCAGCGAATTTTAGAAAGGTGAAGAATGATAAAAATAGCATATTCAGGGACACATGGGTGTGGAAAAACAACTGCTGTTTATAATGAAGCATACAGAAAAAAATTAGAAGAAAAAAATAAAGTTATAAATGTTTTAACAGAAGTAGCTAGGGAATCTCCATTTCCAATTAATAAATCAACCACAATAGATTCAGAAAAATGGATTTTCTTCACACAGCTAAAAAGAGAATTAGAAGAAGAAAACAATTGTGATATTTTGATTTGTGATAGAACTATTTTAGATGTTTTAGCTTACTGTAAAGTATCAGGATTTGATTCACTAGTTTCTTTATTATACCCCATAGCTTGTGACCATTTAAAAACATATGATAAAATTTATTTTCTTTCATTAGAAAATAATAATTATCACTTTTCAGATGGTATTAGAGATGAAGATATTTTATATAGAAAGGATATAGAACTAGTATTGCTAGATCTATATGAAGATGCTTCAAAACAAATACCATGTTGGAATAAAAAATTTTTTATAACATGAAAGGTTGATTAAAAATGAATTTAGACAATACAAAATTATATGTAGGAATAGATGCTAGTTTCTCAGGAACTGGAGTTGTAGTAATGAATAATGAATTTAAGATTATAGAACAAAGATTAATTGGAACTAAAAAAAGAGATAGTATATATGATATTGAAGAAAGAATGTTATATATCGTGAAAGTTCTTGAATTTTTACTAAAATATAAAGCTGATATTAAATTAGCTTTAATTGAAGGTATAAGTTATGGGTCAACTGGTGATGGCGCAGCACAATTAGCGGCTTTAAATTATTTTATAAGAATATTCTTATTACAAAATGAAATTCCTTATTCAGATGTATCTCCTAGTAAATTAAAACAGTTTGTATCTGGAAAAGGTCAATCTAAAAAAAATATGATGTTAAAAGAAGTGTATAAAAAATGGGGTGAGGACTTCGATGATGATAATATTTGTGATGCATATTCTTTAGCGAGATTGGCACAATTTAACTACAATAAATTAGGACCAATTAAATGATAGAAGATTATTTTCAAAAAGTTTTAATTAACTATTTTATTTTTTTCTCATTAATAGTTAGTCCATTTTTAAAAACCAAAGCTGAAAAAGATTGGGGTGAAATATTCGAAGATAGATGTAGCGGAAACACAAAGAGATAGACAGGAAGAATAAAAAAGAAAAGGAGACAGAAAGAAATGATATTAAAAGTTAGATCTTGTGGTATCCCAGAAGTATGGTATTTTTTTGATGGTGTAAGAGAAATAGCAAAAATACATTATAATATAGATTCAGAAATATCAAGTCAAGTAAAAACAATTAATAATGTTGTATGTAGAGCAGATGTTTATAATTTTACAACAAATTCATTTTCCAAAGAAGATACATCAGATGGATTTCTTGAATTATGGTTGTATGGAAAAAATGATGAAGATACAAAACAAGTTTTATGTTATAGACCTGCATATTTGTTAAACGATGAAGGTAAAACAATTGAACGATTTTAACTAGATAGAAACTTCCTGTCTATCTTTTTTGAGGTAATTAAAATGGCTGAATTCATCCTGGTAGAACATAATGCTATAAAACGAGGAAAACATTGGGATTTAAGATTCGAAATCCCTAATTCAAAAAATTGGGTTAGTTTTTCAATGAATCAATTTCCTCCTGATGAACCTGGCAAAAGAATTTATATTCCTAGAAGCAATGACCATAGTAAAACCGAAGCATTATATGTTGGAAAAATCCCAGAAGGACAGTATGGTGCAGGAAGTTTAAAAAAGGTTGATGACGGAAAGTGTGAAGTTATTAAATATTCAAATGCTCATATAGTTGTTGATTTTAAAGGAAAGAAATTAAAAGGGTTATATCATTTCATAAACATGGGTGTTGTCAGAAGAGATTATAAATCAAAAGTATATACATTTTTTAAAGGAAAGATTAAATAATAGAAAGGGTTGTTTTTAATATGAAAAAGGTAAGACTTTTTAGTGAATCAACAATTTTAAATAGAATTTATTAT
>ENA-UPTA01006578-UPTA01006578.1-activated-sludge-metagenome-genome-assembly--contig:-NODE-6578-length-10224-cov-30.522569_pt1 | contig 10224 bp, 17 predicted proteins | sample MGYA00238184_ERZ773361 | MGnify/ENA primary metagenome ERZ773361 (study PRJEB29100, sample SAMN05720205) | activated sludge metagenome | isolation source: anaerobic digester from wastewater...
ACATATCCTTAGAATTGTACTATAAAGAGGATTGCAGAGTCAAACTTATCTATTGCGTATCAGAATTGTGGTTCTCCGTCCTCAACTGATGTTATATACAGAGTGGCAATCGCATCATTTATTCCGTTTATATCCAATTCATCGTATTCCTCAAAGTCGCGGTTAAATTCTACGTCTCCTTTTCGTACAAGACGCGCCACTTCTTCTACTATCTTTTCCACGTCAATAGAAGCCATATAAAGCCTATAACTGTCTACACTCTTCCATTCGTCACAAAAGTATAGCAGGTAAATATCATCCGTTAAAGGAACCCTTTAATTCAACAACTGAATTCTCACAGTACACTACCATTCCGCTTTCCTCTGACATTGACATTTTTTCAAATAGTTCAATGATATCTTTGTCGTTGCGTATCTCAGGCTCATCTAAATTTATGCTTATACATCCCTTTAAATATCGCCATCTTTTCTTCGGATAAATTCTTATAGATATCAAGAAACGGTTTTCTACAAACTCAAAAGAGTTTTCTATTCTACTAATATCTGTGTCGTCTATTTCGTGGTTATAGATTTCTTTAAACATTTCCATCAACTCGTTCTTGACATTAAGTTTTTCTATTTCGTTTATAGACGAATAAATTTCGTAAGATTCATCATTACACGAGGTTTCTATATTCAGGTACATTGCACTGCCTATTTTAATTATTTCTTTTTTATTTAAAAAAGTTTCTTCAAAGAACTGACTTAGTTCAAACGACATTATTTGGCGTATTTTTCGGTCGTCTGAGCCGTATGACATTTATGTGCTCCTTTTGATTTTTACCGTTGAGTCTTCACCATAAATGGTTATACCGCCTTCTTTTGAATCGGCTACCTTTTGAAATACTTCCATTAGTTTTTCGTCTTCCTGTATTTTCGGATTATCGAGTGGAATACTTATAAATGCTGTTGTAGTTTGGTCATTATAGGTATACACGATATTTATATCCATCATTAGCGTGTTCCCCGATATCTTAAAGCTATTAGATATTTTTGTTATTGTTTCTGGGTCTATATCATCGTTTTCATATACCATTTGCAGTATCCTTATGAATTCTTTTTTGATGTCAAAGTCCTTGCATTCATCAACATCCATAAAATGGCTCTCTTCGTTAAACGAACAAGAGCTCTGCGATTTTGTGTAAAATTCATAATCATAGGTTGTAAATATCTCCGAATATGCCCAGTTTGAATCGTAAGAATGTTCCATATCAAACAGTAGAACGGTTTTTATTTCTTTCATTTCTACCTCCTAATTTACCTTATGCCAAAGTCTGGCAATTGGGTTTGGCTTTCTCTTTTTGGCTTTCTTTGCTTCGCGCAGTAATTTGTTCACATTCTTGCCTATGCCCAGCGGATACATTCCTGCATCCTTTAGTATCCGTACCTTTTTAACCGTTCTGTGCTTGTCCCAGGCCAGTGTAGGGAACATGATAAATTCTCCTACAAACATTCCAAGAGGACCTATTAGCCATCCACCTAGCATTGCAAACACAAAGAAGTTCAGAACGGTTGATGTTATCCATACAGGCAGTTTATACATTACATTTTTTATACCTATCGGCATTTCAAATACTATCAGAAACGCTATTGACATAGACGGTACCGCTGCAACAAATAGTTGATTCAAATCATCACCTCCTCAGATGTATATACTGAATTCCCGTTCTTCTCTCAAATTCTTGAATATTATTTGAAATTCATCGTCGAACGGTGATTCGTCTTTAACGCCTATATATATTTCTATCTCGCCGGTATCGGCATTAACCAGACCAATTTCTGTCTCAAAATCACCTTTAATAGAAGGAACCCTGTAATTGTCTTTTGTTATGTTTATGGTGCCTTTTATTTCATCTAAATCTACATTGCTCGTATAAACTGTCCTTGGACGCAGAATATAGCCGTTCGCTATCACTGAAAGCAATATCCTCTGAACTTCTTTAATACAACAGATCTTTTCGTAGAAGTCTGGTCCTTCTTCGTTGTTCTGAGATCCATACACCATCAGGTACTTACCGTCTAAATTTGTCTTATAAAACACTATGCTGGTGCCTTCATAAAACGTAGTGTCATACAGTTTCATAAGCATCAGTTTTTCTGCAGTATCTATAAACTCGTTTTCTATCAATTGCCGGGTTATTTTTACTTTTAATTCGTCCAATTCATCACCTCCAGTTTTGTGGACACCACTAACAGTTGTCTTGCTTTAGACCTTAAGATTCTGGCGCCGCGCCCGCCGTTCAAGACAGCAACTAACAGTGTCCATAATATTGTATAATATCGATATGAATAAAGAGTATGCTTACAGGCCGAAGGGATATTTTGTACAGCTACCGCGTGAAGTTGTAAACTTCATACTACATTCAAGGCCCGCTACGGTAGGAAAACTCTATCTTTATCTGTATGATATGTCCATCTCTCAATCCAACGAGATAACGCCAGTACTCTCATACCGCCAGATATCCGAGGCGCTGTCTCTCAAAAAGTCTATGGTAGAAAACGCGATAAACGCCCTTAAGGAACTCGAGGCTATAGACGTGTATGAGACTTCGCGCGCTAAGGGTACAAGATATAAAGTAAGGCTGCCAGAATACAGTGCTGGCAACCTTTACTTCGTCAATTTGAATAAGTGTTCGTATATGTTTACCAAGTACAACGATAAGGCTCTCAATTACAAGAAGCAGGGCAGCATGTTCGACTAGTCTATAACTATTGGGTCGCTATCGAACAGTTCGCTGTCTTCGCTTACTACTCCTATATAAAATATCCTTTCGTGGTCCGCACATTTTGCGAGAGCCATAACCATAAGGTCAAGCATGCTGATATTTATAAAGTTCAACGAGACGTTTGTCATATCTTTTATAAACGATATCTCGTCCATATCGTATGTATTCGCTTCTTTTGTTCTCATTTGTACCACGTCTATAAAATCCATGGTTTCGTTTACAGTTTCCAGATCTTTATCTATGATATCGCTAGCTTCTATCAGGTCTCTCATAGTATCTGAATCGTTCCTGAGATTTCCCATCCTATTTCTCTTTATAAGTATTACCTTATTGTCTATTTTGAAAGCATCGTAAGTATATGTCATATGCACCTCCAGATAAAAACGAGGGCTTTCGCCCCCGTTATCTTACCGCGCTCCAGTTGCCGTTCACTTCGCCTGCTTCGCCTTTTCTCGTGAACCCGTCCATGTAGTCTCCCTGAACGTTTCCATAAAAGTAGTACAATCGCCCTTCGATTCCTAACGCAAATCTTACCATTCCATTGGTGCTAACTGCACCGTCGGAAATCTCGAAGTCGCTACATGTCGCGTCAAAGAAAAGTCCTTCCTGGTCCACACTCATGTCGAAGTTCAGTACCATTCCGGCCACTATTGCGCTTACCGACCAATCACCGCTAACATCCGGTCCTGTGGTTACCCTCGTACAGCTTGTAAACGTAAAAACTAAAACTACTGCAAGAAGGATGAAAATTAGTTTCTTCAAACTTTTTCCTCCTCTACCTCTTCACTAAGAGTTTCTAACGGTTTTGCCTGTTCAATAGCAACGTCCGTAATTACCATTTTCTTGCCGCAGTTTTTGCATTCAAAGTAGTTTTTGTTGTCGTTTTCGGTTTTATATTCTCCCACTTTGATCTTTGTTTTGCCGTCCACTTCTTCTATTTCTACAACTTCGGCTCTGAGTGTAGTGTTTCTTTCTGCGACAAAATCGATCTTGTCTGACCCACAAATTGGACACTTCAATTACTTAACTCCTCCTCAAATAACCTGCAGATTATAGGCATGCACTCACGGAATTTATCTAAGACAATATTGGCCAGATCTCTTATCTCTTTTTGGGCATGCTTGTCGAGCCTCAGCTTGAGAAAATTCATAAGACTCCTGGCATTAACCGTCCAGTAAAACTGTGTCATCATTCCTAGAGGCAGCAACGACCTTGCATTTTCTTTTGTCTCACTCTCTAGAAATAACTTGTAAGTAGTTTCTACCAGACGCATGTAACTTTTGTATAGTTCCATTTTTTCTGTAGTACTGAATTTGGGCGTGTAAAACTCGCTTTCGGTCGTATAACGTAAACTCTTCTCTGTGAATGACCCTATCCTGTGACGCATCCACTGTCTTGCCGTGAATATTGGGCATGTTATCTTAAACGTAAATACCGAGTGCTCAAATACAGACGTATGACCGTTTCTCATCAAAGTCTTTAGTAGTCCTTCTTTATTATCTGTATCATCACGTCCGTAGCATATCCTTGCATATTTAACTATAGCATCCTCGTCGTTCATAAAATTTATAAGCTCAACGTTCAATGACTATCCTCTCCCTTTCAAATTGGTCAAGGCCAAATATAGACACAAAATAGTGCAGGTAGTCTTTTCTGACCCTTATTGAGTAGTGAAAGTTGTCAAACGGATATACATACCGCACACATTCCTTCATTTTAAGGTAAAAGTCGCTGGTGAAGTTTGTGCGTGAATCCCACAACCAGTCATATACCTGCTGCATTAACTCGTCATGAAGTTGCAACTTTTAGCAATACTTGCAACCCACAGTCAACCGCCATAACTTCTATAACCATTACAAACAAACAATTTCAGACGCCGGTTGAAAAGTTGACAAGTTGACACGTTTATTTTCAGCAGCATATTTGTTAAAGATCTGTAGACGTAAAAATGCGATGCAAAAGTGCAATTCTATGGTGTCAACTTTGGAACTTTTTACCTTTATTATGCTATAACCCTTTTCAATATAGAGTTTCGTGAGTTGACTGCTGGTTGCCATATGGTTGATAATCGTGTTCTTCAATAGAGCCTTTTTCTCTGTTAGCCAATATAGTACAGTGATTTAAAAACGACTTACGATTATTCTCGTAATAACTCCAATTTTTACTCATGATATATTTTGAAGGACATATCGGTTATTTTGAGATGTTCAAGGATAACTTGAGTAAATTTGTTACGCCCCACTATGCAATAGTGACCGTTACCTTTCTTTTTAAACTTAAGTTTTATCATTTTGCTGTCCACTTCTATTGAATCTGCCCTACACATACTCAATACGATCTGTTTTGTATTTTTTACCGCTATTTTTCTAAGATATATAAATCTCATCAGATCAAGTATGTTCATCACAATCATAAACGGCCATATTAGTCCAGATATTATTGCCATTACCGCGTTTTCCGCGGTAGAACTATCCTTTGCCCTGTTGAATTGTTGAAAGTCCAGCATCATGTTTATAATAGCCAGTATCATGTACCACTTGAAGTAAAGTATGTTATCAACTCCTTTTCAGGTATTTCTTTAACAGTTTCTTGTAGTTGGTTGTCATATCTAAGTCTTTATTTAGTATAGTATTTATTATTCTTGCCTTATTCTTTCTATCGACGAATATGTGCACCTCTTTCTTGGCGCGCGTTATAGCCGTATACAACATCTGTTTGCTCCACATGGATATTGTAGACCAATCTATGCCTAAAACAACATAGTCCGCTTCAGATCCCTGTGAAGTATGAATTGTGCGCGCATATGCCATTTCAAGTTTATCTACCTCGTATAACTCGTATTCTTTTACCTCTTCAAGACCCATATAATAGATCTTTATTCCTGTACTGCTCTGGTTTACTACTCCGACATCTCCGTTATATACCTCTCGCGACCTGTCGTTCTCCCTGTTCATCACAACGTCGTAAGGTCTTATATAAGTACCGTCCTTAGTTTTGAATAGAGGCTTTAGACTCTGATCGTTAAAGGTAGATGCAAGCATATCGTTCAATGCCCTGACACTGCATTTACCCTTGTATCTAACTGGACTCATTATCATGAATTTTGTTATAAAGGCTACGTTTCTGAGGTCTACGTCTTCTTTCATATCCAGCAAAAATTGCTGTATATCTGATACAAGGTTATTTTCATCATCTACCGTGTGTATAACGAAGTTTTTAGACTTCATATCCAGTACCCTTACTTTTCCCTCTAAAACAGCATTTGCTGCGACTATGATATCTCCCGCGTCAGATCCCTGCCTGTGCGAGCCTTCAAGGTGATATACATCTACCGCTTCACTTGCAACTAAATCTATAAACGGCCTACCAGATTCGACAGGTGGTAGTTGATTTGGATCACCCACGAATATTACCTGTGATCCGTCTGGTATTGCTTTTAGCAACATATCCATGACAGGATAACTTATCATGCTAGCTTCATCTATTACGTATATAGCTTTAGGCAGCTGATTTTCTTCATTAAACTTGCAGTTTCTACCGTCATATCCTATGTATCTATGCACAGTTTGCGCCCTTATATCGTCTCTTTCAAGCCTTTTTGCCGCGGCTCCGGTTGGAGTCATAACCGTACACGGTATCTCAAAGTACCCTGCCACATACATAATCACCTTTATGATAAAGCTTTTGCCTGTTCCGGGTCCTCCTGTTATACATGACACATTTTTAAGCAGTGTGTTTGCAGCGTCCTTTTGGCTTTTAGACAGCTTTACTCCGCGCAGCCTTTGCCACGGCCCTATCAATTCCTGTATATCTTCTGCGTCTATCTCGTATATTTCAGACTTCAGAAGCCTATGCAGATTTACTATTATAGATACTTCCATATCATGTATAGACTTTAGCCTTATGTATCCCTTTAGTTTTTCCACTATTATTTCCTCTGATTTCATCTTGTCCAAGGCGTTTAATACAACTTCTTCTTTGACACCTGCGCGTTTTTTCGCATAGTTAACCAGAGTCTTTAGTGCTATGTTGGTTTTGCCTGCCTGGGCATATCTGTCAAGTTTGAAATACACAAAGGCCGCTACCCTGTCTAAATCATTTTTATCGACAGTAGCGCCTATATCGGTAGTATCTATGTCTGAAGGGTCTATTGACGTGTAATACACTATTCTGAACGGGCTTTTTGTGAGTTTAGACGTGTCCTCGTCGCTTATATTCCCGGCAAGTTTAAGTATCTCATTGTAAGAAAGTATATGGCCGAATGAATACAGAAGTGGTTGCAGCGTCTTGAACCTTTCTACGAAGTCAAATATATTAGACAACATCTTAGGGCCGATACCATCAAGAGAAGCTAACTTTTGCGTATCGTCCATGAGTATATCGTACAGATCATCACCAAACTCGTCGTATATCTGTCTCTGCTTCTTGGGGCCTATACCAGGTATCATCTTAAGAATACCCATAGCTGCCTGAACAGATCTGACATCTTCCAGATAATATTTTCTAAACGGTATAGAGTCGTATATCTGACTGGCACTGCCGCTTGGTTCTAACCTAACCTTCATTCCCTCATGCACAAACGGTATCCTGCCAGAATACTTCTGTCCATTGTCCATTAGGAATGCCGTGTAATGGGTGGAGTAGTCATAAGTGTATATCTTTGTTATCGTGCCGGAATGCGCTGTATCTACTGACAATTCACCACCGCCTTTGGTTGTGTTTGAATAAGCACAACACTATTATACACCAATCAGTCCAAGTTCTTTAACTTTTTTCTTGAGAATCTGTTTGCCCTCCAGATAGTCTTCGTTAAACCAGAATTCCCTGTTGTCAAAATGTAGATTACCGTCTGAAAAGTATATTGAGACCTCGTTTATATAGGGTGTGATAGCGCAGATTATGTTGTCTATCTCCGTTATATTTTCGCCATAGCTCTCTAAAAATAACCATTCTATGGAATTGTCCCTTCTCTTGGTTCCCATGTATTGGAATTCATAGATATGCAGATCATCGTTTACACAGCTTCTCGAATATATAAACGAGTACAGTTTGAAATCGTTGGTTTCCAAAGTAAAAGATATTGATTCCAGTATTCCCGGTATTTCTTTCAATTCGTAGGTTATTCCGTTAAGCAACATATCCGCAGATTTTGGTGTACGACCGTCTGGCGCATAATCTATGGATACCTTTTTAACGTGTCCATTGAAGTCATACCCTGTGATTGTTATCGTTTTATCACCTCCCTATAACCTGTTTTTATAGCCGAGCTCATCGGCGAAATCATTCAACAGCCGTTTTACTTCTCCGGTATTGAACTCGTTCTCAAAAACAATCGTTTTGTCTTCAAGATAATGCTTTACATACTGCTTATCGAGGTCAAAGAAGTCCACGATGTATTTTAGTTTAAACGGGAACTTGCGATCAAAAAATGTGTTTACCTGTATTCTTTCCTGTTTCAATGAACCCAAATAGTGTATATATAGTTCTGTGTATTTATTTATCGCTGACAGTTTTGAGAATGTAATTGTGAAACCTTGCGAATCTGTATGACGCGCTAGTTGATGAATAATCGCAGTTTTTGCGTCTCCATAATATATCCTGTTATAATCGGATAATGAATTCCTTATTTTAAGTTCTTTTGCTGATTCGTTGAGATTAATCGTTATAATTTACTCTAACCAGTAGCTTTTATCCGTTCTTTGAAAATCCATAGAAAGGTTTTTTGCTTCAGTTATACCATGTTCGCTATTTTTCATATATGAATTATCTATGATAAAGCCTCCTTGAGGAGTGTACACCTTGTTCTCCATAAAGAATCTCGGGTTCAACAGTAGCAGACCTTTCACAAATTCGTGACCGGATATCACATCATCAAACATTGTGAATGACACCGTTATATAATCTGTCAAGCTTCTCTGCGATTTGTACAGTAAGTTCCATTCTGTGAATGAGTCTAAGTAAGACGAAATTATCTTAAGCAATGATAACTGAGTTATACCAATGTCTTTCTGCATGATCTCTAACAGTATTGGAAACATATTCTTTGGACTTACCGTAACCGATACCGTCGGTATATATTTTTTGCCGTTATATTCTATCCAGCTTTTGGTCTTTGTAAATTCTATTATGCAATTGCCTTTGCTATCGCGTATGTTTATATTTCCAAGGATATCAAAGCCTATTTTTACCAACTGTATCACCCCGCGAAATATCAAAGTTCTGACGTATTGACTCTGCGCATGATCTCCCATGATGTGTACTATGAATATATGAATTATCGATAGTGAACACTCCGCTTTCAGTGTATATTTGACTGCTGAACAGATAGAAGTTTTCCATAAAAATCCTGCCTATATCTTTGTCAACGAAGTTTTCTACCACTACTTTAAACCGTTTATTTGTGTTATTTGGAGAATAATCTATGTGCCATTTTGTTGATGACCCTGTGCTTTCTGGAAATGAATACACGAGTTTTAAACTCGTCAGTTTCATCTTTTCCATAAACAGATAAACTATGTCTCTTATAGAGTTTTCTAATGTTGATTCTACTTGTATCCTTTTTAGGTTGTCCTCAACAAGATTTGTTATATTTGTTTGTGGCATATACTCAATAATTACTTTCTTGTATTCCTCATATATACTTGTGTCTGAAAGACCGTTATGATATATTCTTATCAATTATTTCACGCGGCTTTTTCTACATATTTTATCTCGAGCTCGCGTTCTATCTTTTTGCTGACATAGTTAGATGCGCTGATAAAGTCTTTTATGTCGTCAAATTCCTTGAATTTATTCAATGTCGCTATATACTTTCCCATAGCCTCACTTGCGTCGATACCTATATTGGCCATCGTTAGATAGGCTGCCGATGCGGCCACTATTTCACTGTCAATATTGGTAAAGTTATTCATATACTGATATGCCATTGAAGAGGCTATGCCTATTAGTTCCTGGTCAGGAGAGCCTTGTTTAAACCTTATAACCTTTTCTTTTATAGGCAGGCCAAGTAAGGCAGATTCCGCGTGATACCTAAGCATATACCCCTTCGTCAATAGAGTATTTTTAACCTTATCAAGTATCTCTTCGTTATTACCCTCTACCTCAAATGTAATCGTCTCAATGGGCTCGCCTTCAGTTTGCGACACGTCAAATACCTTAACAGGAAAATATCCCTTGACGTACTCAACCTTTACCTTTTCAGTTTTGCCATTTACCGTCTTTTCTTCAAAGTAGTAACCCATAGCCGGCGCGTAAATTGTGAGACCATTTTCACCCTTTTTAACGTTCCTCTTCACATCTGCCCATGTCTTATAACCCGCGCAAACTGTGGAATACTGGTTCTGACAGTGTATCAATATTCTGTTGTTTATAGAGTAAGGGTGAAACAAATTTCTTATCTTCAATGCCTCTTTGAAGTTATCGCTTTTAAGCCACTGGTTGTAGCTTTCTTTTATCTTCTC
>ENA-UPTA01006581-UPTA01006581.1-activated-sludge-metagenome-genome-assembly--contig:-NODE-6581-length-10223-cov-7.358084_pt1 | contig 10223 bp, 5 predicted proteins | sample MGYA00238184_ERZ773361 | MGnify/ENA primary metagenome ERZ773361 (study PRJEB29100, sample SAMN05720205) | activated sludge metagenome | isolation source: anaerobic digester from wastewater...
TGGAATCGAAAAGCAGGTGATTGCCGATGCGCTCGAAGTAATCAGAACTCAATCGACCCTATTCAGGGAATATAACCTGCAAACCGACCTGGCGATGACTTGCGGCGGCAAACTGTGTGTTTACATCGAACCGATAGCGAAGCCGGCAAAACTTTTTATTTTCGGAGCCGGACATATCGGTAAGGTATTGGCCGGATATGCCCCCGAGTTTGGGTTTGAAACAACGCTTATCGACTGGAGGAGCGATATTTTCGAAAATCCCGATGCCATACACTACACGCAAGTGTGTAAACCCTACCTTGAAGTCGCAAGCGAAATTCAGCCCGACAGCAGCACCTACTGTGTAATTGTTACACCCAACCATGACATGGATGAAGAAATTCTTGCTGTGCTGGGTAAGAAGTCAATGGCCTATCTGGGTCTGATTGGCAGTAAGGTGAAAATTGCCACATTGCGGAAAGCTTTCCTTCAAGATAACATTCTCACCGAAGAAGAACTCAACCGCGTTGATATGCCAATCGGCATTAAATTCAATGCCATTGCCCCGGCCGAAATAGCCATCAGCATTCTGGCAAAACTAATTGATGTAAAAAACACAAAAGACAAAAAATAAACTGAAAGTTTATTGTTGCGCAACAAGCCTTTTGTAATCGTCGGGAGTGTTAATATTACGCAGAATACAATCGCTGTCGGTTTCAACAATGATGCGGGGAAATGGGAATAGAAAATCTTTAAGCTTGGTTTCGTCCGGCATTTTATTGGTAATTCTGCTATATATCGTTTTAGATAAAAGAACGGGGTGCCCCCCTTTTCCCTCAAAAACCGGTGAACACCATGCCCCGGGCATTCTCGATGCGAAAATTTCTTTTACAATTTCAGGCGTTATAAAAGGATTATCAACATTATGGATAAAACAATAGTCTGTGTCCTTCACATGTTGAATGCCTGTTTTTACAGAATAAAACCTGTCCCACTCGGGATGATTGTTTGTTGCAATACTTACGCATGAAGGCAACTTAAGCCCAATACAATATGGCTCAGCAGCCTTGTTCACTACACAAACTATGTTGCTGCTGCCGGCTCTTACAAATACATCAACAATTTTTTCGAGAAAAGTAAAAGAACTGTCCCACCTCAGCAAGGCTTTTGGCTCACCCATTCTTCCGGACATTCCCGATGCCAATATTATCGTTGAAAAATTATCACTCATTTCTATATAAACTCCTTGACAGTACTTATCGAATATTTAAACTACCTGATAATAAAATTATCATTCCTTCACATAATGTTCGGATACGGTATTCATTTTTTTGTTTTTAAAAAAATTAGAAATTAAAGAAAATGCCATTGTCGTATCGCATTTTTCAGCATCAATAATCAATGGATCTGTAATAGCCCATTCTTCAGTTACCTGCTCAATGATACCTTTTCTCACAGCAAAAATCATCGGCACATCAAAGGCTTGTAACAATTCTCCCACGCTTTGCGCCCAACCCTGATTGTCGAGTTCCATTGGTCCTATTTCATCGACAACTATCATATTTGAATTCCAGTTATTTTCCACCGAAAGGGCTGTTGTTCCAAATACCAAACCTTCGTCGTGTAAAAAATATTTTCCTATCTGAATCATATTTTCGCTGCCTGTCGTTCGCGACAACACCCTCCTTTCTCCGGTAGCAACATCAATTATATCGTAACCAATGCGCATATTATCTTCGAAAATACCCGGTGAAATAATTCCACCCACAACAAGGTTTTGCTCTTTAAACATAGGTATTAATGCTTGTAAAATAGATGTTTTACCCTGATGAATTTCGCCTGTGATAATTACAACATTCTCTTTGCCAAATTGCTTTAATTTAATTTTTTCAAGCAAGTACTCCGATTGCATTACAATTTGCTGGATTATTGAAACCGGCTTACGGAAAACCATTTTAATATCGGGTAACGACGATATTGCATAAGGTAAAGTTTCGAATGCTGTTTCAAGTGCTGGTGTAACTTGTCGCATCGGGGTTCTGGCGAAGAAATTCTTGATAACAGGATTACTCAGTTCGGTGCCGATAACTGCAAATCCCATGACCATTATTACAGCCCTCACGTTCATCTGCAATCCAATCATCAGCCCATCAATCCAACTTACAGTATTGGCGCTGAATTTCGAAAACAGAATACTGCTTATCATGGTAATAGCAACAAAAAACAACCAGAAGCCCGGTTTTTTCAAACGGTGTAAAACATTCCTGTATTTTATAGCCCATACACATGCTATGGCAACACCTGCGCTGCTCCACCATATCCAGTGAGCATAGTTCATCAAAAGCAGCACTCCTATCATACTGATACCATTCACAATCAACCACATCAATGAATGTTTAAATACTTGAACCGGTTTGGGTGCAGGGTTCCGATATACATTGTTTCCTCTGAATAAATTGTTTTGGAGCGGAGTTTTAATTGCCTTTTTACCGATATAAATTCCAAGTATTGCTGCAATTATACCCATCAGTCCGTACAATAACCAAAGCACAATCACCGGTGACCAAATGTTTTCTATTTGAATGTGCAGTTGTTTTTGGGCAAAGATTGCCAGATTCCTGTACAGTTCCACCAGGTTGAACCCGTATATAATCAGATATGCGGCAATTTTGTGCACAAAGGTCCACGACATGGCAAGCATTCCGCCAACAAGATATGCGAAAATATTTTTTCGAAAAATTGTCACAGCAAATTCGAGCAGGAGCGCTTCAAAAAAAATTGCTATCATCGGACTCAGTATCACAGCGCTGGGCGAAACCGCTTTCATGAGGGCACAAATAATACCGGAACGCCATATCAAACCCCTGTCTTTCCAGATATAGCTCACCGAAATCAACAGAATAATCCCTATTGCTGTAAGAAAATTGCTGGCAAACGGCACTTTCAGGTTATGCAAAAAGCTACCGAGTACAATTTCGGAAGATGCCCATAGGCATCCGAGCACCGACGCTTTAAGCCATGTATCCGACAGTGTTTTATTTTGCATTATTCATTATGCATATTTTCTGCGCTCCGTTTCTAAATAAATGGTAACCGGCTGCACCTTCAGCAATAGCTTGCATTACCCTTTCCGGATCGGCAACCCGTGTTGCCCCGATAACCTGAATACCATGCCGGAACAACACATCCGGAATTAACCCTGCAGTCGGACCCACAAGGATTACTTGCTTACCAGAAGGAATAGACTCGACTACAAAATCAAGTGTACGGTTTACTAAAGTAGATCCCGTAATAATAATCGTGTCAGCCTCAGGAAAAACCGAAGCTGCCTTCGATGCAGGAACATAGCATTGCTTATATTCATCGGGGATTGCCAACTCATTCATTTCGATAACAACCAACGTTGATTGTGTTTGTGAAATAGTTTTCATGTAACTATGAAATGCGCCTACAATACAAATTATTTTATTGCTTTGTAAATCAACAAGTTCAATAGGGTCTTTGTCTTCAACAATGGTATAATCTTCCGATGCTATCAGTTCCTGCGAAACAGCATTCATTGCTGCCATTCTTACAATATCGAGCGTTCTTGATTCCAGTGGACATGAAAACAAGTCAAGTAGTTTTTGCCCGCATATGTTTCCCGGTGTAAAAGGAAGGTTTTCTCTGATCCGTTTTCCAGTACAGCAGCTTACACTGGCGGAATCTACACTCGACAGACCGCAATATCCACTCGATAATTGCACAGCAGCAAAGCAAACGCCAATCTGCACTTTTTCGATGCGTGTTGAATTGAACCGGTTCTCGTAGCGGGTTTTTAATAAAGCAAAGGTTTCATCCAAAATCATAGCTCACTCCCATTAAATTCTGGTCAGAATATTCTATCTGCAATCCGGTTTTTAGCAAAGGTAATATATTGATAGCATTATTGCTGATTCAATTGTAAAATCAATCAATAAAGCCAAATGTTGAACCTAATGGCCATCGGTAATATTTATCAAGGCTTTGGCTAGAGAATATTTTATTCAGATGTGTGGTTTTTCAGAATATACCCTCCTTCAGGGCCGCCGACGGGACCCAGTTCCAGCACCTGATCGGCAATGGCTGTCATCGTTGGGTTATGTTCTATAATTACCACACTGTGGCCATTTTCAGCGAGGTTAAGAAATATTACATTCAGCTTTTCAATATCAAACGGATGCAGTCCGGCAGCAGGTTCGTCGAAAATATACAGGCATTTTTGCTTTTGGGGATGCATAAGTTGCTTTGCCAGTAGCAAACGCTGGTATTCTCCACCCGACAGTGATGTAAGTGGCTGTCCGAATAGCAGATGACCAATGCCGCATGCATCCGCTATATGGAGCATATGGGTAATTTTGGGGTTCTCATGAAAAACCTGTATGGCATCGTGCAAGCTTGTTTTCATAATATCGCCGATGCTTTTTCCCTGATACATCACATCAAGGCTTTGGGGTTTGTAGCGTGTTCCACCGCAAGTGGGGCAAGGGATGTTCAACTCACTCATAAAGTCCATCGAAATGCTTCTTTCACCCATGCCGTTGCAGTCAGGGCATTTGCCATCGGCATGAACATACGAAAAATGCGAAGCTTTCATACTAAGGCTTTTCGCCTCAGTAGTCGATGCATAGCAGGTCCTTATTTTATCGAGCAATCCGCTGAATGTTGCAGGGCTACTCAGTGCAGAGCCTGCTCCCTGCCCCTGCGCCATAAAAATCACTTCTCCAAATTCTTGAAGACCATAAACGCCACTGCATTGCACGGGTTGCTTTGCAAGAGCTGATGCATAGAGTACATCGCGAACCAGCGAGGTTTTTCCACTTCCTGAAACTCCTGTAAGTGCAGTTATCCCGCCAAGGGCAAAGCCTGCATCAATATTTTTTAAATTATTGGCGTTGGCTTTTTCAACCCCAAAACCGAAAATTTTGCAGGTATAATTGTGTCTTACTGCGGGTATAGCCTGCGTGAGCAATGCCGCTGTGGCCGAATCTGATCTTTGTTTGAGTTCTTCAGGGGTACCAGCAGCAACAACCCGTCCACCTTCGGAACCGGAGCCCGGACCCATTTCGACCACATAGGCAGCCTGCGCAGCAAGAGCACTGTTGTGTCCTGTAAACACTACCGTATTGCCTGCATCTGCCAGTGTTTGCATAACAATGCCGATTTTTTCAGCATCGCTGGGGTGCAACCCGGCAGCAGGTTCATCGATCACATAACATACTCCGCTTAATGTTGCCGAAAAAGCCGATGCAAGCTGTAATCGCTGCGACTCGCCTGCTGAAAGGCTTTCCGAATAACGCGATGCCGACAGATACGCCAGCCCGAGTTGCTCCATGACAGTAGCAATGGCAGTAACGCGAAGCCCGATGTCCTTTACCACCTCCTGCAATACATTGCCGGAAACAGGTTTTGAAAATATTCCCGGTAAGCTGCCTATATCTTTATCGGAAAGGCTGGAAATGTCGCAACCCTGAAAAGTAATGGAAAGCGCTTCGCTGTTCAACCGTTTGCCGTCGCAAACACTACACTTTTTCTTCATCATCAGGTCTTCAGTGCCACCGGTACTTTTGTTAAGATGCCGGCGCTGGTACTCCTCATCAACCAGATTGCAGAATCCCTTCCAAACATTGCTCAGACTATGGCTGCCTTCCCGTGTTTTATTTTTGAACTTCCATTCAGCATTCCAAATTCGGTTGCCTGTACCATATAGTGCAATTTGCTTAAAATCGTTGGGGAGACTTTCCCATGCCTGACCCAGATCTACGCCCTGTTCTGATGCAATTTTATTCAGGACAGCAATGTATTGTCCGTATGGGTCACCATAGAACCTGCCCGGGCGGCTTCCATCCATAGCTCCTGCTCCTATGGGTTTTTCGGGATGCGAAATCAGTTTACCGGCATCGCAAGTGAAAATATAACCCAGTCCATCGCAATGACTGCATGCTCCCGGTTGGTGGTTGAACGAGAAAAATCCGGCTGTCAGCATAATACCCTGTTGCTGGGCAATACGCGAATAAAGCAATCTGAACAGATCGTATATGCCAGTAAGTGTTCCGACAGTGCTGCGGGCAGAATGGCTAACATACCTCCGGCTGACAGCGACACAGGGTACCAGACCGGTAACCGATTCCATTCGGGCGCGGTTCGAAAGTTTCAGCATACTCCTCGAATAGGTCGACAAACTTCCGGCAAAGCGGGTAAACGCTTCGGCATAGAGCGTCCCGAGCGCAAGCGACGTTTTACCACTACCCGAAACTCCGGTAACAGCGGTGAGAACACCCAGCGGGATGTCAACATCAATATTTTTTAGGTTGCAGGTCGTAATGCCCTTAAAGCTGATGTGCGTATTGCGCAGTGAATGAAGCAAACCTTTTTCGTGCAATTGCTTTCGATTTTCGGGTTTCAGCAGGCTGGCAGAGCCATCGTGGTACATCAGCTGCCACGGGGTTCCAAATGCTACTATCGTTCCACCGTGCCTGCCTTGTCCGGGACCCAATTCGACTATATGATCGGCATACCTGATGAAAGTTTCGTCATGTTCAATGCAAACAACGGTATTCCCGCGTGAAATAAGTTTTCGCAACGCTCCGGCAAGAACCGTAATATCAGCCGGATGAAGTCCTGCAGAGGGTTCATCGAGAATGTATAGTGTATTACCCGTGTCGTTCCGTTGCAGCTCAGCAGCTAGTTTCATACGTTGAGCCTCACCTCCCGAAAGTGTAGTCGACGACTGCCCTGTTTGAATATATCCCAGTCCGGTGGCTTCGAGTGCCAGCAGTGGACGCAGTATAGACGAATGCCCTTCGAAAAATCGAATCGATTCGTTTACCGTCATATCGAGAATGCTTGCAATATTTTTGCCTCGGTATTGCACCGAAAGCACCGTTGCATTGAATCGTTTCCCATTGCAAACAGGGCATACCACGTCAACATCACCAAGGAAATGCATTCCTACACTTACCCTTCCGGCACCACCACAATGCGGGCAACAGCCCCCTTTTGTATTGAACGAGAAGTCCGATTTACTCAAACCTGCTTCTTTCGACTCGCCCAGAGATGCAAACAAATCGCGGTAGCGGTCGGAAAGCCCTGTGTAAGTGGCAGGATTGCTTCGCGGACTTCTTCCAATAGGCTGACGGTTAATTTTAATAATTCTGTCAAATTTCAGGTCTTCCGTTTCCGGTCTGCCTCGTTTTAGGTTGCTGATTGACTGCAAGGCTTTTTGCTCCAGTTCAAATTCCACCAGTGCTGTTTTTCCGGAGCCTGAAGGACCACAGACCATATTTAATGCCTGATAATGAAAAACTGCATCAATATTTTTAAGGTTGTAAGCATGGCAGTTACGAATAACAAAGCTTTGCCCGGGGGAATACGCGGCAGAAGATACTATACCGGGGTTGTTGAATTCACGTATTGCCTTCAGTGTAGCAGATTGGAGGGTTGTGTTATCGATAAAATCGCTGTAAGAACCAGCAAAAACTATTTCTCCTCCATGGGTTCCTGCTCCCGGACCCATATCGGCAATATAGTCGGCACAAGCTATCAGAGCAGGGTCGTGTTCTACTACAATAACTGTGTTCCCTGTATTCACCAGATTTCGGAACAACCTGATCATCCCTGTAAGGTTCACAGGATGTAAACCTGCCGAGGGTTCGTCGAATACGTAAATAATCCCGCTTAGTCCGTTACTCAATTGATTCACAAGGCGCAGCCGCTGAATATCGCCCGGTGATAATGCCGTGGCAGGGCGCGACAAACTGAGATGCCCAAGCCCAAGAGGCTCCAGATTTTCGATGCTGCGACAGACAGATTGCTGTACTGCCATGAAAACCGGATGCACCGCTTCATTTTTCGAATGTTCCAACAACCACTCTTTCAATTCAGAAAGCTCCATTTCGGAAAGCTGTTGTATGGTAGCACCTTCAACGGTTACCGACAACGCTCTGCTATTCAGTCGCTTACCATTACATACGCTGCATGGCAGCGATTCGGTATAGCGCAGAATATTATCGTTGCGATCGCGTTGAAGGATTTCAGTCATAATAGGGATAAGTCCTCTGTAGAAGCCTTCTTCACGGGGCTTGGCAGTAATACCCGTCCATTTCAACCTCGATTCCAGCGGATGTTTTCCGAATGGAACCTTGATCCTTGTACTTCCATAGAGCACAACTTCCTGTTGCGCGCGCGAAAGTTGTTGCCAGGGAATATCCACACTAAAACCATGTTCGCGGCACACTGTATCGAGCACCTCAGCAGTGACCTGCGAATACATAATGTATCCGTTGGGTAAGGTAGGTGCAAGCGCTCCCTCGCGTATGCTTTTTTCGGGGGAAGCCACCAGCTTCGCTTCTGATATCTTTTCCTCGAGGCCTGTTCCCTTGCAATGCGGGCATGCTCCTTCTGGCGCATTGAACGAAAACATACTGCGTTTCAGGGGTGTCCCGTCCGGCGATTTGCCTGCACGGGCAAACAACAAACGAAGCATATCGTAGATATCGGTGATTGTTCCAACAGTGCTGCGGACTCCCGAACCTGCCGTCTTTTGACCGATACACACTACCGGCGATACACCTTCGATCAACCCAACTGCAGGGCGATTCATTTTTCCCATATACAAACGCGAAAACGAAGGAAAAGTCTCAAGGAAACGCCGCTGCCCCTCCTGCGCCAAAACATCGAAAACCAGCGACGATTTTCCGGAACCCGAAACACCGGTTACTACAACCAGTTGATTTTTAGGTATTTCCACGCTCACTGACTTCAGATTGTTTTCGCACGCACCCGAAATCCGTATTGTGTTGTTGTTGTCAGTAACCATGGTGCAAATGTAAATATCGAACCGAATACAACAAGTGCTTTTGTTTTGTTTGGTATGTTTTAATTGGGGAAAGGTTCACATTTTTTACCTGTGTATAATTTCGAAAAGTTATGGAAATATTTTACATTTGATACTTCTTTTGAAACGAAAACTAACACCGACCGCCCTATGCTAACACTAGGTTCAACAGGAGACGATGTAAAAAAACTTCAGGAGTTTCTGGGTATTACCGCAGATGGAATTTTCGGTAACGGCACACTGCAGGCAGTAAAAAACTGGCAGGCGCAACATGGTCTCACTTCCGACGGTATTGCAGGACCCAAAACGCTTTCAGCAATGGGTTTACTCGATACTAATCAGATTGACAGTCCATTATATTTCGAAAAAAGATATATGGACAAAGACGAGTACTATGCAGGACCCACGCAAAAGCAATGGGTATTTTTGCACCACACTGCCGGATGGCACAATCCACTGAACGTGGTAAGCAGTTGGAACAACGATACCAGGGGGCTGATTGCCACGGAATTTGTACTTGGCGGACAAAGCATCACGAACAACGATAATAGTTACGATGGTATGGCAGTGCAAGCTTTCCCGGAAGGAGGATATGCATGGCATCTTGGAATAGGCAACAACGCAATGCACCGCAACTCGGTTGGTATTGAGTTGTGCAATTTCAGTTGGGTTAAAAACGGAAAGACGTACGTCAATTCACCTGTTGCAGCTTCTCAAATAGTAAACCTATCAAAACCATTCAGAGGGTTTAGCAGCTATCACCGCTACTCTGACAAACAGCTCGAAACATTGAAAAAGCTTTTATTGTTTATTGCAGACCGCGATTCTATCGATATTACCAAAGGATTACCGGAGCGGATCAAGCAAATAGGAGCTGATGCATTCGACGAGTGCAATATCGAAATGTGCTGCAAGAAACCGGGGTTATGGTCACACAGCAATGTGGACCGTGGAAAGTTCGATGTTTTCCCTCAACCGGAACTAATTGACATGTTGCTTTCGATGTAGAAGTTTAAGTCAGTATCGGTTTCTCTCTGCATCCCAATTCAATTCACTCAACGAGGATTCGGATGTTAACGGCTTTCGCAAATATTGATATGTCAACAGTTTATTTCATTATTGAATTTAGGATTACTCGCTGCGCTCGTGATCCCGTAAGGGGGGGGGAGAATCAACCATCTGAAAAAAACCTGCTTTGCAGGTTTGGTTTTTTATTGATTTAGCGATTGCAAATAAATTTGCATCGCTAACCAATAAAAAATGACCCTAACGGGTCATTTCCAGATGATTGCGGAGAAAGAGGGATTCGAACCCCCGGTCCGGTTGCCCGGACAACGGTTTTCAAGACCGCCGCATTCGACCGCTCTGCCATTTCTCCGCTGCAAAAGTA
>ENA-UPTA01006584-UPTA01006584.1-activated-sludge-metagenome-genome-assembly--contig:-NODE-6584-length-10221-cov-8.078497_pt1 | contig 10221 bp, 9 predicted proteins | sample MGYA00238184_ERZ773361 | MGnify/ENA primary metagenome ERZ773361 (study PRJEB29100, sample SAMN05720205) | activated sludge metagenome | isolation source: anaerobic digester from wastewater...
ATACCTGGACTTGTACTTGCCATGCTCATATCAACTCCTATTTCCATACTTCTGGGGATTCTTTGTGGAAGTGTCCTCAACAGAGCTAAGGGAAGAGAAATGGCAACGTCGTACATACTGGGTTTTTTCATTAATGGTGTTTATCAGCTTGTTGTTCTTTATTTCATGGGAGGGATAATTCCTGTAAAAAGCCCTTCTCTGGTTCTTTCAAGAGGATACGGCATAAGAAACACCGTCGCTCTTGACGGTGTCAGACAGGTATTTGACAATATGATTCCATTAAAGATAGGAGAGATTTCCATACCTCTGGGCACTTTTTTCATCATAGCTTTGCTATGCTTATTCATAATGTGGTTCAGAAAGACCAAGCTTGGGCAGGATATGAGAGCCATAGCCCAGGATATGAAAGTTGCACAGTCCGCCGGCATACCTGTTGACCGTACGAGAATCATTTCGATAGTAATTTCAACGGTTCTGGCAGGATACGGACAGATAATCTTTCTTCAGAACATGGGTACATTGAGTACTTACAACAGCCATGACCAGACCGGAGTATTTTCAATAGCCGCCATACTTATAGGCGGTGCAACGGTTTCCAGAGCAACCATTCCGAATGTGTTCATAGGAGTAATACTTTTTCACATGATGTTTGTTGTTTCTCCTATGGCAGGAAAGAATCTCATCGGACAGGCAATGCTGGGTGAATATTTCAGGCAGTTTATTTCTTATGGAATAATAGCTATTGCGCTGGTTCTTCATGCATGGAGGCGTCAGAAAGATAAAGAAATGGAAAGAAGAAGTCTTAGAGGCGTGAAAGCAGAAAAACAGCCTCAGGCTGAGAAATAAGGCAGAGGAGGCTATTATTGTGAAAAGAACAGTTTTTATACTTATTCTGATAGCACTTCTTGTGTTGTTAGGAGTTTGGATGTTTGTCCTTGGAAGACAGCGTACAGTTGTTATGAGAAATGAAGATATTGATAGGCATGGTATCACATATGAAGCCGCACAGATTGTAGGAATTTCTTTTGACGGAGCTGCGGAAACAGAAATCACATATGACGATGCTGCCGTATTTTATCTGGTAGGCTCTTCACATAAGTTAAAACTAAGAGTTGCCGATGAGGACGGAAATACTTTGCGTGTTGTTGAAAAAACTATAAAGCTTGATCTTTCAAAGAACATAACTGTTGATATTCCGGAGCTTTTGGAAAACAAGGAAGAATTGATAAAGCTTACCGGAAAGATGTGGTGAAATTATTCCAGAGCCTGAGTAATGATAAGGCTCTGGAATTTTTTAGTAAGGATGACCTGTATTTCCAAACATTTTTCTTCTCTTTTTTCTATCTTTCGCAGCTACAAGCCGTATTATAACGTTCTGTTCTGTCATAAGTAAACATCCTCTCTTCTATGTTTTAAAAGCGGTAGTTTGGATCTTATTTCTGATATAAGCTCAAGGTCAAGCTCAACATTTAAGATTCCGTTTTCATACTCCAGGGAGCCTAATACCTTTCCCCATGGGTCTATGGCCATTGAATGTCCGTACGAATGATAAGTAAAGGAGGAGTTTAAGGCAGTTGAGCAGGCGCATACAAAAAGCTGGTTATCCAATGCTCTGCTCCGCATAGTCAACTCCCAGTGTGCCGGACCGGTTATGTTATTGAAGGCAGCAGGAATAAAAACTATCTGTGCCCCCATAAGGGCCATCTTTCTCGTAAGCTCAGGAAATCTTGCATCATAGCATATACAAATGCCTATCGGACAAATATCTGTATCGATAACCGTTGCTGAGTTTCCCGGCGAAAGCACTATGGACTCTTTAAAAGTAACCTCATCGCCTTCTCTTCGAAGGTTTACATCAAAAAGATGAACTTTACGGTGTTTACCAATGATCTTTCCTTCTTTGGAAAATATAAAAGATGTGTTAAATATCTTTCCACTATCGTTTTCGGGAATAGAGCCTCCTATAAGAACGGTAGAGTATTCCTTTGCAAGAGATGAAAGATATTTAATCGTTATGCCGGAATCTTCTGATTCTGAAAAATCTTTAAAACAGCTTATATCGTAAGGACAGTTAAACATTTCTCCGAGAACGGTGAAGTCAGGAGCAAAATCTTTTATTTTTTTCATCTGTTCAGATAAGTTTGAAAGGTTACTTTCTTTTCTGTCAGAAACATCAAGCTGTAGAATTGACACGTGTACATTTTTCATAAATACCTCCTATACAGCCGGCTTTAGGTTGAATATTGCATAAAACCGTCAAATCTGTGTAAAACAGACTATAAATACTTGTACATTCCCTAAAAAATGTTTTTTGAAAAAAGCTTTTAAGTTGATATAATTATAGCATGAAAAATATTTCATAAAATAGGGGGAGTAGTATGAAAACCATACCCAGCGATATTGAGATTGCCCAAAGCTGCAAAATGAAGGATATACACACCATCGCAGCCCAAGCCTGTATACTCGAAAATGAGATAGAGCCGTACGGAAAGTATAAAGCAAAACTTTCGCTTGATATACTTAAGAGGCTGAGCAGCAAGCCGGATGGAAAATTAGTACTTGTAAGTGCTATAACTCCTACTCCTGCGGGAGAAGGAAAATCTACGACTACGGTTGGTCTGGGTCAGGCACTTAATAAAATCGGCAAAAAAGCTGTTATTGCATTACGTGAACCTTCTCTCGGTCCGGTTTTCGGTGTTAAGGGCGGAGCAGCTGGCGGAGGATACTCGCAGGTTGTGCCAATGGAAGATATAAACCTTCACTTTACAGGGGATATACATGCTGTGACGGCAGCTAATAACCTTCTTTCCGCACTGATAGATAATCATATATTCCATGGAAACTCACTTAATATAGATCTTAGAGAGGTTATCTGGAAAAGATGCCTTGATATGAACGATAGAGTCCTCAGAGAGATAATAGTAGGAATAGGACCCAAGAGCAATGGTTTTTTAAGACAGGATTATTTTATGATCACCGCAGCTTCGGAAATAATGGCAATTCTTTGTCTTGCCACAGATATGGAAGATCTTAAGCAAAGACTCGGTAATATTGTTGTAGCATACGATGCAGACGGTAAACCTGTAACGGCAAGAGATCTCAATGCACAGGGGGCATTAGCCCTTCTGTTAAAAGAAGCCATAAAGCCTAATCTTGTCCAGACTCTGGAAAATACTCCCGCTATAGTTCATGGAGGGCCTTTTGCTAATATTGCTCACGGTTGCAACAGCATACTGGCCACAAAAATGGGTCTTAAGCTTGGTGAGTATCTTATAACCGAAGCCGGATTCGGTGCTGATCTGGGAGGAGAAAAATTTCTTGATATAAAGTGCCGCTATGGAGGGCTTAATCCTTCGGCTGTTGTGCTTGTCGCAACCATAAGAGCACTGAAAATGCACGGGGGAGTACCAAAGACAGAACTTGAGACGGAGAATGTTCAGGCTGTGCAAAAAGGTTTTGCCAATCTCAGAAAGCAGGTCGAAAATATAAGAAAGTTCAATCTCCCTGTTTTGGTTGCCATAAATAAATTTTCGGCTGATACAGATGCTGAAATACAAGCGTTGGAAGAGATGTGCAGATCACAGAATATAGAAGTGGTTTTAAACGAATGTTGGGAAAAAGGCGGGGAAGGCGGAATTGAGATGGCTGAAAAACTCGTTGAGATGGTTCAATCCGGAACTGGTGGGTACAAGCCTTTATATGATCTTAGTAGTAGTCTGCAGCAGAAGGTCGAAACCATTGCACAAAGCATATATGGAGCTGACAGTGTGGTTTTTTCGGCACAGGCAAGGAAAGAGATCAAAAAGCTTGAAAAATACGGATATGATAAACTTCCGGTATGTATGGCAAAGACACAGTACTCTCTTTCAGACAATCCTGATCTTTTAGGGGAACCCAAGGGATTCAAAATAACTGTAAAAGACGTGAGGGTATCTGCAGGAGCCGGATTTGTGGTTTGTCTTACGGGGGATATAATGACCATGCCCGGACTTCCTAAAATTCCTGCGGCAAATGTTATGGATATCGATAAAGATGGTAAGATTACCGGATTATTCTGAAAAGGAGTTGTTCTAAGTGGAAAAAATAATAGTTAACGGTGGCAGACTTAAAATAGAAGACGTAGTTAATGTAGCAAGGTTTATGTACGAGGTTGGAATATCGCAGGAGGCATTGGAGAAGATTTCAAAAGCCAGAAGTGTGGTTGATAGATATGTACAGGAAGAAAGAATCGTTTACGGCCTCACCACGGGTTTTGGAAAGTTTTGTGATGTTTATATTTCAAAAGAACAGAGCATTCAGCTTCAGAAAAATCTTATAATGAGTCATTCTTGCGGTGTAGGCGATCCTCTTGACCAAGAAGTAGTAAGAGCGCTAATGCTTTTAAGAGTCAATGCTCTTTCTGTTGGTTATTCAGGAATAAGAGCCTCAACAGTTCAGACGCTCATAGATATGATAAATAAAAATGTGGTTCCTGTTATTCCTGAAAAAGGTTCACTGGGTGCATCCGGTGACCTTGCTCCCCTGTCGCATATGGTTCTTACTATGATGGGTATGGGAGAGGCTTTTTACAAAAATCAAAGGATGGACTCCGAAAAGGCTATGAAGCTTGCAGGTATAGAGCCTGTGGAGCTGACATCCAAGGAAGGGCTTGCGCTTATAAACGGTACCCAGGTAATGACTGCTATAGCTGCATTGGCGGTGTATGATGCCGAAAATCTTTCTAAAAGTGCGGATATTGTATCTTCAATAACCATACAAGCTCTTAAGGGAATAGTACAAGCCTTTGATCCTAAGGTACACGATATAAGAAATCAGCAAGGTCAGATAAAGTGCGCTGCCAATCTCAGAAAACTTCTCCAAGGCAGTAAACTTACCACGAATCAGGGTGAGGAAAGAGTGCAGGATCCTTATACTTTAAGATGCATTCCTCAGATACACGGAGCAAGCAAGGATGCTGTAGAGTATGTCAGAACCATTGTCGAAAGGGAGATAAATGCAGTTACCGATAATCCGCTTATATTTGCTGAGGAAGACCAGGTTATTTCCGGAGGTAACTTCCACGGTCAGCCTATAGCTCTGGCAATGGACTTTTTAGCTATAGCCCTTTCTGAGTTTGCAAATGTATCCGAAAGAAGGATAGAACGTTTGGTTAACCCACAGTTGAGTCAGCTTCCGGCTTTTCTTACAAAAAACGGTGGACTTAACTCAGGTTTTATGATAACTCAGTATGCGGCAGCGGCACTCGTATCCGAAAATAAGGTGCTTGCACATCCTGCCAGCGTCGACTCGATTCCTTCTTCGGCCAATCAGGAGGATCATGTCAGTATGGGAACCATAGCTGCAAGAAAAGCAAGGAATATTTTATTTAATGTTACCAATGTTCTTGCAATAGAACTTATGGCATCGCTTCAGGCTATCGATATCCAGGAAGCTGCCGGGAAACTCTCACCTGTCACCAGAGAGGTTTACAATATCTGTCGTGAGCAGATAAAAGCAGTAGACAAGGACAGAGTAATGTATACCGATATAAGCAGCGCATACCGCATATTGAAAAGTGGTGCTATTGTTGCTGAAAGTAAAAAAATATTAGGGGAGATTTATTAAAACGGGGGTGGAGAATGCAGGACTACATTAACAGCAGCATTGAAAAAAGCATGAAGATAAAATTGGAGGATAAGCTTCCTCCAATGAGTGATTTTGTGCCTGGAATAAGGAGGGCACCGAAAAGGCAGTCCAATCTGACTACTGAACAGAAAGTACTTGCAGTGAAAAATGCTTTGAGATATATCCCTCTGCAGTTTCATGATCAGATGATGCAGGAGTTTCTGCAGGAACTTGAAACAACCGGCAGGATATACGGCTACAGATACAGACCAGCAGGTAATATAAAAGCTCTTCCGATTAATGAATATGAGGGAAAATGTCTTGAAGGAAAAGCTTTTCAGTTTATGATTGATAATAACCTTGATTTCGATGTTGCCCTGTATCCGTATGAACTGGTAACCTACGGCGAGACTGGTCAAGTATGTCAGAACTGGATGCAGTACAGACTAATAAAAAAGTATCTCCAGGAACTCACTAAGGATACAACTCTTGTGGTAGAATCGGGGCATCCGCTTGGTTTATTCCGTTCTCATGAGTATGCACCAAGGGTTATAATAACAAACGGACTTATGGTGGGAATGTTTGATAATCAAAATGATTTTAATGTTTCTGCTGCACTGGGTGTTGCCAATTACGGACAGATGACGGCCGGCGGATGGATGTACATAGGACCGCAGGGTATTGTTCACGGCACATTCAATACCATTCTCAATGCAGGAAGGCTTAAGCTGGGTATAGCACACGATAAAGATCTTAAGGGAAAGCTTTTTGTTTCTTCAGGCTTGGGAGGAATGAGCGGTGCCCAGGGAAAAGCAGGGGTAATAGCAAATGCAGTTGCTATAATTGCCGAGGTTGACATATCCAGAGTAAATACAAGGAAGGAACAGGGTTGGATCGATGAATGCGTTAGCGGATGTAAAGAAGCCTTTGAACTTGCACACAAGTATTTATCTGCTGGTCAGGCAAAGGCGATAGCGTATTATGGAAATATTGTAGATCTTCTGGAATATGCCGTCAAAAATAATATACATATAGACCTTCTTTCTGATCAGACTTCCTGTCATGCGGTGTATGACGGAGGGTACTGCCCTGCAGGAATAGATTTTGAGCAGCGTACATTTTTACTCCGAGAAAACAAAAATAAGTTTACAGAGCTTGTAAATCAAAGTCTAAAACGTCATTTTGAAGCTATAAAAGCATTGACAAAAAACGGAACTTATTTTTTTGATTATGGGAACAGCTTTATGAAAGCGGTTTTTGATGCCGGAGTAAAGGAGATATCCAAAAACGGTATAGATGAAAAAGATGGTTTTATCTTTCCTTCTTATGTTGAAGATATACTGGGACCAGAGTTGTTTGATTACGGTTACGGACCGTTCAGATGGGTTTGTCTCAGCAATGATCCTCATGATCTTGAAAAAACCGATAAAGCAGCTATGGACTGTATAGATCCAAACAGAAGAGGTCAGGACAGGGATAACTACATATGGATAAGAGATGCTCAGAAAAATAAGCTTGTAGTCGGAAGTCAGGCCAGAATACTTTATCAGGATGCAGCGGGCAGAACAAGGATAGCTCTTAAATTTAACCAGATGGTAAGAGATGGTGAAATAGGTCCGGTGATGATCGGACGTGACCATCATGATACAGGCGGAACAGATTCTCCGTTCAGGGAAACATCAAATATAAAAGACGGTTCCAATGTAATGGCGGATATGGCAACTCAATGTTATGCCGGAAATGCCGCTAGGGGAATGAGTCTTATTGCTCTTCATAATGGAGGAGGAGTAGGAATAGGCAAGTCTATTAACGGAGGTTTTGGACTTTTACTTGATGGAAGTGAGAAAACAGATGAAAAAATAAAAATGGCAATCCCGTGGGACGTAATGGGCGGAGTAGCCCGCAGAGCGTGGGCAAGGAATAAGAACTCAATATCAACATGTATGGAGTACAACCAGTGCAGTTCATCTGATCACATAACTCTTCCGTACATTGCAGATGAAGAAAAAATAAGAAAGCTGATAAAATAATAAGAAAGCCGGATATCCGGCTTTCTTTGTTGTATTCAGAGTGTATGTTTTATGAGTCTGTCGACTCGAAATTCCAACGATGCTTTTTCATATCGATTCTACCATCTTGTGTAAAAGTAATACCTTCGTCTGAAAGGAGCTGTTTTTGAATCTGAGAGTCCCCAAAGACATAAAATGGAGAAAGAGTTCCTTTGCTGTTTACAACCCTATGGCACGCAAGTCCAAGCTGCTCAGGTGCACATCTCATAGCCCAGCCGACGGCCCTTGCTCCTCTAGGTTTTCCCAAGATAAGAGCTATCTGTCCGTATGTGGCAACTTTGCCTTGAGGTATTTTAGAGACAATAGAGTAGACTTGCTTGAAAAAACCGGGATCGTTTTGCATGGTATCCTCCGTCAGCATGCACGCGGAATAAAATTTTTAACATAAGACAAACTTATAATTTTTCCTGTTTGGCTTTCAACAGTCATACCTATTTTATAAAGTATCTTCAGAGAAAAGATGTTTTCACAGTGACATTTGGCTTTTACAGCAGAAACTGCAGGATTGCCGAGCATGAATGAAAATATAGTTGAGACTGCTTCAAAACCATAGCCTTTGTTTCTCTGATCAGGTACTATTCCGTAATCTATTGTGAGTATTCCGTTTTTGTCAGGAGGTTCCCTGAAGCCCACATCTCCGATTATTAATCTATTATGCCGGAGAATAACCATCCATATGCCGTAGATATCATAGGAAGGATTGGTGCAAAGCAATTTTTCCATGGAAAAAAGTTCTGTCATTATATCTATAGTCGGCCAGTAAGGGCTGCATTGCCAACCAAGAAAGCTCGTAGTATCAAAGTTGTTTTCCATAAAAAGCCTTACTGTCTTTAAATCCATGGTTGAAAGAATAAGATTTTCAGTTTTGATTAGAGTATTCACAAGCCACTTCTTTTTTCCTGATAGGAGAGTATAAAAATTCTATCACATAATGCTTAATCAAAAAAAACAAAAATCTATAAATTAAGTTGACTTTTGCATTATAATTTGTTAAAATTATTGAAAATCTTAAAAGGGAAGGATCGTTATGGTTTTATCTTTAATCAGACCGGGTTTTGCAGAAGAACTTAATTTTAATATATGTGTAATGGTCATTACCAACAGCGCCGGCAGTCGCTGTGTCTTCTGACATATTCCAAATTGCCGGTGCTTATAATAAGCACCGGTTTTTATTTATATGAGGTGATTTATGAGTATATTAAGCACCAAAAAACTTTCAAAAAGTTTTATGGTAAAAATCAAAAAGCCTGGGTTCAAGGAAAGTCTTAAAAGTATATTTTCTCCTGTTATGAATGAAGTCAACGCATTAAGCAATGTTTCGCTTAACGTTGATGAAGGAGAGGCAGTTGCATTTATAGGACCCAACGGCGCAGGAAAATCAACTACTATTAAAATGCTTACCGGAATTCTTGTACCGACAAGCGGAGATATAAGTGTTCTGGGTTTATGTCCATATAAAGACAGAGTGAAGCTTTCATATAAAATAGGAACTGTTTTTGGACAGAAGTCTCAGCTTTGGTTTCATCTACCTGCTCATGATACGTTTGACCTGATGGCGGATATATACGAGATAGACAGAGTAGAGTATAAGTACCGTCTAAAGAGAATAATTGCAGATTTTCAACTTGAAGAAATAATGAATATTCCTGTGAGGAAGCTGTCTCTGGGTCAGCGGATAAGATGTGAAATAGCGGTCAGCATTCTTCATGAACCAAAGATTCTTTTCCTTGACGAACCTACAATAGGGCTGGATGTAGTTGTAAAAAACCAGATACGCGAGCTTATACATGATATGAACCGTAAAACCGGTATGACAGTTTTTCTTACAAGCCATGATGTGGGGGACATTGAAAAGTTATGTAAGAGGATACTTATAATAGACAAAGGGAAAGTGATTCTTGAAAGCACAACTTACAGACTTAAGCATGAATTTTTGAAAAAAAAGATTCTTTCGCTCAAGCTTGACAGCGAGTATATACCCCAGCATGACGGAATAAGCGTTCTAAAATCAAAAGGTACAGGGTTAAAGCTGTCGGTTGACACATCAAAAGTTCAGATACAGTATGTTATACAAAATATTCTGTCTCGAACTGGCATTCAGGATATGAATATTTCAGATACGCCCATGGAAGATGTAATAAGAAAGATCTATACCGGAGATGATTCAGATGGCCAAACTCAAGAAGTACTTTAAAATTTTCAGTATCACATTTTTAAACGATATAAAGTACTCCAAAAACTTTATAAGCCAGTTTCTTTTCTTCGGACTTTTCATCTATGTTTTTTCACAGCTATGGAGTGCGGTCTATTCAGAAAGGACAAGCATCGAAGGATTTGACTTTTACAAAATGCTTTGGTATTTCATGTTTACAGAATCTATAATGCTTTCAAGGCCTGCTCTGCACAGAGAGATGTCTGATGCCATAAAATCGGGCGATATCGTTTATACTTTAAACAAGCCGTACTCATATATTTTGTTTTGCTACAGCAAGTTTATGTCATCAGCGCTTGTAAGAATGTTTATAAATATGGTTGTCGGATCTTTGCT
>ENA-UPTA01006585-UPTA01006585.1-activated-sludge-metagenome-genome-assembly--contig:-NODE-6585-length-10221-cov-5.363171_pt1 | contig 10221 bp, 8 predicted proteins | sample MGYA00238184_ERZ773361 | MGnify/ENA primary metagenome ERZ773361 (study PRJEB29100, sample SAMN05720205) | activated sludge metagenome | isolation source: anaerobic digester from wastewater...
AGTTTGTTGGCTTTATGCACAAGTTCTTTCGTTGTTTTCTTCAATGCTGCTTCTATGTGCCTGCGTTCCTTGATTTCTTTTGACAAGAGTTTGTTTTTATATGACAAATCGGCAGTTCGTTCCTGGACCAATTTCTCCAGCAGAAATTTAGCCTGTTTCCGTTCCGTAATATCCGTGTGGGTACCAATGACGCGCTTCGGTTTTCCATCTTCGGTCCATTCAATGATCTTTCCGCGACTGAGAATCCACTTATAGGAGCCGTCTTTACACTTGAGGCGATGCTCGTTCTGATAAATTTCGGTATCCCCTTGCAAATGCCGCTCAAAAAAATCGTATGCTGCAGCGAGATCTTCCGGGTGTACACGAGACTCCCATTCTGCAAAAGAGTCCCCGATTTCATGACTGGCATAACCGAGCATGGCTTTCCATTGATCGGAAAAGAAAACACGCTTTGTGACGACATCAAAATCCCAGACCCCGTCTCCAGCGCCATACAGGGCAAACTGCCACCTCGCCTCACTTTTACGTAAAGCCTCTTCACTCTGTTTGTGCGCCGTCTGATCCAACATGACGGTAAGAAGATAATTCACACCCTGGTTTTCAATAAGTTCACCGGAAAAAAGACCATCGAGAATCTTTCCGTCCTTGCATCTGACTTTCATTTCAAGATTGGTAATTTGTCCTTCATTCAGCAGTTTTTTCAAGGCCTCCTTTGGCTGCTCCGGTTCGCAAAAAAGCCCGAGTTCACAAGAGGTCCTGCCGATGATTTCAGTTCGAGCATAACCCAGGAGATTCAGGAAAGCGTTATTTACATCCGTGATTGTTTCTTCCGGTAATCTGGTCACAGCCATGGGGGAAGGATTGCTGTTAAACAGTTTATTAAACTTCTGCAGATTTTCCTGCTCTTTGCTGAGATCTTTGGAAATTACGAAAACGCAGTCCTGTCCATCCCATTTGCCGAACCAGACCCGTGTTTCCGCTGGAATGATTTTTCCCGCCTTGGTCTTTAATGGTAACGGACAAAAATCGAGATCACCTTTAAACATAGAGGCACAAATCTCTTCCGCCTCGCGACGATGCTCCGCATAATGCAGATCCATCACTTTCATATTCATGATTTCTCTGGAGCTGTAACCCAGTTTCTGTATCACAATCCGGTTTCCATGTATGATTTCCCCCGTGAGAGCGGCGACGACAATCATGTCATCCACGGCATTAAAAAATGAAATAAAGTTTTCCCGTATTGTCTGCAGGGTTGCTTCTGTCTCGATTCGCCGGGTGATATCACGGACAAATCCCGTGTGGATTGCTCGGCCGCCTTCCATGAAAATACCTGATGAAATCTCGACTGGAAAAACAGTGCCGTCTTTCTTCCGGTGAAGACGGAAAGGTACTATGCGGACGGATTCATCTATTGCCCGAATGGTCTCTTGCGGTTGCGCCGAAACATCAACACTGTTCATCTGCATGAACTCTTTCTGGGTATAGCCGTAAAGACGACACGCAGCGTCATTGCAAGCCATGATGCTTTTCGTCAGTTGATCAAAGATGAAAATGCAGTCCTGAGAAGTTTCAAACAGGGAGCGAAAACGGGCCTCACTTTTCCGCAGTGCATCTTCCGCAATTTTGTGTGCTGTAATGTCTCTTGAAATGCCGCAGAAGCCACTTATTTTTCCTGAATGATCCTTAAAAGGAGCTGTACTGGATGCGTGCCAATACCAGGTCCCGTCGGCATGTCTTATTCTGTATTCAATGCCTTCCTGGCGTTGTCCTGATTCCATCACGGACTTCAGCAATTCCCAGCAGGCCGGGATGTCTTGAGGATGGACGAATTCCTCGAATAATCTGCCAATCACGAGATTGGTTGGATGACCCAGCAGTCTTGTCCATGCAGGTGAAACATATATAAATTCACCGTATAAGGTTATTGCATAGACGATATCATGACTGTTTTCCGTTAAGAGGCGAAAGAGATTTTCGCTTTCAATCGACGCTTGTTTCATACGTTTAGTTCCCGCAGTGTTCTTTCGTAATTTTTTTCTTATTACCATGCAGTAATTTGCAACTGATTGCGTAGACCCATATGAGAATGATTGTGCAATAATCACCATTCTCTTATTAGCACCAAATTTAATGTTTAATCAAACCTTAACAGCGAAGATTAAACATTTTGGGTGACTTCATAAAATCAACACTGACATCCTCACTCCGGTTTGGAAGTTAGGCGGATTAATATTCAGGATGTTTTTGCATGAACGATTTTGATGGCGTATTGAGATGCCTGTGCCCGGCTGTTTTTAGAACGCTTGCAACGGAGGTCGTGATGAACCGACAGAAAAACAGGGGAGTCCTTGTCATCGGTATCTCGCTGGTTTTGTCTTCCCGATTCCGGCCACCTGGTTTTATGGCTGACCGAAAAGGCTCCACAGGGTAGAATTCCCCCTGCAGCTAAATGAGAATAAATCATAATCAATTCATCAAGATAGGTTTCTTCACGAATTAAATTGGCCTAATCGGCTTTTTAAAAGTATGTTTCCCCGCAAAAAGGAGTATAGTGACGGTAAAGTTGTTTTGAGATGTAAGATCCGGACGGATCCTTTACATGACATCAGGCCTTGGTGGGCAGTCGCTACCTCCAAAAAAGATTTCATTTTGAATCCCTTTCTAAACCGGCTGCCGAATATTGATAAACCGACGCCGCCTGAATCCGGATTTGAGACGGGTCATATCGGATTATCAAATAATATCCTAATGATAAGGAGATAAAACATGTCAGTGGCTGGGGACGATATTGATGCGTATTGTACAAAATGTAAACTTTTACTGACCCACACGGTGCTCTCCGAAACAGGCGGCATCGCACGGAATGTCCAGTGTAAAACCTGCGGTGCGCAGCATAAATACAGACGGGCGCCGGGGGCACGCAAAGCGTCCGGCTCCTTACGCACTATCCTGTCCGAACGCCTGGGGTTAAACGCCGCGGGCAAACAACCTGTGAGCGCGACGACGCTCTGGGAGATTAAGAACCAGGACATGCTCCCTCATGCTGCCGTCAGGGAATATAGTATGCAAGACAGATACAAATACATGGATGTGATTCAGCATCCTACATTCGGTCTGGGGTTTGTGGAAAAAATCAGATCGGAAACAAGTATGAAAGTGCTGTTCAGGGATGCCGTCAAGCTGATGGCGATGAACATCCGTTAGCGGTTCGGGCGTGCATCATGGGTAAAATTTATAATACTTGACATTGTGGGGAATAACATGTAAAAGATGTTCGCAAATTGTATCCTTCTGATTTAATCGGATTGGGTACGTAAATAGTTGGATATAGACATTTGAAGTGCAAGGGCAGGCCGCCAAGCTTTTAAGAGTCTTGGCGGCCTTTTTGTTTCGTCTGCTTCATCCGACTGAAAATAATATGAAAGGAGGATGCGATAAGATGGCAGAAGGTAAAGTGAAGTGGTTCAATGAGCAGAAAGGTTTCGGCTTCATTGAAAAGGATAATGGCGAAGATTTGTTCGTTCATTTCAGTGCGATCCAGGCCGGTGGTTTTAAGACACTGTCTGAGGGGCAGCGGGTTAGTTTTGACGTCGTGCAGGGCAAAAAAGGCCCCGCGGCTGATAATGTAAAAGCGATTTAGTTTCAACAAGATAAGAGAAGGCATTTCCGGTCGTTTATGATACGGAAGTGCCTTTTTTTTACCGATTTAGATCAATTGAGAGCAGTGTATTGCGATGAAAACAAAATATACCTTTGAAAAACGGCAGAAGGAACTTGCCAAGCTCCAGAAGAAGGAGGCCAAGCGCGCAAAGCGCCAGGAGGCGAAGGAATCCGGTGACAAAAATGCCGATCCGGAACATGAAGACAAGGATACGGAAAGTTGAACGACCGTGATGCGTTCCCTGTTTGAAAGAATCGTCAAAACCAGCCCCTTCCATTTTTTGCTTTTCTGGGTCGTGAATCTTTACAGCTTGACCTTTAGAATCCGACTGAAAAACGAGGAGGCCTGGCTGATTCGTCTGAACGGGGGCGAGCGGGTACTCCTATGCACCTGGCACCAGCAGTTCTTTGCCGCCATACGGCCATTTCGACATTACAGACAGTTCAATCCCGCCCTGATGATCAGCAAAAGTGCCGACGGTGACATCGTTGCGGGCGTCGCTGGTAAGTGCGGCTGGCAGGCCGTCCGGGGTTCTTCTTCGCGAGGAGGCAAAGAAGGTTTACGCAGCATGATTGAACAACTCAAAAAGTCCGGTCTGGCGGCGCACATTGTTGACGGTCCAAGAGGACCCGCCGGGGAGGTCAAGGCCGGGGTCATTCAGTTGGCCCATTCGGCCGATGCGCTGATCGTGCCCTTTTATGTTTGCGCCGACCGGGCCTGGCACTTCAACAGTTGGGACCGGTTCCTCCTGCCGAAACCTTTTGCAACGGTCACTTTGTCGTTCGGCGATGCCATAAAATTACCGCCGTTCAGTGATCGGAACATGTTTGAATGTCAGAAATCGGATCTGGAAAAAACCATGCTTCCCTTTTTGCATCGGGATACAAGCACGCAGTAATACTTCACATCAGCATAGAAATCCGCCTGCTCTCCATTTCGACCCATTCCTGGCTCGGTTAAACCGTTGAAAGAAATCACAGCGCACACGCATTTAGAAAGATTTCTTGTCGCTTCCACCCTTTGAAGTGACAAGCTGAGGAGCTTTAAGCAAGGTGGAAACTGCTGGAAGAAATCGCACGCCAGGCCAAAGGGTAATTAGAATATAGCGATTTATATTGGGCAAATATCAGAGAGATTCGTCTGGCGAAAAAGGCGGTAGTGATTTAATATCTTGCGGAAAAAAACGGTCCCTTTTTTCGATGGATATCTTTGCTCACCGGCCGGGTAAAATGATGGAAAAGAGGGAATAAAGGGGGCTGAATCATGACCATGGAACTGGGGCTTTTGTTGCTGGAGTCCATCCTGCTTGTGGTGACCATCATCCTGCTCGTTTACAGCATTAATGAGGGAAAACAGCGAGACAGCCTGCTCAAGGAAATGGGTCGGGCGACCAGGATTCTGACCCGGCAGGAATACTTTTTTACCCTTTTGGATACCATGCTCGATGCCCGGCGGGAAATCATCGGCTGCATTACGGGAAGCCCCCCGTCTGCCGTCGATGTAAAGATGACGCGGGATGTTGCGGCAGCGATAGAGCGAATGGTTAAAAAAGGCGTGCGCGTTCGGTACCTTTTGCCGAAGTATCCCGATCGCCTTCAGGTCGGCGTCCAATATACAAAGGCCGGTGCAGAGGTCCATTTTAGCAGTTGTGCAATGGTCCATTCATTGAGGTACAGTATAATTGACGAAAGGGTTATCGTGCTTGGCATTCCCGAAAGCACGGGCGAAAGGGAAGCGACTCAAAAAGGGTATAAAATACCATCGGAAGAGTTGTCCGTGATTCTGAAGAACTATTTCAACACCTGCGAACAGCAGGTGACAATAAAAGATTATCTCAAGGAAATCATTGACCACACTGGGGCGACACCGGCGCACCTTGCCCGGGAGTATCATGTGGCGGAGCAGGATCTGGCCGAGCTTCTGCGGTAAATTCAGGACTGCCGGGCGGCGTCACCAATTACAGGGTGAATTTCCCCCTGTTCGGCCGCTTCAAAATGACCTTTCCCTTTTTTGCCGGTTTTCCCGAATGTGACGTATGGCATGTCATCAGGAAATAATGAATGAGATTGGTCATATACAGGGGGTAACAGAGGATAAAAAAGGCAGGATTTCTCCCTGCAGTCGAAATGACCAAAGAAATACAAACTCAAATATCATGCCGGACTTGATCCGGCATCCATTGGCAGGGTGTATCGTACCGGAAATGGATTCCGGGTCGCGCTAGTGCTTGCCCGGAATGACAAATCGATGTGTTATTCTGTCTCCTGACTCCCGTCTCCCGACTTCTATTCTTTCCTGTACAGCCCGCTGAGCTGGCCGCAGGCGGCGAGGATGTCGCTCCCCTTGCTGGCGCGGAGTATTGCCGTGTAGTGGTGTTTGGCCAGAAACAATTGGAAGGCGGCAACGGCTTCCGCGGCGGGGCTTTTGAAGGGGGAGTTGGGATATTCGTTGAAGGCGATCAGGTTCAGCTTGCAGCGGGTACCCTTGAGAAGCCGGACAAGCTTGCCCGCGTCCTCCAGAGAATCGTTGACGCCGCCGATGAGGATGTATTCGAAGGTGACCATCCGCCGTCCCGGCATGGGGTAGTCCCGGCAGGCGGCGAAGAGTTCCGCCAGGGGGTACCTGCGGTTGATCGGCATCAAGTCGCTGCGGAGTCCGTCCTCAGGGGCGTTTAAAGACACGGCGATGTTCACGCAGACATCTTCCCCGAGTCTCAGGATCATCGGGGCCAGGCCGCAGGTGGACAGGGTGACCTTTCGGCTGGAAAATCCGAGGGCGTGGTCCGATGTGAGGATCCGGATCGCCCTGACGACGTTATCGTAGTTGTCCAGGGGTTCTCCCATCCCCATGAGGACGATGTTCTTTATTTCCGGCCCTTCAGGCATTTCAGCCTTAAGGGAGGTTACCTGACCAACGATTTCTGACGGGAGGAGATTACGGGTGAGACCCTGTTTTCCTGTGAGGCAGAAGCGGCAGCCCATACGGCAGCCGACCTGGGTAGACACACAGACCGTCCAGTGTGTTTTGCCGGGGATGAGGACACTTTCGACATAATTTCCGTCCGTTAGCTCGAACAGCACCTTCTTGGTCGTATCTTTGGCCGTCTGGGTCTTGACGATACGGGGTGAGTCGATGAGGACGCGCCGGGCAAGCTCTTCCCGGAATTCCCGGGACAGGGTCGTCATCTGATCGACGGACGTGGCCCCCTCCTGGTAGAGACACTTCACGATCTGCCGGGCCCGGTAGCGCTCCTTCCCCAACCCGGCGATGAAGGCCTCCAGTTCAGGGAGGGGCATGTCTTTCAGGTTGGGGAGTCCGGCTTTTTCCATCTACAGCAGTTTCCCCAGGCGTTCGGCTATGGCGTCAATAAAGCCTTCCGTATTGACTTTCCGGTTGGTCGGATTGGGTTCTGCAACAAGCAGGAGGTCGCCGGTCATGACGCCTTCCTCGACCGTGGTAAGGGCCGCCTTTTCCAGGCAATCGGCGAAACGCATGACCTCGGGTGTCCCGTCCAGCTCGCCCCGTTTACGCAGCGCCCCGGTCCAGGCAAAGATCAGGGCCATCGAGTTGGAAGACGTCTCCTCGCCTTTTAGGTGTTTGTAATAATGTTTCTGAACCGTGCCGTGGGCCGCCTCGTATTCGTAATATCCGTTGGGGGAGACGAGGACCGAAGTCATCATGGCGAGGCTCCCGTTAGCGGAGGCGATCATGTCCGACATGACGTCCCCGTCGTAGTTTTTAACCGCCCAGAGGATGCCGCCCTCGGATTTCATGATTCGCGCGACGGCGTCGTCGATGAGAGTGAAGAAGTACTCGATGCCGGCGGCGGCGAATTTATCCTTCCAGTTCTGCTCAAACTCGTCGTCGAAGATCTTCCGGAAACGGGCGTCGTAGATTTTGGAAATGGTGTCCTTCGTGCTGAACCAGAGGTCGATTTTCTGGTCCAGGGCATAGGTAAAGCAGGCCTTGGCAAAGCTCAGGATGGATTCATCCGTGTTGTGGATGCCCTGGATGATGCCGGGGCCGCTGAAGTCCTTGATGGTCCGGCGCACCGGTTCGCCGCCGCCGACGGGGGTGAAGACCAGTTCCGCCTTGCCCGGTCCGGGGACACGGATTTCCGTATTGTTGTACACATCGCCGTAGGCGTGGCGGCCGATGGTGATGGGCTTCTTCCACGTGGAGACCGTCGGGCGGATGTTCTTGACCACAATCGGGGTCCGGAAGACGGTGCCGTCGAGCATGGCGCGGATCGTCCCGTTCGGGCTCTTCCAGGCCTGTTTCAGGTTGTATTCCTTGACCCGGTCCTCCGTCGGTGTGATGGTGGCGCATTTGACGCCGACACCGTATTTCATGATGGCCTTTGCCGCATCGACCGTCACCTGGTCGTCGGTGTCGTCGCGGTATTTGACATGCAGATCATAATATTCCAGGGGAATGTCGAGATAAGGAAAGATGAGCTTGTCCTTGACGAATTGCCACATGATCCGGGTCATTTCGTCGCCGTCCATTTCCACCAGCGTGGTTTTTACCTTAATCTTTTCCATATGTTGTCGATCTCCTGATCAGTTTATACAAATTTGCTCAGCCGTTTACGAGCGCAGGTTCAGGGCGCCTCCGGCCAGGATCATGGCCTTCTGCCGTTCCGAAAGATCGTAAACCGCCTCGAATTCCAGGTCCTTGGTGGTGTTCTTGACGATGAGCGGCCGGCTCCCGGCGATAATCTCCCGAATATCCAGGATTTCCAGAGCGTCTCCCTGATCGATCCGGTTATAATCTGCTTCATTCCTGAAGGTGAGCGGGAGAATGCCGAAATTGATGAGATTCGCCGTATGGATGCGTTCAAAGGACTTGGCGATGACGGCTTTCACGCCGAGGTACATGGGGCAGACGGCGGCGTGCTCACGGGAAGACCCCTGGCCGTAGGAGAGCCCCGCAACGATCACGTTGTGTTCCCCCTTGTCCCGGATTGCGGCGGCGCGTTTGGCAAAGTCTCCATCGACGGTTTCGAAAACAAAATCAGCATACCGGGGGATATTGGAGCGGTACTTCATCCGATCCCCGGCGGGGATGATGTGGTCCGTGGTGATCTTGTCTCCGACTTTCAGGGTGACTTGTCCTCGGATGGTTGTGGGTAGCGCGGTATTTATCGGCGGTGCGCCGATGTTCGGCCCCCGCAAAAGCTCTGTATCCTGTGCTTCCTCTCCTGAAACCGGCGGAATGATCATGCCGTCGTCAATGTGGAAAAGTTCCGGCATGGCCACTGCGGGGTAGGGCATGGGCAGTTCCCGGGGATCGGTGAAAGTGCCCGTGATGACCGCCGCCGCCGCCGTTTCGGGACTGACCAGATAAATCAGAGCGTCTTTTGTGCCCGAGCGGGCAAGAAAATTGCGGTTCGAGGTCCGCAAAGACACTCCTGCGCTCTGGGGGCTCTGGCTGTTGCCGATGCAGAAGCCGCAGGCGTTTTCCATGAGCCGGGCCCCGGCAGACAGCAGATCCGTTAAATAGCCGTCCCGGGAGAGGTTTTCCAGCACCTGTTTCGAACCCGGGGCGATGATGAAGCTCACCCGGGGATGGACAACCTTTCCCTTGAGAATTTTAGCAACCGTGACGAGATCCTTGTAGGAGGAGTTGGTGCAGCTTCCCAGGCAGACCTGATCGACCGGAATGTTTCCCATTTCCTTGACCGTGGCGATCTGGTCGGGACTGTGGGGTTTGGCCGTCAGAGGAACCAGTTCGTTCAGGTTGATCGTAACGGTTTTATCGTAAACGGCGTCCTCGTCGGCGGAAAGTGGTGTCCAGTCTGCGTCCCGGCCCTGGGCTTTCAGAAACGTCCGGGTCACATCGTCGCTGGGGAAAAGTGACGTTGTGACGCCGCATTCGGCCCCCATGTTGGTGATCGTCGCCCGCTCCGGTACGGTCAGATGTGCCAGGGCCTGCCCGCTGTATTCGAAGATGCAGCCGACATTCCCCTTTGTAGAAAAAATTTCCAGGACTTTCAGGATAATATCTTTGGAAGAAACCCAGGGTGGAAGCTTTCCCTCCAGGTTGATCCGGATGACCCGGGGGCAGGTGAGGTAGAAAGGTTCTCCCGCCATGGCCAGTGCCACGTCCAGGCCGCCGGCGCCGATGGCGATCATGCCGAGGGCGCCTCCCGTGGGGGTGTGGCTGTCGGACCCGATCAGGGTTTTTCCGGGTTTACCGAACCGCTCAAGGTGGACCTGATGGCAGATGCCGTTTCCCGCCCGGGACAGAAAAATTCCGAATTTCCGGGCCACCGAACGGAGATAACGGTGATCATCGGCGTTTTCGAAGCCGATCTGGACGGTGTTATGGTCGATGTAACTGACGGAGAGTTCTGTTTTTACCCGGGGGATGTTCATGGACTCGAACTGCAGGTACGCCATGGTGCCGGTCGCGTCCTGGGTCAGGGTCTGGTCGATCCGGACGGCGATTTCATTGCCGGGAACGTAGGTGCCGCTGACGAGATGCTGCTGCAATATTTTTTCCGTAAGGGTCTTGCCCATAGGTATTCGTCTCCCTGCTAACGGCGATAAGCC
>ENA-UPTA01006586-UPTA01006586.1-activated-sludge-metagenome-genome-assembly--contig:-NODE-6586-length-10220-cov-8.998721_pt1 | contig 10220 bp, 7 predicted proteins | sample MGYA00238184_ERZ773361 | MGnify/ENA primary metagenome ERZ773361 (study PRJEB29100, sample SAMN05720205) | activated sludge metagenome | isolation source: anaerobic digester from wastewater...
CAAAAAATACCTAAGAATTCGGTTAAGGTTTTCCGCACGGGCGAGGCGTTTTTCATTTAGAATAAGGGCATGGAATTCCCCCGTTTACGCGGCATTCTGTTTTTTACCCTGGCTGCAATCCTGCTGGCTTTCCAGGGCGATGCCCTGCATGTTTCTGCTGCCCAATCAGCCGGGGAGATCGTCCTTTCCGCGCCGGATATTTCCCGGTTCCCGCTGGTCAGTTTCAGCCTGGAGATGTTCGACAGTAATGGGAATTTCATTGCCGACCTCACTGCCGACCAGGTGAAGGTTCTGGAAGATGGTAGGCCATTGCCGCTGCAATCCCTGGAGCGGCAGGAACCGGGCATCCAGGTCATCCTGGCTTACAATCCGTCCAGCGCGTTTGCGACTGTTGCACCTGAGGGGAATTACTTTGCTTACATCCAGAAAACGATTGGTGTCTGGGCGCAGAACCAGCCGGCAGATACACCCAACACCCTGTCAATCACTTCCAACACCGGCATCCATGCTTCCTTATTGACTGATCCGGCAGTGTGGCAGCAGGCCATCAGCACCTTTCAACCCCAGATTACCAACACCGAAGGTAATCTGGTAAGCCTGACACTCGCCCTTGACCAGGCGACTGAACCGGTGCTGCGCCCTGGGATGAAAACAGTGATCTTTTACATCACCTCCCTGCTTCCGTCCAACCTTGAGCCCTCCATGCAAAACCAGGTTATCCGGGCAGCCCAAAGCGGTGTTCCGGTATTTGTGTGGCTGGTGGCGCCTGGCGGGGCAGCGGATACCCCTGCAGCAGAATCCTTGATCCAGCTGGCAGGCACCACGGGCGGAGAGTTCTATGTTGTCTCAACCAGCGAAGAGCTGCCCGGGTTTGACAGCTACCTGCAGCCGATGCGGTACAACTACCAGGCTGCCTACCAGTCACAGGCTGCCCAGAGCGGGACGCATTCCTTCACTTTGGAAATTGACCGGCAAGGTGCCATTACCAGCAGCGCCCAGCAAAATTTTTCCGTCACCCTCAACCCGCCATCGCCCATCTTCCTGGCGCCGCCGGCCAGCGTGCAGCGTGTATGGGCTGAAGGCAGTGACGGCAGGAAAGTGCTACAGCCTGAAGAATTGATCTTGAAATACCTGGTCGAATTTCCCGACGGATACACGCGCAGCCTGAAAGAAGCGGTTTTGTATGTTGACGGTGAGGTATTTATTCAGGATACCGAAGAACCGTTTGATTCTTTTGTGCTGCCCCTGGATGGATACCAGGATCAGCAGATGATCGAGGTGCAGGTTGAGGTGGTAGATATCCTGGGCTTGAGCCAGCGTAGCCTGGCAATCCCCATCATCATTGAATCAGAACCTTCTTTCAGCAACCTGTGGAAAAATCCCCGCAACCAGCTGTACCTCGGGCTGGGGATCGGGGGGCTGCTCCTGCTGGCCGGCGGGGTCATCCTGCTTATCCGGCTGCAGCGATCCGGCAGGATCCGCCTGGCGCAAAGGAAGCCGAAACAGGCACCCCGCAAGGGACGAAAACCAGCGCTCAACCGCAAACCCGCCCTCAAACATGGCTCCAAATCCGGATTGGGCAGGCAGGCAGCTCCGCCAGCCCCATTAATTTACCGTACCGCCCCACGCACGACCATCCCATTACCCCCGGGCGGGCAGAAGCCGCAGCCAGCTCCAGGAAGGCAGAAAGACTCAACTGGTAAAGCTGAACCGGTAGAGGCGCAGGAAAAAGCAGTTGCTTGTGCTCCTGCCAGGCTGGTCTGGTTGGGCGATGAAGGTACATCTGCAGAACGGGCTCCATTGATCCTGATGGAGGCCGAGGTGACCATTGGCAATGATGCCCGCCATGTCAGCCATTTTGTCGACTCCCCGGCGTTAAACCCCAGGCATGCCAGGCTGCAATGCAGCCCGGAGGGAGTCTGGCACCTTTCCGACTGCAAATCGATTGCCGGCACCTACCGCAATTATGACCCGGTTGGGACGCAGCCGGTGCCTTTGCGGCACGGCGATATCGTCCAGCTGGGCAGCCTTGCTTTCCGCTTTGAGGAAATGGAACCAAAAGAAATCCCCCACCCGGTTGTTGAAAGCGGGTAGGGGACGGAATATCCATCAAAATTTCCCGTTATACTTCTGCCAGTTTTGCCAGGAAGTGCCGCAGCAACGCAGGCGCTTCAACTACCTGTAGACCGCGGATCTTTTCGCTTTGTACAAAGACCTCCCTGGCAGTCTCGCCGACATAATCCAGGTGGCTGCGGGTGTACACCCGGCGTGGGATAGCAAGTCGCACCAGCTCCAGGTCCGGTACAACGTTTTCATTGGTAACCGGGTCAACATGCTCGAATGACAGACTGCCAATTTCCACCGTTCGCACCCCGCCTTCAATATAAAAAGAGTTTGCCAGGGCCACTCCCGGGAAGCGGGATGGGGAAATATGGGGAAGGACAGCACCGGCGTTGATGTACACAGCATGCCCACCGGTGGGGCGGTAGATCGGCATGCCTGCCTGTTCCAGCACATCGCCAAGATACTGTGTATGCAGGATGCGGTATTTCAGGTATTCCGCATCGGTTGCCTCGTAAAGCCCCTGGGCGATCGCTTCCAGGTCGCGCCCCGCCAGTCCGCCGTAGGTGATAAACCCTTCGTGCAGGATGAGCTTGCCAGAAAGCTGTTCAAACAGACCGGGGTCGCGCAGCCCGATGAACCCCCCGATATTGACGATGGCGTCTTTTTTGGCGCTCATGGTGCAGCCGTCGACCAGGGCGAAGATCTCGCGGCAGATTTCCTTGATGGACTTACCGGCGTATCCGGGTTCGCGCTGCTGGATGAAATAGGCATTCTCGGCAAAGCGGCAGGCATCGATGAAGAAGGGGATACCGTACTTGCGGTAAATATCAGCAGTGCCGCGGATGTTTTCCATGGAAACCGGCTGGCCGGCTGCCGTGTTGTTGGTAATGGTCAGCATCCCCAGCGGGATGTTCTCCCTGCCGGTCTGCTGGATGAATTCTTCCAGCTTTTTCAGGTCCATATTGCCCTTGAATGGTGCGTCCAGGCTGGTGTCGGCTGCCTCCGGCACTACCAGGTCGACCGGGCGGGCTTTGAGCTCCAGCAGGTTACCCATGGTGGTATCAAAATGGCGGTTGCTGGGAACCACATCGCCCGGCTTTACCATAACCGAGAAGAGGGCACCTTCTGCCGCCCTGCCCTGGTGGGTGGGGATGAACATGGGGAAGCCCATGATATCTTCGATCGCATCCTTAAGGCGGTAGTAGCTACGGGCGCCCGCATACGATTCATCACCCTGCATCATGGCGCTCCACTGTCGATCGCTCATGGCATTGGTGCCGCTGTCGGTCAATAAATCGATAAAGACATCATCCGCTTTGACCTTAAACAGGTTCAGGGATGCCCGCGAGAGGATACCCAGGCGTTCTTCCCGGGTGGTCATGCGGATCGGTTCAACCATCTTAATGCGGAAAGGCTCAACGAAAGGAATAGGCATTTTTTCTCCTGGAATAGGTATACTGTCTATTCTCTAATTTTACTTGAGATTCAGCAGCCCGCTAACAGCCCGGTGGTTATTCGATATAATATTCTTATACCTTACCAGGAAAGAATAGGAAAATCGATGGCTGCTCAAAACAGGTTGGTGAGTATTGTGGTCCCGGTATTTAATGAACAGGAAGCCCTGCCTGCCTTCCATGCCGGGTTGGTTGAAGCGCTGGAAGGGCTGCCTTACGAATTCCATATCCTGTATGTCAATGACGGTTCAACCGACCAGACTTCCGCCATCCTGGAGGATCTGCAGTCCGCCAATCCGAGGGTCGAGGTGCTGGAGCTCAGCCGCAACTTCGGACACCAGGCAGCCCTGACCGCCGGTATGGTGTATGCCATCGGTGATTACGTCATCACCATGGACGGGGACGGGCAGCACCCGCCCACCCTGATAAAGGAAATGCTGGCGCTGGCTGGGCATGGGTATGAGCTGGTGCTGACACAGCGGATCGAGGAGAGAAGAGCCGGGTTTAAGCAATGGACCTCGCGCAACTTCTACCGCTTCATTAACTGGATTGGAGATACTGACATCACCCCCGGCGGGGCGGATTTCCGCCTGATGACTCGCACGGTTGTGGATGCCCTCAATTCCATGCCGGAGCATCACCGTTTCCTGCGCGGTATGGTTGCCTGGGCAGGCTACCGCAAGGTCATCCTGCCGTTCCAGCCTCCTCAGAGGTTGGCTGGCACATCCAAGTACACCCTGCGGAAAATGCTGCGCCTCACAACGGATGCAGTCTTCTCGTTTTCGCTGGTTCCACTTTACATCAGCACAACCATCGGGTTCCTTTTCCTTGTGCTTGCCCTGCTGGAAAGTATTTATGTGCTTTCGTTCTGGATCAGCGGCAGGCAGGATGTGCTGGTGCCCGGCTGGAGTTCGACTATGTTCGTGCTGTTGATCGTTGGCGGCAGCCTGATGGTTGCGCTCGGTATCATCGGGTTGTATATCGGATATATCTTCCAGGAGGTCAAGGGGCGTCCCGTTTTCCTGGTGCGCAAGCATCAGCTAGCAGCAAAATACTGGGATGCAGCTGACAAGACCCTGCATGAAGAATAAATTTCTGGCCCTGAAAAATTTCAACCTTCCTGCCTGGGCAGAACCGCTGGTCATCCTGCTGGTGTGTGCGCTTGCCTACGGCTTGGTGATCCCATGGCTGGGTTTTTACTGGGATGATTGGGCTTTCCTGTTCATCCGCACCCAGCTTGGCGCAGAAGGCCTTACCCGCTATTTTGCCACCAACCGCCCGTTCATCGCCTGGATCCCCCAGGTTACCATCCCGCTGCTGGGGACCAAACCCTGGAAATGGCACGTGTTCATGCTGCTGGTGCGAGCTGCCAGCGCTGTCAGTGTATGGTGGGTCATCCGGCTAGCCTGGCAGAAGAGGCGCAGCATTGCCCTGTGGGCAGCGCTGCTGTTTGCGGTTTACCCCGGATTCGACCAGCAGCCGATTGCCATCAACTACAGTAATTTCTTCCTATTGTTCACCTTCCTGATGGTCTCGTTCGGGTTGGGTATCCTGGCGGTCCGTTCTCCCCGCAAGAATTGGTGGCTGCTGCTGATCGCCCTACCCCTGGCTGCCTATAACCACCTGGCGCTGGAGTATTTCTTCCTGCTCGAGTTCCTGCGCCCGGTGCTGCTATGGTTTAGCCTGCAGGACCAGGACCTAACTCGCAGGCAGCGGATAGTTCGGGTCCTGGCAGGATGGGCTCCCTTTCTGCTGGTGTGGGCAGGCGCCCTTGTCTGGCGCTTTTTCATATTTGATTACCAGACCAACAACTACGAAATAGGGCTGCTCGATCAATTGCAGGCAGCGCCGCTGGCAGCTCTCTGGAATTTATTCCTGACGATTGCGGGCGATGTCTTTAAAGTCACGCTGGGTGCCTGGGCTCTTCCATTCACCTTTCCCGATCCGGCAGCATTCGGCCAGCGATCCACCCTGCTGTATGGCGGGGTGATCGTGCTGGTGATGCTGACAGGGCTGGCAGCCGCCGCCTGGCAGCGCAGGGACGCACCGGATGCAAAACCGCGCTCGGCATTGGGCCTCATGCTGGCCGGGTTGTTTGCGATGTTGATTGCCGGCTGGCCCTTCTGGCTTACCAGCTTACCCGTCGGGTTGAGCTTCGCTGCCAGCCGATTTACGCTGCCTTTCATCCTGGGTGTCAGCCTATTTTTGGCAGGGTTGGTGCGCCTGTTGCCGGTAGGCTGCAGGGTGCAGCATGCCATCCTGGCCGTGCTGGTTGCCCTGGCAGCCGGGTACCACGTGGTTGTGGCAACCGAATACCGGCGCGACTGGAACACGCAGAAGAACTTCATGTGGCAGATGGCCTGGCGCGCTCCAGCCATTGAACCGGGTACCGTGATCGTTGCCAATGACACGCCCATCCGGTATGCCAGCGATAATTCGCTCGTTGCACCGCTCAACTGGATGTACTCCCCGAATAACCGCAGTGAAACGCTGGATTACATGTTCTTTTACCCCAGCATCCGCCTGGAGACTGCTTTAAAGAACCTGGAACCGGGTATGACGATCGAGAAGGATTACCTGGCTGCCGCGTTTAAGGGTAGCACCGACCAGCTGGTGGCACTGGTATACAGCCCCCCCGGCTGCCTGCGGGTGCTCGACCCCGAACTTGACCCGCTCAACCAGATGCTGCCTCTGCTCATCCGTCAGGCAGCTGGATTGTCGCAGGTGGACCTGATCCAGCAGGATAGCACACAGGCTGCTATTCCGATGCCAGGTATATTTGGCGATGAACCACAGCATGGCTGGTGTTATTATTTTGAAAAGGCAGATTTGGCACGGCAGATGGGCGACTGGGGACTGGTCGCTGACTTGGGAGACACTGCTTTTACACAGGGCGACTACCCCAATGATCCAACCGAGCGCCTGGTGTTTATCGAGGGCTATGCCCGTACCGGGCAGTGGGACAATGCCCGACAGCAAACACAGGAAGCAGTGGCAATTACCCCCCTGCTGCAGCCTGTCCTGTGCCGCCTGTGGGAGCGGATTGGGCAGGACACCGCCACTAGCATCCCGGCAGGTCTGCTCGATGCAATCCGGCAGGGGCTGGAATGCACAGCCAACCAATAATTTGGGTTAGAATACCCTCATAACACGACGTACTGGAGGAAGCATGAAATTCCTGATCACTGGCGGGGCAGGATACATCGGCAGCACCATTTGCTCTGCCCTGGAAGATGCCGGGCACACTCCCGTCATCCTCGATTCGCTCATTACCGGGCGGGTGGAATTCACCCGCAACCGCATTTTCTACCACGGCGATATCGCTGATACAGCCCTGGTGGAGCGGCTGTTCAGCGAGCACCCTGACATTTATGCTACCGTGCACTGCGCCGCCTTGATCGTGGTGCCCGAATCGGTCAGCAGCCCGTATGAGTACTACCAGGATAACGTGTCAAAATCGGTTGAGTTCTTTTACACCTTGCAGCGCCTGGGATATAAACGGGTGGTGTTCAGCTCATCTGCTGCCCTGTATGATGTGGTGCCGGATTTCATGGTTACAGAAGAGGCGCCCATCAAGCCCATCAGCCCGTATGCCCGCACCAAGTTCATGATGGAAATGGTGTTGAAGGATTTTTGTAGCGCTTATGGCATGAAAGGGATTGCCCTGCGCTATTTCAACCCGATCGGCGCCGACCCGCAAATGCGCAGCGGTATCCACGTTCCGGTACCCACGCATGTGCTGGGCAAGCTGGTCGATTCCGCCCAGGGCAGGCAGGCAGTCTTTGAAATCACCGGCAATGAGTGGCCGACGCGAGATGGCACAGGTATCCGTGATTACATCCACGTTTGGGACCTGGCGCAGGCGCATGTCAAAGCGATGGTGGATTTTGACCAGGTGTTTGAGCGTGCCGGCAGCCCGGAAGACGGGTTCCTGGTGATCAACCTGGGTACCGGCTCTGGTGTGACCGTTCTGGAACTGGTGCATGCTTTCGAGAAAGTGTATGGGCAAGAAATCAACAAGCGTTTTGCCCCGCCCCGCCCCGGTGATGTAGCCGGCTCCTTTGCCAGCGCTGACCGCGCCAGGGACTGGCTGCACTGGAAGGCTGAACTGCCCATTGAACAGGGAATCAGTGATGCGCTCAAGTGGGGCGAGATTCGCCAGGGTCTCCTGAAGTTTGATTGATTTCTCCGTAAGAAACACGAAAGAGGCTGCCCTTGACTGGGCAGCCTCGCTTTATTACTACCAGGGCTAGATCCTTCGGTCGTTTACTCCCTTAGGATGACAAACTAAAGCACCCTCAGGGTGGCACAGGAAAAAGATAAGGCTGGCACACTCGCCAGCCTTATCTGCATTTGTATACCTTTTTACAGGTGTTTACACCGCTGCCAGAGACTCATTTTGCTTGCGGGTAACAAAGCCAATCAACCCGATGACTGCAATCGAAAAGACCAACACCAGCAACAGGCTTAACCAGATATCGCTAAAGCCGGCATTGTTCTGGGTGATATCCAGCACCGGTTGGATGGCATAATACGTCGGGAAAATTTTACTGATCCATTGCGGCAGGTTGGGGAAGATGTACAGGATGCCTGGTGCAAAAAGGAGAATCCCCAGGCTCTTCATGACGGTAAACAGGGCTGTCACATCCTTCACCAGCAGACCAATGAGAATGCCCAGGGTTGCGCTGAAAATGCTTGTCAGTAAAAGGGTCAGTAACAGTAAGCCGGACTGACCGCCAATTGCCCGGTTGAGAAATAGAATTAAAAGCGCGGTGACCATGCTGAGCAGGACACCCAGCAGCCCTTTGGCGGTATATACCTCGGGCAGGGTAGCCGGGCTGGCATTTACCGCGGATAAGGTGCGTTTGACTTTTTCATTTACCAGCGATGATGCCGGGATCATCGTTCCGGATAAAAGAACCGCCATCAGGATCATCATGGGCAGCAGGCGCTGTTGCCAGGGAATATTGGCGGCATCACCAAGCAAGACTTGCTGGATATCTACAGGAACTTCCTGCCCGGTGACCTGGCGCATCATATGGATGAGGGCGGCCGAAATCACCACCCGGTTATCCATGCGGCTCTCCCCCCAGACGTATACCTTTATATTCGCCCGTGTATTGGCGTTTAACTTCTGGTCGAAATCAGCCGGAAGCACCAGGCCTATATCAACCGTACCGCGCGCAACTGCTGCCTGCAGGTCATCAGCAGTATCATTTTGTTTGACGATCAAAGCCTTATTTTCGGCAGCCAGCCGGGAAACCTGTGAAGAGCCCTCATCGGTTATCCCCAGGCGCGAGACATTGCTGAAATATGTGCCGAAGACCAGGGAAAGCACAAGGGTTAAGACAACGGGGATAACCAGGGCAAAAATGAACATGAAGTTCTTAGGCCTTTGCAGCACTTCTTTTCCAAATATGGCCATCATACGGCGCAGGTTCATGCTACCCTCCTTCTCAAAGCAAGGACACCAAGCCCCAGGAAGACGGCTGAAAATACCGCCAGGAGCAGTAAATTGGTTTGCATCTGGCCTCACCCTGCGTTGAAGTTGATCGCCTGGTGGATGATATCTACCAGGAAGTAAGATGGGATGGCTTTGATCCAGTCAGAAGCCAGGCCGGGGATCAAGACGTTGAACGCCGGGATGATGGATATGATCATCACCTATCCAAAGAATCAATATCCTTCACCCGTAAACCGGTCTGAAGGGTTGATTTACCGGGCAGGGTATAATTAACCTATGACAACTAAATTTGCCCGCTACCTGCTGGATTCACCCCACCGCGTTGCCATGCCGATCGGCATTTACGCCGGATTAGAGATTACCGGCGCTTCTGTTCAGGCTGCCGTTTCGGATCCCCAGGTCCAGGCGGATGCCATCCTGGCGCTGCATAAGCAATTTGACACCATTGCCCTGCTCACTGCCATGGACCTGAGCGCAGAAGCCGAGGCGTTTGGCTGCACGGTGCGCATGGATGATGAAGAAATCCCCACTGTATTGGGGCGCCGGGTCACCAGCCCGGAGGAGATCGCTGTCCTGCCTGTGCCTAAGGCGGGGGCTGCAAGGACCGGCGTTCATCTCCAGACGGTAAGAAACCTGGCAGGTAAGGCTGATGGTCTTCCCATCTTGGGGGGTGTGATCGGACCTTTCTCGCTGGCGGGACGGATTTTCGGGGTAAGTGAAGCCCTCGAGATGTCACTCAGCAATCCTGAAGCGCTGGAAGCCCTGGTCACCAAGGCTGCAGCCTTCCTGGCGGCCTATGTGGGAGCTTTCCGGGATGCCGGCGCAGCCGGCGTGATCATGGCTGAACCGACTGCCGGTCTGCTCTCTCCGCGTGGGATGGGGCGCTTTTCCTCCCCTTATATCAAGCAGATCATCGAAGCCACCCGCTCGGATAATTTCACCCTCCTTTACCACAACTGTGGGGCGAAGACCGTCCACCTGCCAAAAATCCTTGAAACCGGGGCAGAGGTGTTCCATTTCGGCGAGCCGATGGATATTGTCTCAGCTCTGCCAAAGGTAGACAGTAATATAATCCTGGGCGGCAACCTTGACCCGACCAGCGTATTTTACAGCGGCACGCCGGGTGATGTGCGCGCGCTGACCCGCAATTTGCTGGACCAAACACGGGAGTACCGCAACTATTTCATTTCATCGGGTTGCGACCTGCCGCCGCACACTCCCATCGAGAACCTGGAAGC